>JAAUYJ010112125.1_pt1 | contig 12720 bp, 9 predicted proteins | sample 7278031 | NCBI WGS metagenome assembly JAAUYJ01 (sample SAMN14350222, study PRJNA611818) | marine sediment metagenome | isolation source: surface marine sediment (1.8m) | place: French Polynesia: Moorea | collected 2018-08 | reverse complement strand
CTGGACTCCGGCTTCATGCCCGACCTGGTTGGCGCCGTCGCCTCCAAGTGCAACTTTTCCATCTCCTACTCTGAGCCTGGGGACGGCCTGTGGGGAGCCGCCACCGACACGGCCGGCCTCGTGTTCAACGGCATGGTGGGGGCGCTGTCCAGGCGGGAGGCCGACCTGGCCACGGGCGGGCTCTACGCCTCCAGAGACAGGGGCAGGGTGGTCGACTTCTCCGTGCCGGTGTTCCAGGACACCATCACGCTGCACATCGTCAGGCAGAACGGGAACATCATCAACTGGATCGTCTACATGGTAAAGGGAACCAAAAAGTAAAATGGAGCGAGCCTTCCATGAGTTCCACGAGTTCATAAAATCAAATGTTGATTATTTACTTATAAGTGTCAACAGCAGCAAAAACAGCAACAAAAGAGCAAACAACAAAAGCAGCAGCAGCACCACCACCACCACCACCAGCAGCAGCAGCACGACTATGAAAAAACAACAAAACAACAAACAACAGTATAGCACCACCATCAACAGCAGCAGCAGTACATAGGAGTATTAACTGCAAAAAACAACAGCAAAAAAACACAACCAAAATAACCAAAACCAACAGCACCACCGCCGCCGCCGCCACCACTACCCCCTCCTCCAGAACCAATATTGACTGAAGCAAAAAAGACAAGCTTTTTACTTGTCGACAATTCTAACAAAAGTATCATTCCAGCGCCGCATTTGACTTTCTCATTCCAATCGCAGGACTCCCTGCACGAGATGACCTGGGCTGCGGCGGCCGTGACCATGCTGGCCTCGGTGGTCTGCCTTTTCGCCATCGCCGGGCGCCACCCCGGCAACGACGCCCTCTCCAACGGCGAAGGGGACTCCGCCGCCTCCAACTTCCTCGGGTCCCTGGCCTTCGTGGGGACCCTCCTGCTGCAGCGGTCGCACCCGATGAAGAGCGGGCCGCTCTCGCTCATGCTCCTCTTCGTCACCTCCAGCGGGTTCTCGTACATCGTGTTCTACTCATACTCGGCCGTACTGACTTCTTCGATGATTTCAAGGTACTGCACAGCTTCAATTAAGCTGCCGTTATCATTGCTCTTCTCACTGTTGCTACTACATCTGTTGCAGCTGCCATTGCTGTTGCTGCTTCTGCTCTTTTTGTAGCTGTTGCTGCTTTTGTTGCTGGCGGAGATGTTGTTTAAGTTGCTGCTCTTGCTGTAGCTGGTGTTGCAAGGGCGGCGGCAGTGCAAATGCTAAAACATAACATATGAAAAAAAAAGTTTCCTACTGTTTCAAAAAAAGACAAATATATTTTTTTTTCGTTTAGAAAGCAGATCTTCAGCCTCGCGTCCTTCGACGAGCTGGTGCGCGGGCGGAGCGGGCACGTCCTCGGCGTCCTCCGCGGCTCCCTCACCGAGACCACCCTGGCCACCTCCCCGCCGGACTCGGCGCAGGCCGCCGCCTACAGGGAGACGGTCGGGGGCGGCGACGAGGAGCTCCTGTACGGCAGCATCGCGGAGGGGACGGCGCTGATGCGGCGGAGGCCGGAGGTGGCCATCTTCGACTCGATCGTCTCATTCTTCCTGGACGGCGACATCGCGGCCATGTGGGACTTTAGGGAGGCGCACCAGGTCGGTGGTCGGGAGGAGAGAATCTTTTTGGCTTTTGTTCTTTTTTTCTAGTGCCCTTTTTTTCGAATTTGAGCGGCGTTGTTGTTGTTACTGTTGTTGTTGTTACTGTTGTTGTTGTTGTTGCTGCTGCTGCTGCTGTTGTTTTCCAAAGCTGCTGCTGTTTTTTGATAAAAGAATACTTATACTGCGTTCACCACCGTGATTGGCTCTTTCCTACTGCAGCTTCCGATCGCCCTGGCGTTCCAACCCAACTCCGAGCTCCGCCCCCTGTTCGACTACCACCTCATCAAGCTGGACCAGTCCGGACTGAGGAAGAAGCTGCTGTCCAAGTGGGGCCTGTCGGAGTCCGCCGGGGGAAGCTCCTCCTCGGGCGAGGAAGGAGGAGAGGAGGCCTCCGTCCTCGGGTACGACAACATCCTCTTCCTGTTCATGGTGCTCGGGTTCGGCATAGCGGCGGCGGCGGTTCTGGCGGCGGCAGAGAGAGCAAGGAGGAGATTCGGAGGCGGAGGCGGAGGGAGGGGTAACGCTATGTACAGCTCTTGACGATAGAGAACGAATGTACACCTTGCCCCCGGCCGTGGTTGAAACAGAGGTCCAAAATAAAACTATTCCGTTCGAACGAATCCGGCTGGAACCTTGAGCTACGAAGAGCAATTAACCGGAGAGATAACTGTCTTAACATTTAGTCATCAGTACGATGGAAACTGTGAAATATGCACGGTAAATGACTTAGGCTGTCGCGCAATGAGAAACAATTCATGTAGATGTAAATAGTTTTTATTCGTCTTTCTTTTTTTGGAGGCTTTTTTATCACATTTTTTTTCTTTTGCAAAGAGATGCAGAGGCAAGATTCTCAGTGGGAAAAGGGAGAAAAACGAACTAGCTCGTTTGGGCTATGATTCTTTCTTTTGGTCTTTTCAAAGGAGGGGAAAAGTGAACAAAAAGAGAAAAATCAAACTCCCACGGGAAGCGTGTCGTGAAAAAAAGGTGTTTCAAATCACTTCAGCTCTCAGACAGTCATGAAGGAAAGCTCTTGCTGGCCGCCGCCGATGATGATGTTTCCGCTCTCCGGCCGCGCGCCGCTTCCCGGGGGGTTTCTCCTGCCAGGGACTTCTTAGAAGAAGTAGCGGCCGTAGGGGAAGCCGTAGGCGTTGCCGTAGGCGTAGGGGGTGGTGTAGGCGGCGCGGGCGAGGCCGTTGTAGGCGAAGTAGGGGTTGTAGGCGAGGCCGGCGTAGCCGTAGGCGGCGCGGTTGTAGCCGTAGGCGGCGTAGGGGAGGGAGTATCCCAGGGAGCCGTACAGGTAGGCGGGGTCGGCCTCGGCGTCGGCGGAGCGCTTGGCGACGTAGCGGGCGCCGTAGGCACCGAAGTAGGGGTTGTAGGCGATGTTGCCGTAGGGGAAGGCGGAGTAGGCGGCGAGGTTGTAGCCGTTGTAGGCGGCGTAGGGGAAGCCGGTGTAGGCGGCGCGGTAGGCACCGAGGGCGTAGGGGGTGTAGCCGGCGGCGTAGCCGTAGGGGGTGGAGTAGCCCAGGGCGCCGTACAGGTAGGCGGGGTCGGCCTCGGCCTCGGGGGTGGCGTAGGCCACGGCGGCAAGAGCGAAGAGCTGCACGAAAGAAAAAATAAGATAGTGAGGCAAAGGTGCTTGGAATTCTAAATTACTGCGCAGTTTTGCAAAGATTATTATTTGCAAACTGCTTGTAAGTCAACTTACAGCGATGAAGACCTTCATGTTGATATTCTGTCTGCAACTGAAGTGCTGAGAATGCCTTCTCCGTCGACCCAGCCCCCTTATATAGCCCGAGCGACGACGACGACGACGAGGGCGACCCGACGCGTCCCAACAACGACCATCAACCGACCCCCCGAGCCATCCATGTCGGCCACTGTGTCATGCGTGGAGCGAGTGTGTGTGACGACAACAACAGGTAAAAGGCGCCGACGAAGCCGACATCGTTTCTCTTTCTGTCTCTCCCGCCCCCGTGCGACCATCCCCCCCCCTCTCCTCCGAATCTTGTGGGCCCGCGCCGCGAGGGGAAAGGGGGGCCGGGCAGCACATACGTATAACATACGAGAGTTGTGTGTGTGTGTGTGTGTGCGGAGGGAGGGAGCATGCAGTAAGTGCGTTGCAAAACTCCAACAATTTAAACATTAGGATCTAAAAAGCTTCCTTGGCAGAAGAATTAGTTTCATATCCCCATGAATGTATTGTTGATACTGGCAATTTTTTGCGGCTCGTTTTGGAGCGGCAAAAATAGTCACTCCTCTCTGCAGGCCCCGTTCCCGCGCGAGATCTCCCAAACGTCCAGTCCATCCATTTCGTTTCTTTCCCAAGGCGCGGAGGAGAACCTGGCCAGAAAAAAAAGAGGGAGAAGACAACGACGCCACCAAAAACTTCTCCCCCCCCTCCTCCTTCCTTCGGACGGTCGGTCGGTGGGCCGGTCGGTTGATCGTCTCGTGTTATGGTGCCCGGAGGGAAAGAAGAATAGTCTTACGTAAGACCAAGAGAGAAGACGCTTCGGAAAGTATCGGAGGGGAAGAAGAAAAGGGGGAGGGAAAAAAGAAAATCGTAAAAGCTAAAAGTTATGCGTGGGTTTCTTTACCATCGCTTTTTAGGCTCCAGGCAACGTGGGAATGGGAGGAGGGGATTTATTCCAATAATGCACCTATTTAACGAACATGCAACACCCTATTTTTCTCCACGACTCTTATTCTCCAATCATCATTTCTCAAAAGAAAGAAGGGATCGGTTCCCCCCCTTATAGTTCGCGGCCCAGAACGGTCGCTCTAGCTCGGGGCCTGAAATTTTTGGGCCACTTAAAGCCCTGTCACCGGGGCCTCCGCCATCACTCTTGGCGAGAAGAAGGGGAGGGAGACGCCGAGAAAAGAAATGACTTAGCACACGCATACGTTCTTCTCCTTCGTGTATGTGTTGCGTCGTGGATGGGGCGGACAATTGGACAACAAACCGCAAGTCCATCGACCCAGCCTGCGCGGTGGGAAAAAAGATAGTTACGTGATCCCCCCTCCTCCTTCTTGTGGCGATGCCAAAAAACGAATCGAACAGCTAGACGGTGGACGGACGGACAACCGGGTAATTCTTTTTTTTGAGAGGGCCTAATTGTTGCGCGAACTCGATTAGATTTGGTCGTCGCTCGATCTTTTTCGAAGAAATAAATGTACGTAGGAATTGCGTGGAAACGAGAAACAAACGCAATCGGTATATAACCGGAGATATTTTTTTCAAAAAACGATGCTTCGTTTTTTATTTGCACTGCATGGTTGGTGGTGGTAATGCCTTTTGAGCTTCTCCCGAGATCCCGCGCCCGTTCTAATTTCACCAATGAGGCTTACAAAAACGGGGGGCGAGAAAGCGGGGATTTACAAAGAGAACCGAAAAAAACGGGGGCATTTTTTCCTTTCATTTGGCAGAAAGACTCTTTTGGCTTCTTATTCTTGCTTTGCGTAATCGTTGGGTCATTTGTTCGGTTGAGGAGGTCGTGGTCGTGGTCCTAGTCTCAGCCTGGTGAGAGGCCTTTTACCATCCCCAGCCGTAGCTACGGCGGTAGCCGAGGTTATAGGGGCGGCGGTATCCCCAGGTGGAGTAGGACCTGTAGCGGGGGTAGCTGCTGTAGCCGTAGACGCCCCAGGGCTCGGCCTCGGCCTCGCGCTTGCCGACCACGTGGCCGCCGGGGGCGACGTAGGGGATGGTGGAGACGGCGGCGGGGTAGTTGTAGACGGCGGCGGGGTGGACGGCGGCGGCGGGGTAGCTGTAGACGCCGGCGTGCATCATGGGGTAGGCGCCGGACACCTGGGTGTACCCGCCGACGGAGAGCATGGCGGGGTCGGACTCGGAGTCAGAGTCGGAGTCGGCGGACCTCTTGCCGTAGGTGGTGTAGCCGTAGGTGCCGAGGTAGGAGCGGGGGTAGACGTGGGCGGTGGGGTAGCCGACGCTCCTGAAGGTGGGGTAGAAGCCGGAGGCGGTGTAGCCGAAGGGGGAGACCAGGTAGGGGTCGGAGTCGGAGTCGGGCTCGGCGAAGGCCACGGCGGCCAGGAAGAGGACCTACAAGGGTACAACATGGAGGAAATAAGTCGAAGTCTCGCGTTGAAATCACTCGGTTTCGTTTCCGGAGGTTACCCCGACTGTATGTGTACTTACGAGGAACTTCATGTTGGTGGGTGGTTTTTGGTTGGACTTCCTGAAGTAGAAAGGTGCCCTTCCGCCGGACCTCGGGGGCCTTTTATAGTTGGCTGGGCGTGGCCTGGAAAGTGCGGCCGAGCCCTCTCCACCCGCCTCCGGGTTTCGGGGGCCCGGCCCCCCGTTCCGCCTCCTACGCCTAGCCTGAGTGAAAATAACTCTCCTTCATTGCTTCCGCGACGGCTGGAGGGGGGGGGGATGGGATGGGTTAGACAGCCAATCAGCTCTCTGTTATTTGCTGTTGCCGGGGTGGGGTTTGCCGGCTTTTTCCTTCTTTTTTACCACCATCTTTTGCAGACAGACCCCCCTGGGGGGAAAGAGGGCTCTCCGTCCCCCCCCTACTTCCAATAGTCGGGTAATTTCTCATGAAATGAGGTGAAAGCAGGAAGCTGCTCTTTGCGGGTGAGGGTTGTTTTCCGAAAAAGACAGATTTGTAACCAATTTTTGAAGCCTTTTGGTAATCTGTAGTTGGCCCCTTTCAAATTTGGGGGGATGAGCTAACAAAACTCCTCTGGAAAATCCCCCCTTGTTGGTATGGTTGAGTTTTTCCTCCTTTCCTTCACGACTTCTTTTACCGGCGGGATAGTTGGCGCGAGATAGGTGGGGGAGAAATGGGAAGGGGTCCGCCGCCGCCAAACAATGTCTGTTGCCGGGTGAAAGGAGGGAGAGAGAGGCCTCAGTACTCCTGAAGTACAACTCACACGCGCGCTTTCCATAGACATAAGAAACTCCGCACCACCTGCTCTTTCCTCTCCTTCCAATCACATGCCTCTGTGACTTGTACTCCCCCAGAAATTAAAAAAAATCTTGAAAAATGGCGAGAAACTTTGAGGGAGAAACTCATTATCTCTGGTTGGCATCACCATCACGCGAAAAGCCGGCGTCTTCTTTGCCTGGGGAGAAAGGAGGAGGAGGAAGAAGAAGAGGCGTCTTCGGTTCGTTGGGGTGTGGCAGTGCAGTGGGCGGGTGTGATGAGGGGGGAGGGCTATATCAGCGCTATCTCTGGCCGCCGTAAATGCCAATGCCTTCCCTGGACTTCTTTTCTCCGGCCGGAGATTCGAAACGGAAAGGGAATCGCCAAAAGAGGAAAGTTTTCCCTGAAAGCTTCCCGGGAAATCACCTTGTTGGGCGAAATCCGAATCTCCACCTCCAAGTTCCGAAAGACTCGGTTACGTAACAGGAAGAAGAAGATGGAAGAGGAAGGAGGAAAAGAGGGAGGAGGAACGAAAGAGGGAGGGGCCCTAATAATTACTCCTCCTGCTCGCCTCTCGAAATTTCCCATTTTTTGTCGGTTTGTTCCACCCTGTTCGCACTCTCTGAACTCCCTCGCACACGGTCGGTTTGGCTTTCCTCCTAAATCATGGAAATGTCAAAGTTCGGGTTTTTAATGGCCACTTCCATATCCCAAAACGGCGCCGGCAACTTTTTTTTTCCTTCACATCTTCTTTTCTGAGGTTATATCCGGGAAACATTTGTGGAGAGCACCACAAAAAAACTAGTAGGGAATAACACTGCGGCTTGTCGCTTCCTTCCAAACATGGACGCGCTTTGTGCTAATGACAGGAAAATTAGTTTTTCCCTCCTTCCCACTTGTGTCGGTTTTGCTCCGCTGGTTTCTTCGGGCGTTCAAAGACCCGGCGAGAAACATTAGAACTGTCGATCAAAAAAGGCGAGAGTTTGTTTAAAGCTTGAAAAACGTGGGTGAGAATATCTTTATCTTTTTTGCTAAGGAACAAATACTTCCCAAGATGCAACGTGCCTCATAGTTGCTTGTTGTTTGCTCGATAATTACTAGGCGCACTAAAGAAATGAATACAAAGGCGAAGAAGCCACACTGCCTACGCCTCGATTTTTACGACAGGCAACGCGAATGATTTGCGGCGTCGCTCTCTCCTGCCATCTCTGTCACAGCTTCTTTCATCCTTTTCCCCGCAAAAACCGCCGCCAATAAACCGCCCTCCTCCTCCTCCTCGTAAACAGCCATTGTCTACTTATGTTTGTAGAGCAATGCCACATGCCGCAAAAAAATGCGCCCCATCATGCAGGCCCCCTCGATCAAGATTGCCCTCTTCCCATCCTTTCTACCTACTGCACAGCGCGGTTTATTTTTCTGCGCAGTTCTCTCTTTTTCGAGGGGTGTGGTTTTCGCGGCGGGGTCGCTAGGGGAGAGAAAACAACAGGACTGGTTTCTTCCCTCGTTGTCCTTAAAACGATTCCCTCCACGCTCCATCCCGCATGGCGGGAAAGACTCGGGACAGGACACTTTGGAAAAGATCCGGTATTTTTCCCCAGACCTCAATGGGAAAAAACCTGAATGTGACATAACGGGCCTAGAGGAGAAACGGAGGCCCGATCGACTCTGAAGAGGCACAAAAACCAAATGTCTAAATATAGATAGAAACACATGTGGGATCCTTTTTCGCCGCGAGCCGCAAACAAATTGAGCTTGACACGTAGGCGTCCACGAAGAAATTGACGGGCGTTTCCCGCTTAGATGCTTGCCTAAACTCCGAGCAAAAAAAGTTGCAAGAGAAATTTACTCCAAAATGTGGCAGAAAGGCAACAAAGTACAAAGAGTCCTTCGCGATATCAAAAATCATAGGAGTAAAGTGACTTTTAAGCGTCAAAAATTGAAACTAACTTACTTTGGCAAGTGCCTGGAATACGAAACAAAAGCAGATTGCCGACGCTGGTCATGCAAGACAAGTGAACCATTTATCAAATTCGTAGCACGCTCCCTCGAAGCGCTGTCGCCGGAAGAAAAAAATTCTTGGAATCCCCCTTTCTTCTCGGTCTGAAGACGACTGAGCTATGTCGGCGGCGGGGGGTACGTAAGAGGAATGCGATCTGACGGGTGCCCACAGGACAAAACTGCCCGCAATAAGACAAAAAAAAGTTGTCTGGTCTAATCAAATTCCCGCGCAGTTTACCTACAATGTCTTTGAACAAAGATAAAGGTATGCTGGTAAATTATTAAAAATGTTCAAGTTCTTCGCCGTCGAATAATATTGCGTGCAACAGTGTATGTCCGGAAATTCGATGTTTGTATTTCAGGAAACTATCTTTTTTTTCTTGAGCGTCAATGGCCGAAAAAAAATCCGCGATGGTTTTTTTTGTTTGCTTTCGCTTTTGGAAAGAATACTTTGGGTAGTTGCTTTTTTTCACGCTGGTAAAAAAATGCCACTCGTTTCGCGGGGTTGCAAGTTTTTTGTTCAAAGGTACTTGATGTTTTGGTAAAAGGGATTCCCCGAAGAGAAGGGGAGAGGGAAAATTTTCCCCCCGCCCGGCGGGAGCAAGAAGAAACTAAGTCCATCATCTCTCCCCCCCGGGGGGGGTACAATTTCGAACCCCCCTTCTCCTCTGCTCTATGGTCTTTGAGAGAGCAGCCCTCATTAGAGCTTCATCTTTTTTCTTCTTCTTCGTCGTCGTCTTTCTATCGTCTTCTTCGCTTTTCACGTTTGCGTCTCAATCCTTTGCATTGGGCATCTTCAACGATCAGTCTGGAATGGAAAGATAAATTAGGAAATCGTTTGATATTTTGTAACATGGGTTAATTATGTACCTGTCCTATCTCAATCCTCAATCCAGCTACTTAACCGTAGATGGTGGTGGGGACGGCGTTGAAGAAGTTCCTGTTCCACAGGTTGTTGGCGTAGACGTTGCTGTGGAGGAGGGGGGTGGCCAGGGGCAGGCCGGTGTAGCCGGTCAGGCCGGTGTAGGGGGTGAAGGGGTAGACGGGCTCGGCCTCACGCTTGGCGACGTGGAGGGAGCCAGCGGTCTCAGCAACGTACTGGCCCTTCATGGCGTAATCCTCGGGCTTGACGGCATCGTTAGAGTAGGACTTGACCTTGAGGAGGGGGTTGTAGACACCGCCGTAGACGGAGGGGGCGAAGTGGGTGTTGTACACGGAGGGGTAGACACCGGCGGAGTAGACGGAGGGGGTGGCGATGTGGGCGCCGTACACGGAGGGGGTGACGATGCCAGAGGTGTAGGGCCAGAAGGGCTCGGCCTCGCGCTTGGCGATGTGGACGGTGCCCTCGGTCTCAGCCTTGTAGGCGCCCTTCATGGCATAGCCGAAGGGGGTGATGGCGTCGTTGGCGAAGGTCTTGTCGGTATCGACAACAGGCTTCTTGTACTCAACCTTGGCCTGGACCTGGGCGGGCAGGATCTGCTGGGCGGGCAGGATCTGCTTGTACATCAGGGGGTTGGCGGCCAGGTAGGAGCCGGAGTAGACGGAGGGGATGACTCCAGCGCCGTAGACGGAGGGGTAGACTCCGTGGGTGGCGGTGTAGGGGGTGAAGGGCCAGACGGGCTCGGCCTCACGCTTGTACAGGGTCTTCTCGATCTCTCCGTTCTTCTGGTGGAACCTGGCGGGGATCTCGTACTTGGCCTGGACGACGGGCTGGACCACCTGCTGGCCGAAGACGTTGGTGTAGACCACGGGCTTGATCATGTCCTTGTCCTCGGACATCTCCTTGTGGATCTTGTCGTCGGTCTTGTACTCGTGGACGGCGGGCTTGAGGGCCTTGTACATGAGGGGGTTGGCCAGCAGGGGGTTGACCATGCCGTGGTACACGCCGGCGGTGGGCAGGTAGGGGGTGCCGTAGACGCCGGCGGTGGTCAGGCCGGTGTAGAGGTTGATGGGGCTGGCCGCGGCAACGGCCGCCAGAAGAGCCTGTTGCGAGGAGGAGGGGCATAATTAGCATCAGCTCCATAATAACAATATTTCAATTATCGTTCACTTACGACGACGAAGAACTTCATGTTGATGAGGCGAGGGTTGTTCCTTCCGACCTAGAGTCCAGGGAATGAGGTCTGGGGCGTCGGAGGCGCCTTTTATACCGGGGAAATGGAGGAAGGAAAGAAAGGGGGGGCCGGGAGGAAGGAGGAGAGAGCATAGCAGCACAGGTCCCCCCCCCCAAAAAAAGTGGAAAGACGGGTGGAGTTTCCTCTCCTCCCCTAGGCCAAAACGGTTGCCCCCGCCAAGAGGCGTTTTCACCGCCGCCAAGATATGACGGCGGCTCTGCGGGCCAATCCCCATCGGACAAGCAGAGAGAGCGGGCGCCGACGCCGGAGCCGACGCCCCTGTTGTCGCCCAACCGACACATCCAGACCCCACTCTTTTTTTAACCGGCCGGCAACAGTCGATCGAGCTAGAGAAAGAACCCATGCAAGAGCCTGCTTCCTTCCTTTCTTCCGTCCTTTCCCTTGTGTCCCGCCGCCTGGAAAGACGGAGGAGGAGGAGATGGGCGGATAGGCGGCTCGTTTTTTGGGGAGTGGCTTTCAGACAGCTGTCTCACACTCCATCTCAGAAGTGAACAACAAGTCTTCAATTAGATGGAGTGCTTGAACTGTTTTCTTAAACAAATTAACATGCATCACTAAAAACATGGAAGAAGGCCGACATGAAATTACTTTCGACGAGTGTAGAGGCATCGTGCACTCCAGTTTTATTACTAGAAGGCCACAACCAACCGTTTCCCAAAAGTTTTCTTCTTAGCAACAGGTCGCCATGCACGACTCCCCATTCTTCCTTTTTCTCCCTCCCCCCCCCACTCTAAGAGAGCCTAGAAAGGAACAGAGAGCGGAGGGAGGGGCACGCCCACCGGGAGAAACAGCCCAAGCTTATTTTCCTTCGTTGGTGGGGAGGAGGAGGAGGAGAGGGAGGGAGAGGAGGAAAGTGCCTTTCCTTCCTCCCTCCGACGGTTACATAAGACCTCTTTTTGTACCTGCGCCGCGAGCCTACAGGTTTCTCTTGCCGATGTGTCTTTCGTTATTTTTTGTTCATACTGTTCATATTGTTGTCGTTTTTTTATAGTGCACCTCACAGTAAAGCTGAACTGAAAAGCAAAACTGTGAGTGCGTTCTTTGTCTTGTGTCCTAAACACAACATTGTGATCCCAATTGTACGAGGGCCTCGGTATGGGCACGCAACAAAAATGCTCAAAAGTAGCGCGAAAGGTGAGAAATGATGGGGGCAGTCCTCAGTTTGTTACTCTTCATCCAATCTAGTGGCAGAGAGTATCAATGTGATTATCAGAAATATTGTTGCCCAAGAGCATTACATAATCCTACACAGTACAAGCAGCACTATAACAATGTTCTTGTACACGTCTTCCAGGTAGAAAAAAAGCCTGGTCCTCTGCGGGGCGTCCCCCCCAATTCAGGAGACTCCTCTTCACGCCTGGAGGGAGAAGATGAGAAGACCTGTTTTTGGCATCGACCCAGGACGGACGGAGGCAGGACGGGGGTCAATGATCGCTTTTTTTAAAAAAAAGTGGGGGAGCGTCCTTTTGGGGCATGCTTCCAGAAGCTTCTAGCAACTTCTCTCTCGACCGAGTATTTGGTAAAGTACAATAAGTACATTTCTCCACTAGTTACTTTCGCAAGGAGGAAAAAATTGGGGGGTGAGACATGACAGTAGGAAAATAGAATGTACTATTGTACTTCAAATCCGAGCAGCATTGTTTGCCCCAACAAAAAAGGAAACTACCATGTACTGTACTGTACGTGTGTTGCCACGAAATACTTTTGATGTCTTTCAAAATTCCGTTTCTACTGAAAGCATTCCGTAGGCGGTTTTCGGAATTGGATCTGGCTGCGGGATCTCACAGCCAGATTTCTCCTCCTGGCTGCCTGTCTTCTCCCACTGAGTCCATGGCAACAGTGAAAATGAAATTAAGGCAGAAGATATTTCCTCTTCGGATACAAAAACTCTTCTTTCCTCTGCTACTCAAAATTGGCCGAAGGGAGTCGTCTTCTATATCGGACAGTTTTTCTATTTAAAAATACGGATTCAATTCACCAAGATCCTATTCCATAACGTGGAAATATTTTTTTAAAAAACATAAAATCGGTCGAGTAACAGGTGTCTCATACGACATATCTTGTAAGATCGGAAGAGCG
>JAAUYJ010009100.1_pt1 | contig 12725 bp, 8 predicted proteins | sample 7278031 | NCBI WGS metagenome assembly JAAUYJ01 (sample SAMN14350222, study PRJNA611818) | marine sediment metagenome | isolation source: surface marine sediment (1.8m) | place: French Polynesia: Moorea | collected 2018-08 | reverse complement strand
CCCGGACAATCCGCTCTTCGCGCTGTCCAACGTCGTGCTGACGCCTCACATCTCGGCCGGCACCGAGGATGCCATGACGCAAAAGATGGAGTCGCTCTTCGCCAACCTCAGGCGCTTCTTCGCCACCGGCGAGCTTGCCAATCGCGTGACTTTTCCATGACCCCTTGTGCCGACTGCCACGTCCACATTTTCGACCCGGCCCGCTTCCCCTACCGCTCGGATGCGGCCTATCGGCCCGGGGCGCACGAGACCGCGACCTTGGCACAGCTCCTGGCGGTGCTCGACGCGCACGGCATCTCGCACACGCTGCTGGTGACGCCGACGTCGGGATACGGATCGGACAACAGCGCCGCCGCGGCGGCGATCGCCGAGCACCCGCAGCGCCTGAGGGGGATCGCCGTCGTGGAGGCCGATGCCGGCGACGACGAGATCGCCGCGCTCGGGGCCGCCGGCTTCGTCGGCGTCCGCTTCGATCTGATCGATCGGGGCACGGATTTCCTGACCGGGGCGGGCAGGCGGCAGGTCGCGGTTCTGCGCGAGCGCGGGATGGTGCTCGATGTGCAGACCGAGGCGGGAGCGCTCGACCGGGCCGCGCTCGATGTGCTGAAGCACGAGGCGGGGGCCGTCGTGATCGATCACATGGCGCGGCCCGACCCGGCCGCCGGGCTGGATCACGCCGCCTTCGCGGCCTGCTTGGAGCTCGCCGACTGCCAGCACGTCGCGGTCAAGCTTTCCGGACCCTTCCGTTTCTCTCTCGCGGCTTTTCCTTACGCCGACGCCGACGCCTATGCCGCGGCGATCGTCGGCGCCTTCGGCCCGGAGCGCTGCGTCTGGGGCTCCGACTGGCCCTTCGTGCGCATGGACCACCGGGTCGATTACGGCCCGTGCCTTGCGGCGCTCGAGCGTTGGCTGCCCGACGCGGCGGCGCGCCGGAAGGTTCTTTGGGACACGCCGCGCCGCTTGTTCGGCTTCGAGCCGTTGACGTGATGGCGGCGCAGCGGGAACTGCGCGTCGGCCTGATCGGCGCCGGGATGGTGAGCCGGCACCACCTCGAAGCTTGGGCCCGCATCCCGGAGGCGCGCGTCGTCGCCATCGCCGACCCGAACATGGACCGGGCCGAGGAGCGGGCGCGGGCCTTCGGCATCGGCGCGACCTATGCGGACGCCGAGCGCATGCTGGCCGAGCAGGCCTGCGATGCGGTCGACATTGCCACGCCGGTCGGGCAACACGGCGTCTTGTGCCGTCTGGCGGCCGACCACGGCGTCGCCATCCTGTGCCAGAAGCCCCTGGCCGCGACCTACGACGAGGCCCAGGCGATCGTCGCCGATGTCGGCGGCCGCGTGCGCTTCATGGTGCACGAGAACTGGCGCTTCCGCGCGAGTTACCGGCAGATCAAGGCCTGGGTTGAAGGGGGCCTCGTCGGCCGGCTCACGGGCGTGCGGATGTCGGCGACGTCCTGTGGGCTGATCGCGGACGCCGAAGGACGTTATCCGGCCCTCGAGCGGCAGGGATTTCTGGCCGGGCTGCCGCGTTTGCTGGTCTTCGAGCTTCTGAGCCACCACCTCGACGTGCTGCGTTGGCTGTGCGGCGCGCTCTCCGTCGAATCGGCCGCCCTGTCGCGCCGCTGCCCCGCCGTCCGCGGCGAGGACACGGCGTCTATCCGCCTCGCCACGGCGGCAGGGGTCGAGGTTTGGTTGGAGGGCAGCTTCGCCTCACCGGGCGCCCCACGGCACATTTGCGATCACCTGTCGATCACCGGGACGGAAGGCTCGATCAGCTTGGAGGACACGCGTCTGTCTCTCCAAGGCCGGCACTCCGAACGCTTTGCTTGGGACTTCGACGAGATCTACGGCACCGCCTTCGATGGCGCGCTGCGCCACTTCGTCGACAGACTGGCGGATGGCAAGGCCTTCGAGACGGAGGCGACCGACAACTTGGCTGTGCTGGCTCTGGTCGAGGCGGTCTACGCCGCGGCCGCTTAGCCCGCGGCCTTGGCCTTGCGCTGCTTCGGCTTCTTGGGTGCGGTCGGCTCGGAGGCGAGGCCGTAGGGCGAGGACTTGAACCACTGGGTCATCTGCTCGACCGGCAGCGGCCGGCTGATGAAGAAGCCCTGGCCGACGTCGCAGCCGAGGCCGCTCAGCACCGCGATGTGCTGCTCGCTCTCGATGCCCCCGGCGACCACCTTGAGGCCCCGATTGTGCGCCAGATCGATGGTCGAGCGCACGATGATCATGTCGTTCTCGTTCTCGTTCATGTCGATCACGAAGGACTTGTCGATCTTCAGCTCGTCGACCGGCAGGCGCTTGAGGCCGGAGAGCGAGGAATAGCCGGTGCCGAAGTCGTCGATCGAGAGGCGCAAGCCGATCCTGTCCAGGCGGTTGAGCACGTCGAGCGCGCTTTCGGGATCGATCATGATCGCGCTCTCGGTGATCTCCAGGGTCAGCTTCGAGGCGTCCACGCCCCATTTCTTCAGTAACTCGGCCAGGGTCTCAGGCAGATCCTGCTTGTGCAAATTGCCGGCCGAGAGGTTGATCGCCATGCCGATGTCGAGGCCCAGGTCGCGCCAGTCGGCGAGCTGGCCGAGCGCCGTGTTGAACTCCCAGAGGATGAAGGGCTGGATCAGGCCGGTGCGCTCGGCCTGGATGATGAACTCCTCGGGCGGGATGAAGCCGTGCTCGGGATGCTGCCAGCGCGCCAGCGCCTCGACGTGGCTGACCCGCCGGGTCGCCAGGTCGAGCTTGGGCTGGTAGTGGAACGAGAGCTGGTCGTTCTCGATCGCCTGGCGCAGCTCGCCGGACAGGGTCAGGTGGCGCACCGTGTTGTGGTCCTTGCCCTCGTCGTAGAGCTCGATGCCGGTCTGCTCGGTCTTGGCCGTGTACATGGCGACGTCGGCGCATTGCAGCAGCTTGCTGTCGTCGTCGGCATGGTCCGGGAACATGGCGATGCCGATCGAGACGCCGACCTCGAGCGAGAGGTTCTCGAGCAGGAAGGGCTGCTCCAGCACCTTGAGCAGCCGGAGCGAGACCCGGTGGGCGCGCTCCAGGTCGGTGACCGCCGGCAGCAGCACGGCGAACTCGTCGCCGCCGAGCCGGGCGATGGTGTCGGACTGCCGGAGCGGCGCGACCAAGCGCTGCGCCACGTCGCGCAGCAGCAGGTCGCCGACGTGGTGGCCCAGGGTGTCGTTGATCTCTTTGAAGCGGTCGAGGTCGAGCAGCAGCAGGCCGAGCGGCTCGCCCTGGCGGCGCGCCAGCTCGATGGCGTGGTTGAGACGGTCGATCAGCAGCACCCGGTTCGGCAGCCCGGTCAGGGCGTCGTGCAGCGCCTGGTGCTCGAGCTGCTGCTGCTGCGCCTTGCGGTCGGTGATGTCGCGCACGATGGCGATGAACATGCGGTTCTCACCGACCCGCATGTCGCTGATCGCGAGTTCCATGGGGAAGGTCGTGCCGTCCTTCTTCAGGCCGGTGGCCTCGCGGTGGCCGTGGCCGAGCTGGAACATGCTGCCGAGATCGGCGTCCGCGGCCACCAGCTCCGGCAGCAGCCGGCCGACGTGGGAGCTGAGCAGCTCGTGGCGGCTGTAACCGAAGGCCTGGATGGCGGCATCGTTGGCCATCTCGATGCCGCCGTCGCCGCGGATCGTCATGATGCCGTCGAAGGAGTTCTCGACGACGTTGCGCATCAGGGTGTCGGCGCGCTTCAGCTTGGCGCCTTGGACCAGCGCGAGCTCGGCGCGGTTGTGCTGGATCGCCTCCCCGAGCTGCTCGGAATAGCGGTGCAGCAGGGAGTCACGCTTGTCCGTTCTGCGGCGCAGCATGGGGCGCAGCATGGAGTCCGGGCTCAGCGCCGCTGCCGGCGCCAGCGGCCGACCACGTCCTGCAGGAAGGCCTTGTCGCCGCCCTCCTGCTGCCAGGCGGTCGAGAACTCGGCCGTGCCGCTCAGCGGGCGGGTCTCCTCGGGCAGCACGTCGAAGCAGAGGCGCAGCGGCACCGAGACGCCTTCGCCGACCGCGATCGCCTCGGCATTGTGCAGCGACGGCAGGAAGTCCATGAGTCCGATCGCGCTCTCGGACATGGCAGCGCGCACGAAGTCTTGGTCGTTCTGGTTGCTCATGCGCATGGCGAAGATGGTGTTGCACTGCGACAGCATGCCGCTGGCCAGCTCCGAGGGCCGCTGGCTCACGACGCAGAGCGAGACGCCGTACTTGCGGCCTTCTTTGGCGATGCGCGACAGCGCCCGCTTGGTCGGCTCGAAGCCGAGCTTGGAGTTCTGCGGCGCATAGCGGTGCGCCTCCTCGCAGACCAGCAGGATCGGCACCGCGCGCTCGCTCCAGAGCGCGAAGTCGAAGGTCAGGCGGCACAGCACCGACACCACGACGTTGAGGATCTCAGACGGCACGCCGGACAGGTCCATGATGGTGATCGGCTTGCCGTCGACCGGGATGCGCAGGATCCGCGACAGGATGTCGGCCATGTTGTCGCGCACCGACAGGCCGCCGAACATGAAGCCGAAGCGCTTGTCCGACTTGAGCGCGTTGATGCGCGCCTTGAGCCTGAGGTAAGGCGCCGAGTCCTCGGCCTTCTCCAGCTTGCCCATGCCCTCGTCGATGATCTGGAGCAGGTCGGTCAGGCGGTAGGGCACGGGCGTGTCGACCGTCACCGAAAGGTCGCCTTCGCCGTCCTTCATGAACTGGCGCTTCGCCTCGGGGATCGCCTCGTTCAGGATCTGGCTGGTGCCAGGCGGCTGCTGATCGGCGTCGCCCAGGACGACCTCGGCCATCTCCTCGAAGTTGAGCAGCCAGTAGGGCAGCTGCAGGTTCTCCGGGCTCAGCACCTCGGCGAGCTCGCCGAAGGCGCGGGCGTATTCGTTGTGCGGATCGAGCAGCAGGACGTGGGCGTTGGCGTGGCGCTCGAGGATCGCGCGCAGGATCAGCGCGGTGGCGCAGGATTTGCCGCAGCCGGTCGAGCCCAGGATCGCGAAGTGCTTGCCCAGCAGGTCGTCGGTGACGACGAAGGCGGGCAGGCTCTGGTCCTGGTGCACCGTGCCGACGCGCACCGTGTCGGCGTCCGGGCAGGCGTAGACCAGGCTGAGGTCGTCCTGGCCGGTGGCGTAGATCGCATCGCCCAGGGCCGGGAAGTAGGAGACGCCGCGCTGGAAAGGTGCTTGGCCGTGGCCGTTGCCATGGCCGTTGAGGGGGGATTCGCCGAGCAGCTCCAGCTCGACGATGCGCATCTCCGGGTCGTCGCCTTTGAGCCCGGGCACCGGGATCGAGAGGCCGCTCACCATGCCGAACAGGGTCGAGAGGGGGGTGCGCATCTTGACCAGGGAGCCGATCTGCAGGCCGTTGGCGTCCGGCTCGCCGCCGTTGGCGCCATTGGCGTCATGGCTGGCCTCTGGGCCGGTCTCTGATCCGGCCTCGGGGGCGGCGTCGTGGAGGAACACCACCTGCGACCCGGATACCGAGACGACGCGGCCGAGCCGTCTCTCCTGATCTGGCATCAAGCTGTTCCTCCTGGGAAAACGGCCAGAGCGCGCGCGCTCCCGGAGCCCGAACTTAGGGGCCAGATGACCAACAAACCCTTAAGCTTGCGGCCAGACCGGGGGGCGCCGCCCGGCGGCCGTGGCGCCGCCGGGTAAGCTTGGCTTAATCTTCTGTTTCTACCTTTACAGCAGAGCCTTATCCCCGGCTCTTCAGCGCCGTCCTCACGGCGTGGGCTCTCTCATTCGAGCCCGAAGCAGGCTGAGCGCGCTTCGGGCCGGTTCGGCGGTTTTGCTCGGGAAAGGCCATCATGACCGACACGGACAACCAGGGATCGGAAGCGGCGCCAGCGGGCCCGCCGGCGGCACGCGATTCCCTGCGCATTTTGCCGCTTTCGATGGTTCCGCTGGAGACCCTGGCGCTGCGGCGGGCCAGCCTGATCAAGAACGTCTATCTGGAAAGCGTGGTCGAGTTCTTCCGCGACGATGCCACCGGCAGCGGCCAGCTGGCGCCGGAGGAGCTGAGCGACCAGTTCGGCTGGCCGCAGGACAAGATTCATCCCGACCTCAAGACGCTCCAGTCGCTGGCGCGCCTCAACAGCTTCGATGTCTACAGCCTACGCATCGAGCTGCGCCGGCTCGGGATTCCGGTCAACGACTATTCCCAGCTCTGCCTGTCGGACAACAAAAGCCGCGAGCTCGGCGGCTACATGCGGACCTTCACCGGTCCGCTAATCAAGCAGGTCTTCGGCGCCACCAATCCGGAGATCAAGGAATTCAATCAGCTGGTCGACATGTTCAAGTCGCCGGACAAGACCGAGGCCCTGAGAAACCTGCGCATGCTCGCCCAAAGGCTCGAAATCGACCTGGCCGAGGTGCCGCAGTTCCTGGAGGACTACGGCGACACCTTCCTGTCGCTGGCCTACTTCAAGCAGTGCCTCGACGACGTCGTGCCCAAAGTCATGGAGTTCTTGGAGTGCCTGACGCGTTTGCGGCAGAACTTCCAGCTGCAGAACACCCACGGCTTCATGGCCTCCTGCGACTACGTCGAGCCCAAGCTGAATGCGATCATCACCTCGATCACCGGGCGCTTCGAGAGCTTCGATCAGCACAGCAAGCGCATGTGGGACAACATCTCGGCCGAATCGTTCCGCCAGGTGCGTGAGCTGATCACCGGCCACCACGCCACGGTGGGCGGCGTGCTCTGCGGCCTCTCGGTGAAGATGGACGCCTGGGAGGAACGCTTCAAAGGGCTCGACCCGGAGGCCGCCGTGGTGCGGCGATCGGAGTTCGTCATGGGCGAGCTGCGCCGCGGTCTGGCGAAAATCGAAGCCGTCGAGGCGGCGGCCCCCAAGATCGCCGCGGTCAATTCCGACGAGCAGGCCGCCTGAGCGCGTCCCCTGCGGGCCCCGAGCCGGGGTTTATCGCCAGATCGCCTTTGGATTGTTGAGCTGCTCGGGCGGCAAGACCAGGCAGTAGATACCGAAGGTCGACAAACGCTGGCAGACCGAGCCTGCGTCCTGCTGCTTCAAGCCGACCATGAGGGCGCTGAAGCGCCGCGGCCCATCCCGCTGGCGTTCGACCACGGCGGGCCGGCCCCCGCGCACCGTCTTCTTGAGGACCTTCCGGTTGCGCTTGATCACCTCTCGCGCCTTGGCCTTGTTGACGAAAGAGCCGAAAATCGCGCCCCAACCCGGCAGATGGCTTGAGCCCGTCGCGACCATGGTCGAGCATTCGTCGGCCGGCAGGACGTAGGGCGGCGGCTTGCTCACCGCCAGAGCCGCCGCCTTTTCACCCAGTCCGTCCAAAGTGGCGAAGGCGCCCACGTTCTTGCCAAGTCCTTTGAAGCCCCCGTTCATGAGCTTGGTCATCTGGCTGTTGCGCGCCGCCGCGCTCTTGCCGCCGAGCACCACGGCGATCAGGTGGCCCTCGTCGCGTCGCGCCGAGGCGACCAAGTTGTAGCCGGAGCCGCAGGTGAAACCGGTCTTCAAACCGTCCGCACCGTTGTAGTGGGTCAGCCAGCCGTTGGTCGTCGAACGTGTCCGGCCGCCGAGGGTGAAAGAACGCTCCTTGAACAGGTCGTAGTGATCCGGGTAGTCCTGCATCACGGCGCGTGCCAGCATCGCCATGTCGCGGGCGGTGGTGACCTGCTCGCGGTCCGGCAAGCCGGAAGCGTTCTTGAAGCGCGTGTGGGTCATTCCCAGGTCGTGGGCCTTGCGGGTCATCGCCGCCGCGAAGGCGGCTTCGCTCCCGGCCACGGCTTCGGCGAGCACCACGGCAGCGTCGTTGGCCGAGCGCACGATCATGGCGCGCAGCAGCAGCTTGACCGAGACCTGCTTACCCTTGCCGAGGCCCAGCTTGGTCGGCGGTTGCCCCGCCGCGTGCGCCGAGACCGGTATCTTCTCGTCGAGTTGCAGCCGCCCCGTTTCGATCGCCTCGAAGACCAGGTAGGCGGTCATGATCTTGGTCAGGGATGCGGGATACCAGAGATCCGTGGCGTTCTCGGCCTGCAGCACCCAGCCGTCCTGCGCGTCCACGACCAAAGTCGCCGTCCGCGCCCCGAGGGGAGACGACAAGACGCACAATACACTCGCCACGGCAAGCAGGCGCTTAACCATGATTTCCCTAGACCGGCCATGGCGCCATCCGGCGCGCGCTCCGGTCCCCTTTCCCCTTGATCTTTTCCATTGTCCCATGCGGGGGGCAGGGGGAGTCAACCAATCACTATGGTTAAGCGCAGTCTTGCCATTACGCGTCAGCGCGCCGTTACCTGCGTATCGCGGCCTTGTGCCAGACGCCGCGCATGGCCTAGTCTCGGCTTTGCGACGGTTCCCTTCGGGGATCAAAAGGGAATGGGGTGCGGCCGCCGTCGGCGGCCAAAGCCCCGGCTGCCCCCGCAACTGTAGGACGGGGCGGCGCCCACAGCGAACGCCACTGGGAAACCGGGAAGGCAGGGCGCCGATCCAACCCCGCGAGCCAGGAGACCTGCCGTCGCAGGTGCCAGTACGGACCCCTCGCGCGGGTGGAGCGAAGGCGAAGGGGATCGGGTTTCCGCTGGGGCGAAGCTTTCCCCCCGTTCGTGTTGGCAAGACGTCGGTTTGACACGGACGGAGAGGCCAGTATGTCATCCATCGAATTCGTCGGGCGTGCCTTCGCTCCGGCTTCGGCCGGGCCGGCGGCGATCGCTTAGGACCGCGCGGGCCGGATCGTCCCGGAAGGCGGCATGACGGGCGCGACGCCATTGCCGCGCGTCACCCTGGTTCTGGGCGGCGCGCGCTCGGGCAAGAGCCGCTTCGCCGAACGGCTAGTGGAAAGCCAGCCCGGCGCCTGCCTCTATCTGGCGACCTCGGAGGCCGGCGACGCCGAGATGGCCGCGCGCATCCGCGAGCATCGGGCGCGCCGCGGGCCGCGCTGGGAGACCGTCGAGGAGCCGCTCGATCTGGTCGGTGCCCTGGGCCGCCTGGCGACCCCCGAGGGCGCGGTGCTGGTCGACTGTCTGACCCTGTGGCTGTCCAACCTGATGGGCGCCGAGCGCGACGTGCCCGAGGAATGCGCCCGCCTGGTCGAATCGCTCCGCGGGCTCGCGGGTCCCGTGGTCTTCGTCTCCAACGAGGTCGGCCTCGGCATCCATCCGGCCAACGCGCTGGCGCGGCGCTTCGTCGACCACGCCGGCCGGCTGCACCAAGACCTGGGGGCGGCGGCGGAGCGCGTCGTCTTCATGGCCGCCGGCCTGCCGCTCCAGTTGAAACCGGAGGTGTGAAAAACATGACGAGCAACGGCAAGATCCCCGCGACCGTGATCACCGGCTTCCTCGGCGCCGGCAAGACCAGCACGATCCGGCACTTGCTGGAGAGTGCCGGCGGCAAGCGCCTGGCGCTGGTGATCAACGAGTTCGGCGACCTCGGCGTCGACGGCGAGATCCTCAAGGGCTGCGGCATCGAGGACTGCGAGGAAGGCGACGTCGTGGAGCTGGCCAACGGCTGCATCTGCTGCACCGTGGCCGACGACTTCCTGCCGACCATCGAGGCGCTCCTGGCGCGCGACGAACCGCCGGATCACATCGTCATCGAGACCTCCGGCCTCGCCCTGCCCAAGCCCCTGGTCAAGGCCTTCAACTGGCCCGAGGTGCGCACCCGGGTGACGGTCGACGGCGTGATCGCGGTGATCGACGGGCCCGCCGTGGCCGAGGGCCGCTTCGCCGCCGATCCGGAAGCGGTGCAGGCGGCGCGCGAGTCCGATCCCTCGCTGGACCACGATTCGCCGCTCGAGGAGCTGTTCGAGGACCAGCTCGCCTGCGCCGACTTGGTGCTGGTGAACAAGACCGACCTCTTGGACGAGACCGCGCAGGGCGCCGTGACCGACGAGATCTCGGCGCGGCTGCGGCCGGGCGTGCACATGGTGCGCGCGGCGCACGGCGCGATCGACGCCGAGGTGCTGCTCGGCCTCGATGCCGCGGCGGAGGCCGATCTCGACAGCCGGCCCTCGATCCACGACGGGCTCGATGCGCACGACCACGACGACTTCACCTCCTTCGTCGTAGAGCTGGGCGAGATCGAGGCGCCCGCGCAACTCAGCGGCGCGCTGCCGGCGCTGATCGCCGAGCACGACATCCTGCGCATCAAGGGCTTCGCCGCGGTGCGCGGCAAGGACATGCGCCTGGTCGTGCAGGGCGTGGGGCCGCGGCTGCAGCACTACTTCGATCGCGACTGGCGCCCGGACGAGCCGCGCGGGACGCGCCTGGTGGTGATCGGCGAGACCGGCCTCGACCGCGAGGCGGTGGAGGCGGCGCTGACGGCGGGGTTCGGCCGATGACCGGCATGAGGGGTCTTCACTGGATAGGTTGTAACGTCGAGCCATCCTCATCCTTCGACAGGCTCAGGATGAGGCGTCTGCCTGCAGTGCATTTGGACACGCTGTTTCCCCTCATGCTGAGCCTGTCGAAGCATGAGGATCGCTCCGGCTCTCGACCGCCCAAAAGCTGTTCCCGGCAGAAGAGCATCGGCGCGGTGAGGGGCCGAGAAGCCTAGCCATGCACCTGCTCCAGGCGCAGGCGGGCGCGATCGCCGACGGGTCGGAGGCCGTCGACCTCGGCCAGACGCCGGGCGATGTCCTGGTGCTCTCGGCGGCGGATACGGAGCTCGCTTGCCTGGCCGCCGCGCACGCGACCTTCGCCGCGGACTTCCCGTCCCTGCGTCTCGCCAACTTGATGCAGCTGTCGCACAACCTGTCGGTCGACCTCTACGCCGAGCAGGTCGTGGCCGGGGCGCGGCTGGTCGTGGTGCGGCTGCTCGGCGGGGTGAGCTATTGGCCCTACGGCGTGGAGCAGCTGAGGGCGGTCTGCGCGGCACGCGGCATCCCGCTGGCGCTGCTGCCCGGCGACGACCAGCCCGATGCCGAGCTGGCGTCCCTCTGCAGCGCGCCGGGCGAGGCCTGCCATCGGCTCTGGCAGTACCTGGTGCAGGGCGGGCCCGAGAACGCGCGCGGTTTTCTGGGTTATGCCGCCGGCCTGATCGGACATGTCGCGGACTGGGCCGAGCCGCGGCCGCTCCTGCGCGCCGGTCTCTATTGGCCCGGACTGGCCGAGCCGGACCTCGATGCCTTGCGCATGCAATGGCGAGAGGGCGCGCCGGTCGCCGCGCTGGTGTTCTATCGCGCCCTCCTGCAGGCCGGGAACCTGGCGCCGGTCGATGCCCTGATCGCCGCGCTTCGGGAGCAGGGCATCAATCCGCTGCCGCTTCACTGCGCCAGCCTCAAGGACCCGGTGGCAGCCGAGATCGTGCGCGGCCTGATCGCCGAGGCGCGGCCGGGCATCGTGCTCAACGCCACCGGCTTCGCGGTCTCCAGCCCCGGCGGCGCGCGCAAAGAGACACCCTTCGACGCCGCCGACGGGCCGGTGCTGCAGGTCGTCTTCTCCGGCGGCAACGAGGCCGCCTGGCGCGGCGACACGCGCGGGCTTTCGGCCCGCGACATCGCAATGAACGTGGCCCTGCCCGAGGTCGACGGCCGGCTGCTCGGCCGCGCCGTCTCCTTTAAGTCCGAGGCGCGCTTCGACGCCGCAACCCAGTGCCCGTTGGTCGCTTACGAACCGGTGGCCGACCGCATCGCCTTCGTCGCGCGTCTCGCCGCCAACTGGCTGCGCCTCAGAGAGACGCCCGTCGCCGAGCGCCGCGTGGCCATCGTGCTCGCCAACTACCCGAACCGCGACGGCCGGCTCGGCAACGGCGTCGGGCTCGACACGCCCGCGGGTACGCTCGAGCTGCTGTACGCCATGGCCGAGGCGGGGTACGGCGTCGCGGACTTGCCCGAAGACGGCGCGGCCTTGATCCGGCGCCTGGCCGAGGGGCCGACCAACGCGGCGACCGACGGCCGGCTGATACGCGAACGCTTCTCCCGCGCCGACTACGAGCTCTACTTCTCGAGCCTGCCGTCGGAGTTGCAACGCCGGGTCACGGAGAGGTGGGGCCCGCCGGAGCGCGACCCCTTCTTCACGGCGGGCGAGCTCGACTGCGGCGCTTTCGCCATGCCGGCCTTCCGCTGCGGTGAGGTCGTGATCGGATTGCAGCCGGCGCGCGGCTACAACATCGACCCGTCGGCGAGCTATCACGATCCCGACTTGGTGCCGCCGCACGGCTATCTCGCGTTCTACGCCTGGCTGCGCGAGTCGGTCGGCGTGCAGGCCGTCATCCACATGGGCAAGCACGGCAACCTGGAATGGCTGCCGGGCAAGGCGCTGGCCCTTTCGGAAACCTGCTTTCCCGAGGCCGCTTTCGGACCGCTGCCGCACCTCTACCCCTTCATCGTCAACGATCCGGGCGAGGGCACACAGGCCAAGCGCCGCGCCCAGGCGGTCATCGTCGACCACCTGACGCCGCCGCTGACCCGCGCCGAATCTTACGGCCCGCTCGCCGAGCTGGAGCTGCTGGTCGACGAGTACTACGAGGCCGCGGGCGTCGACCCTAGGCGCCTCGCGCTGCTGCGCGACCAGATCCTCGAGCTCAGCGCGCGCAGCGGACTCGACAAGGACTGCGGCATCGCGGCGGGAGAAGACCCGGACGCGGCGCTCGGCAAGCTCGACAACTATCTCTGCGAGCTGAAGGAGATGCAGATCCGCGACGGCCTGCACGTCTTCGGCCGGGCGCCGGAGGGCCGGCAACTGGTCGACCTGCTGGTGGCCCTGGTGCGCATCCCGCGCGGACGCGCAGAGGCGGGCGACGCCTCTTTGCCGCGCGCCCTCGCCGCCGACCTCGGGCTGG
>JAAUYJ010176832.1_pt1 | contig 12727 bp, 12 predicted proteins | sample 7278031 | NCBI WGS metagenome assembly JAAUYJ01 (sample SAMN14350222, study PRJNA611818) | marine sediment metagenome | isolation source: surface marine sediment (1.8m) | place: French Polynesia: Moorea | collected 2018-08 | reverse complement strand
TATGCAATTAAAGCTAAGGAAGAGGCATGCAGAGGGGGGGGGGAAGTAGGACGGAGGATGGATCTCCATTTCGGATCTGTTTCTCGTGCGGCGGCTTTCTTTCGCTTCCCCGCAAAAGAGGAGAGTGAAAATCCGAAGGAATCCGCCGCCGGTGGATTAGGCGGAAAGCCACACGTTTTTACACGTTGCGCGAGCATGCATCGTACTGCTTGCCCGAGAAAGGGGAAGGGGGCGGTTTGAAAATAAGTTTTTTCCCCAACTTTTAAATGTTTTTGAAGCTTTCAAGATATCGCTCTCTTTCCGTGGCGGGGGTAAGAATTGCAAATGGGTTCTGATTTCGCGACCTTGGACAGAATTCGCAACACTTGAGTCATCAGCGCAGACCTTTTTCTCGAGAAGCGAGAGGAGGAGGAAGAGATCAGGTCTCAAGATGCACATTTTCGAGGTCTCCCTCCTCCTTCTTTTCGCACAAACACATTCCTCTCTCTCTCTCCCGGATAGATAGCTCAGGTTTCGAGGAAAAGAGAGAAAAATCGGGCGGACAGGACAACGCACGGTCTCCCTCATGAGATTTGTGGGCAAAAGGTGGCCGGGGGGGGAAAGAGAACCCCAAAAAGCCCCATCGAATCGGGGCGGACAGTTTTCAGTCGTGGATAATCGCTTTTTTCGCCTTCGTTTCGCGAGGAGCAGTTTCGGGGCTGTTATCTCGCCCGAATATTTGAGGGCCGGAATATTAGTGAAAATGGGGGAAACACGGGTTGTGGGCGGAATTAGTTTTCACCTTTTCGCTTCTGCTTCTACAACTTCTGTAGGTCATATCCCCCGGGGAGGCATCGGGCAATTACTGCCTTCCCTCTCGGCTCAAAGACCGCCGCGGCCGCCGCACGGCCTAAAACGGAGGTGGGCACTAATGAGCCACACTCGGAAAGTGAGAGAGAGAGGGAAAAGCTCGGTTTTCCGACAATTTCCCAAAACTTTTTCCACGTGGAATAATTCTCTTTTCGTTGAGGGACAATTTAGTTTCTGCTGTTTGGGAAAACAACGATTGCCAAATGGTGAAAGTCAGACCTAGCTTGCACTACGCCCGGGTTTTCTCTGTCGTCGGAGTGACCGCCGACGGAAAAGAGGGAGAGACGGAGAAAAGAGGAGGAGGAGGAGGATGGGTAAATTAGGGATGCCTGCCTACCTATTAATAGGGAGGAGAGAGAGGAAAGAGGAAGGCACTAATGAAGGTCGAGGGAAAACGGAAATAGGATTGGGACTTGTTGGGAAAAGCCTCGTTTTGGATATCCTCACCCTTTGCCCTGGCCAGTCCGCTTTCTGCGTCCTCCTCCTCCTCTTCCGCCTTGGTCTTGGTGGTCAGGTTCAGCGGCTGCTCACCGCTTCCGCCGCCGCCGCCGCCGCCGTCGCCCGCCAGGGAAGAGGCCGGAGTGTCGCGATCGTCATTGTGGGGGGAGGGCATTCTGACAAAAAGCAAATATGGTTTTTGGTTACTTTTGCTTCAAAGTTAAGTGTTTTGAAAAAAAATACCTGAGCGGCGGGCAGGATGGAGTTGAGGGAGCGGAGGATGAGGAGCCTCCGCCCTCGCTGCTGCCGCAAGACAATGAGGACGAGGAGGTCACGCTACCACTTCCGCTGTTGTTGTTGTTTGAGGCTGCCGCGGCGGCGGTGGCGGCGGCGGCCATAGCGGCGGCTGCCGCCGCTGCCGCGTCCGTCGGCGTCGCCCCCAGGTTCAGCCCAAGAGCCAGGACTTTTGCCGCAGCGGCTTGCATCTGCTGCTGGAGCTGTGACTGCTGCAAATCATGGGAAATCTTCAGGTCTAGTCTCAAACCATGTCGTGCTTTTGCTAATTATGTTAGACAAAATCAATCGTTTGAATTTTCTTGACATTTATACGGAAATGAACATTTCAAACTACCTGGTCATTCCCTCCTGCTCCTGCCGCGGCCGCCGCGGCCGCCGCAGCCAGGAAGCTCTTCTGCAGTTCCGCGGCGGCCGACAGCGACGCAGCGGCGGAGGACGCCGCCGACGCCGACGCCCCCATTGCAAACGGCGCCAGAATATTGTTCGCCGACGTCTTTGGGCTCCCCTGGTGCTGTTGCTGCTGCTGCCTCCCGCTCAGAATGTCATCAATTGAGAACGGCGTTGGACTCCTGGGCCTGTGCGCGTACACGTGCGGGTGCCACATTATAAGGTCCGAAGCGGAAATTCCCGTCGAATTCTTGCGACTTTCGGAGGACATTTCTGTGGCCGGCGGAGGAGAAGACATTATTTCGCCGCTCTTCCGCCTTTTCGATTCTACGCAGCAAGGAAAAACACTAGTGTCAATCAAAGTGTTCTGTTCACTATTGTTTTCTCTTTCCAAGTCCATCTAATGTTCCTTTTTAATTGTCAATTAGCGCAAAAGCTTTTGGGACAGAGTGCCCAATTTAGCCTCGCACTTATGCCCAATTCGGCGCGCACACCTCTTTCCCCCAAGACTGCGCCCTCGGAACTAAACAGCTATCATCGTCGGAGGAGGGAAGCCGGCTCCGCTCCATCCGCCGCCGCCTTTTTCGGTGGAAAGAGGGGAAGCAAGCGCTCTGTCCCTCCTCCGCTCTCTCTCCCTTAAGGAGTTGGTAAATGGCGGCGGCGGAGGCGCAAGAGATCGCCCTCTTCCCCCCCCGTTCCCTTTTCAGCCCCAATTCTCGGGGAAACAAAGTGAATGACTCTCTTTCTCCTCTTCTTCCTCTCTCTCATCCTCCTCCGTTCTGGGTTTGAGTGAGAAGCTGATTGCCCCCAGAGAGGAGGGGGGGGGAGAAAGGGAGTGGAGGAGGGCTAGGTGCATGGAGCGCTTGAGGAGTTTTGGGCATTCCTCGAAGGCACGTAAATGTTGCCTCTTTAAAACCACTAAAATATAGCCCAACATTATGCTGACTTTTTTTGCACGCAGAGGCAAGATCCGCAAAATGTACAAAGAGTTTGAAATGTCTCAAGATCTCCATTTCTGGTTCCGCGTCCAATTAGTCTTGACGAGCAGGAAAGGGCAAGGGGGTAGAAAGAGAGAGAAAGGAGGTGGAGGAGGAAGTTGTTTAGCTCTCTCTCTTCTTCCTCCTTCTCTCTCTTCGCCAAATGGTTCTGGAATAGCTGCATCCATGACTCTCTTCTCTTCTCTCAACGGAGCTCTCTCTTTGGTGATGTTCTGACGCTGCAGCAGAGAAAAGGGGGAGAGCGTGATTTTGGGGCTGTGAGAAGAAGAAGAGGGAGAGGAAGAGGAAGAGGACGGAACTTCCACTTCTTCTTTTCCAGACAACAAGCGGGAGAAAATGGGAAAGAGCTGCAGGATACGGAGAGGAGGGATTCGACTACCTTTTTTTACCTTTTGTACAATTGTTTTTTCTTCGTTTAGCTTTTATTTTTTTAGCTTTTTTAACTATCTAGGTATCATTGTTCCGTGCTACTGTTATGCTGCATTCCCAAAATAATTAGGCATATCCATCGTTTCAGAATTTGAATTTTTGCGAACGCATTGATTGTCGAATCCCTCCCCTCCGGCCCCCTCGGATCGAGAAAAGAAGAGTCTCTTCGCTTCCTCCTCCTCTTCCCCTGATTGACTTATGCTCTCCCACCTCCTTCCAACAAGGCTACAAGAGGAGGAGGAGGAGGCCGCCGCTCGCTTCCCCCCCTTAACAAGACCAGGCAGGCGAGAGGAGGAGGCGGGTTTCCGGCTCAGGCTCCTTCTTCCACCCCCCGAAAAAAGGAGGAGGAAGAGAGCAGGCAATCAAGCAACTCCTTTTCCCCTTCTCTCCCGTCTCCCGCTTGTGAAAGCGGAGAAGAGGAAGAAAAGAAAGAGGTAGTATATAAAAAGGTGGAGGGGATCCCCTCTTGCTCTCCTCTACATTGTTGTAAGGTACTACGGCGGATGGGAAAAGGATTGTTGTCTTGAATGTGGCATCGTTACAACTTGTTACTTGATGTGTACGTTCATGCAGCAAGGGAGCATCGTTGATATTTTTATTTTCAATGACTTTTTCAAAGTAAGGGAAACAAAATACTTACAAACGTTTTCAAGTAATGTCCGAACCATATCCGTATTCCGTCCGAATTTGTGAAGTGACGACTTTCCACCTCCTTCACCGCTTTCCATATCCTCCCCGTGGCAGCTTTCAGCGCAGTCGTACCTACCCACCCGCCAACCCTGCTCTTCCTCCTCCTCAGCTTCAGAAGTTGGCTCCGGAGGCGGATAAGAATAAGAGGGAGAGAGACCTTTCGCAGTCAGATAATGTTAAGGAGCTTCTTCCACTCTTCCTCCTCCTACCTATTCCGGTGAAAAAGGGGGAAAAGGGGATGAAGAGCGGTGGCAGAATCGCCAACATACTTATGTAGTTTCCCGGCGTTTTTGAGCAAAACACTATGAGGCGGCATAGGTAGATGGAAATAAAACTATATAATTGTTTGTGGCGAATCGGTTGAAATTGACTTGAAAGGAAAGGGTGGTCGGTTGGGTGGGTGCTGGGTACTGGGTAGGTATAAGGTGGGTGGACTGGCGGTGACACAATGGAAGAGAAAGGGGGGGGAGGAGGAAAAGGAGAAGAAACTAAGAGAAAGGTTGGGAAAGAGATATGAGCAGTCTCGGTCTCGTCTCCATCATCATAGCGAGAGGCAAAGAGAGAGCAACAAAGAGAGAAGTAGAGAAACTACTTCAGAGTGGAAAGATTTTCTGCTCTCCTCTCCTCTCTTCCTACCTTGGTAGACGCATGTACTGTAGATAATGACCACTGTGAAAGCCGACGGAGAGAGAGAGAAAATAGGCAAGGATGCAATGGCACCTCCCGCATCTTTTGTGGCTGAAAATGAGGCGATTAAAATGGAAAGAAACCCAACGGGAAAGTATGTGTTCATTGAGTCTATTTAGGAACCTGGGTCCATTGTAGTAGGTCCTCTCCTGAGCTAGAAAGGCGAGCTAGTATATCTATCTCCTCCTGCGTACGTATAGCGCGAAGGGGGGAACCTGGGCTATTACCTCCCCACCCTTCTCCCGTTACCCGAAAATGCTTGTTAGAGCGAGCCTCGCTCTGTGTTCGGGGGCGAAGGAGGCGGCAAATGTGGATAGCAGTTATATGGGGGGAAAGGAGAAGAGTACACAAACTGAGTAACTTCCCTTCCCCTCTTTCTATCTATCTCCCCTTTTCCTACGATACATGATAGGGGAGATGGGGGCTGGAACAGCTGGAAAAAGACGGGGGGAAATAAGAAATTGTTTCCATCCTCTTCCGTCCGTTCTTGTGCATCCATGGCTGGCTTCTCATTAATTGGAAGTGGAGGAATAAGAGCCATTCACCAAATCAAACGCCAACTCCTAGATCACTCCCTACCAAAGCTCTGAGTCTTTTGGTGTGACATTCTCCAATGACAATCAAGGTTTTTCCACATATTTATACTGTTTCTAAAACACCGCACGACAGTTAGCTCAACCTTCATTTATGAACAGAGTGAAAATTTGGATTTTCGTGCTGAAATTCTCCCCGGCTCATCTAGAGCATGCACAAATATGGGAGAGGGACCGACGACTTGTGCAGCATCAGTGGCGGAGGAGGGAAGGATGCTGTCTGCCAACATACGCATCATCCAATCCTGCATCTGACGAAAACGCTTCTCTCCGCCATAACGACGGCAGGGCGAGAGTCGAGCTTAATTCCTAATTGCTTCTTCTTCTTCTTTTGGTGCTGCTGCTGTGCCAGCCGCCAGTCATGTAGCCAAAGAGCACACACTCTACATTCTGCTTCTGATGTCGGGAGAATCGTCGCATGGAGCGGGTTTCGACCAACATTGGTCCATTTCCCACTCTTTGGTCTTGCAAAAAGACAAAATTGGTGAATCTGAATCTTGATTCTCCGTCCGTGGAAACAGCCCCGATCGATCCCTCCTCCCTTTAATAGAGTGCCAGAAAGCGAGGGGGAGAAGAGATGAGAGCCCCTCTTCCATCCTCCATCCTCCAGCTTTTCAAAGTCCGACGATGATTCATTCAATTTGGGAAATGACAGTGCGAGACTATCGTCAGGGAAAGAGAAGGAGAAAAGGAGAGAGAGCAAAATGCACTTCGTGGAAACAGTGCAGACGGTTTCGAGTCGAGACTGCTGCTAAGCTCTGAGTGAGCACCCCCCTGGGATGGAGAAAGGTGGCGGAATTTTTATGTTTTGGTACTTTTGGCAATTGGAAGTTAGTTTACTATCATGTAGTCATGTTTTTTAAGAGCTAGCTCTTATTGTGCCAAAGAGTTGACGGGGTGAGGGTGGATTTTTGAGAGCAGGATGGACCAAAAACTTGCGAAGGAACCCAGCTAGCGACAACACCGGCCAAGAGCCTCAAAAAACTTTTTTTCCTTTTCCGATTTTCCTATAGTTTTCTTCTTCTTCTTCCTCCTCCTCCTCCTCTTCCACCCTCCTTTTCGACTCATCATCTTTCTTCCCTCCTTTCTCTTTTGCTGCATTGCCGCCATCGCTGCTGAAGAAAAGGAAAAGAAGTAGGAAAACGTGTTGTTTCCCACAAGGGATTTTTTTGAAAAGTTGGTACAACATGACCGGACAGTTCTGTTGGCTCAAACGCTTTTTCCATAGAAAGCACACGCTTTCTTTCCCCCATCCTCGTGACAGAGAGAACAATTTAAAAAGCACTTTGTCCAAATTGCTCGATCGACGGTCGACCCCTCCAACAACTCTCTTCTTCTTCTTTCCAGATCTGCTGGCAGCTCCTCCTTTCTTCTTGGCTCATCCCCTTGCTCCTTTGTTACGGAGGAAGAAAAAGTCTTCCCTTCTTCTTCGTTCTATCCAAGCAGAAGCTCTCTCTCTCTCTTCCACTACGCCGAAATTAACCCAACAAAGAAAAACCAACTCACAACTCTAATTTCGCGCGTACTATTTTTCGAATATGACAGATAAAAAATGTATTTGTCAATTGGTGAATTTTGCCTGGGTCTTTCCTTCCCTCCCCCGAGCGTGAAAAGAGCCTGATGACAGAAGGGGGAGAGAAAGAAGAGGAGGAAGAAGAGCGGCGGCGTTCGCTATAACGAGCTCCCCCTCCCGAAATTGGGCGATCAACTCAGCAACTCCCATATACGTGTAGTGAGAAAAAGAGGCGCTATATTGCTGTACAACAGTAGTTCAGATACATTTGGGACAGACAGAGATGCACTTACTTGAAAGAGATTATTTTCCTCAAATGGAATTATGGAGGCACGTGACACCAGATTTTCTTCTTATTCTAGCGTGACTTTTGCCAATGCACAGATATTTCTTAGGAAGCCAAAAAAATTGTGAAACCAAATCCAGGAGTGTTTCTCCCATCACCATCATCTTTTTTCCTTCCTCCACCACCACGTGCCTTGGCTTCAGATCTGCGGCTAAATGCTGAGCTCAGTCATTGCTGCTGCTTCTCAGGGTGATCTCTGCTTTCCTAATTACGTGCTAACATTCATCCACCACTGCTGTGTTGGGTGGGGCGTGTGCCAGAAGCAGCAGCAGCACCCAGAGACTCTCTCTCCTTTGGGAGTGGGGGGTGAAAGAGCTCCTCTTAATGGTTCACTGATTTAATAGTCTTCCTCCTCCTCCTCCTTTTTCTCCTCTCTCCCTTTTGTAGCTGACAAAGTGAGGGAGGGACGATTATCGAACGGTGTGAGGCAAGTATTCCACACATTGTTCATAAAGATGATTTTAAGTGCTTGATTTGGCTAAATAATATTTGGTTTTTTGCAAAAAAAATTGTCAAATGCAACACCTATTCCTCTCCCTCTCTTCCCTACCGTACGCTTGAAAGGAAAGTGTAGTTGGGCAGAAGAGTAGAGAGAGTAGAGTGGGGTTTTAATGGGCACAGCAGCAGCAGAAGCAAAGAGCAAAAGAGCACGGGCGCACTTTCGTTTCCCGAAAAACGAAACGACAGCGGCGCCGCCGCGGGCGTTTCACTTAAATTAGGAGGAAAGGAGGGGAAAGGGAAGTGAGTAGTTCGGAATTGCCATTAGCGAAAGAGTGGGGGGGGGTCGCATTTCTGCTATTAGGCGAACCCCTATCCTAATCGAGGCTCATGCACGCGCCACTTAGGATTATTGGATCGACTCTTAGTGCCAAATGAATGGGAGTCATGCCACCTTTGCTCCTGCTATATAAGTACCTGCTGCTATGGTGGCGCCTACCCTTCTAATTGAGACGTAGAAATGAACCATGGGCGTGTACAGACAGAAATGTGTTTTCTTGTACTGTACTGCTTTTCATACATAGCATTTATAGCAGATTTTCTTTATAACAGAACATATTTTTATCGATTATTTTTGACCGAGTGCACTTTTGAGAGAAAGGGGGAAAGCGGTGTGAGTGGTCCTAACAAAATGCTTCCTTCCCCTTTCCTCTCTCTATATCCACCACCAAGAGTTCCATCCCTCGATCCCCAGAGGCGTTTTTCCTCCTCCTCCTTTTCCCCTGATTGCTGGCGTTGCTAAATCTCCTCTTTCTCGTTCTCCACTCACTGTGCTTTCCCGTAAGAGTCTGGAACGAAAAAAAAAGAAGAAGAAAACGAAAAGGAAGGGAAAGAGGGGTGCGTTGTCTGGGTGGCGTCCCTTCAACTTTTTCCCTTCCAACCCCTTTCAATAAATGGATGGAAAGAAGAGCTGGAGGGTTTTTTTGCAAGGAAAAAGAGGGAAACTGATGTCTTTCAAAATATGTGTCTTTTATATAGTGCGAAGAAAAGATTTTGGACCAAATTTAGTGGCATTAAAACCGTGATTTGATAGAATTAAGGCTGGGAAAATATTTTAGCAGGAGAAATTTCAAGCTCTTTAATAAAAAAGCCTTTCTTGTCTGGTGACAGGCCAAATTTTGCTGGGAAATCAGGTGCAAAAATGCTTTTAGGAGATTTAACGCCAGGGAAGATTTTAGCTTCCCAAATAGTTGATAATCTTTCACGTCACAGTATGAAATGAGAGAATTGAGAATTCTCTCTTCTGTCCTGTGTCACGCAACCGTCGCCGTCACTTATTTAATGTGCTTGCTTATTTTTGGGAAATGGAAGGAGGTGCGCATGACGATATATCTCCCTTTACTTACTCGTGTATAATATTCCTTGCGGTCTTCCGAAGAGAAAGAGAATATTCGCGTGCGGCGCCCGAATTGACAGATATTGATTTCCAACCGCCTCCTTCTCCTCCCCTCCTCTTTCCCCTCATACCAGATTTTTCTCACGCCGACATATATCGCCTTCCCATCTATCCGAAACCGTGCCATTATTCCGTCGTTTACAAGCACTTCCCAGAAGAAAAGGAATGGAAAACCTTTCAAAAAAATTCCGCACATTAGCATCCGTGGGAGACTCCTGACTTTTTCTCCACAACCGGGAGTTTCCCAGATTAGATGGGGTATTAATAGAACAATAAAGGTGGCTGCGGTGTGTGTTCGGGAAAAACCGTAGAAGCCAATAATTCAAGAGAAAATTTGCCATCGACTCGATGATCCGCAGCCGCAAGGCTTTTTTCCGGATAGAAAAGTGCCAAATTTTCAGGAGGTTTTGGTGTCGAAAAATAGCGAACATTTGCAGGATGAATTATGCACTGCGAGACCGACCAAGTTGGAGACGCTTGCAATCGAGTTGCGTGATTAAATAACTCCGATCTTTCTCTATCAAAATTGGAAAATGGGAATCGATAGCGATATGTGTTCCCGGTCCGTCCGTCAATGCGTCACAAAAATAACGACCAATGTCGAAAGGAGAAGGAAGGAAATCATCTGCACATATATCTCGCACTTTCGGGTGAATCAAGGATGGTTAGATGTTTTTGCATTGTAGATTGCTTCGTTCTATCTTTACTAAAACATGTTTTATTATTGCATAAATTTATTTTTCGTACTGCATTTTAGTAGAGTAGAAAATTTGGTTGCGGCACTTGGATTTCCCCACCAAAGAGAGAGAGAGAAAGAAATTCCTCTTTGTACGGGAAACAGTTTTCTGGCAAATTGCAGGTGGCGCCCGCGGAGATTTCCGGAGGAATCGTCGAAAAAAAATTCCCTCCTTCGCGGCAAGTCTTTAAGCATCTCTATCAATGACAAGGGAAGAAAACAACTATTTGTTTCCCCGAAAACCGCAGCGGGGAAAAAAGTGTCTTTTTCGCTGTGTAGGATCGAGGAGGAGGAGAGGCCATTTCATTTTTTTCCCTCGGACCGTTTGCTTTTTTATCTTTTCTCAATGACAGCCACTGAACGCTGGAAGCAACGTGGATACAAAACAACTATAATAAAATTGTTAAGCTATTTCTCTATTTTTGTATTTATAAATGATGTCGCTATTCAAGAGTCTACAATGTAGATATGTGTGGTTTAACGCATGCCAGTTTAAGAAATATTTGCGACTATTGTCCAGCATGCTCTTAGGTCCCTCCATGTTCAGTAATCCATGGCTCTCAGTGGGAATTGCTTGGCCGGAAAAAAGGGAGGAGGGAACAAGACAATCAACAAAGCGGCTTTTCTGGAGAAGCAAAGGAGGAGGAGGGGGAGAGGGGGGGAGACGGCATTTGGCGCTTTGCTCAGCGGAGGCATCATATTGATGGAGGAAAATAAAAGATCTTTATGGCGTGCGGAGAGGGGGGAGGAACATTTTTCGCCCGACTGATGCGATTTTCCCCCACGTGAAAAAAAAGGAAAAATACACGACTTCATTTTTTTTCTCGGACTTGAGTAGGGGAAGGGAGGGGAAAATCCACAATCCAATTAGGTTTTCTGCGGAGTGGAGGAATCGGCGTTTTTTGTGTTTCAGAAGTGAGAAGTTTTCGGATTTTTTTCTTTCTTCCTGTGAAGCAAAATTTCTTTGGCCGTTTCTTCGAGACACAGGAGTGGCTTCGAAAATTGGGGGCGAAAGGGGAGGAGCAGAGACAGATGTCACTTTTCAAAACATCCCAGGAACGGGGGAAGAGCGGTGTCGGGAAGACCCATTTGTAGGATTTCGTCACCCACGAAAATGGGAGTTTGTAAATGGGTTTTCGGGGGGAGAGAGGGAGTCGGCAACAGCGGGGATGCTCAAAAAGCTTCTGGGGGGGGAGAGGGAAAAGTTCCAGGGAATTCGGAATGAATTGAGCGGGAGAGTTATCATGACTGCTGACTAATTGGCAAAAACGCGGCGATAAAAATTGTGCTCTTTTTTTCGCTCTTCGTTTTGTTTGTACGTGGGCGTGGCGGGAGGGACCGGGAGGGAGGGGAGGGCCATTACGAGCTAATGTCTAAAGGGTTGGAATAAAAAAAGAGGGTTTCGTCGCGTTTTGCCATTCGCTCATAATCGAGCCTCGTTTAGAGACATTTGATTTCATATAAAACTTTGAGCAATTGGCTATGTGTGCACAGTTGACCGATCCTCCATGAACACTACTCCAAAACATACATTAAATTTAATTTCACTTTTGCAACTGATATACGTTCTTTTTTATGAAATATTCCTTCTTCGGATCGAGGGCGTAGTCAAACGCGTTTCCCACCAAAGGAGAGAGAAAAACATATCTTCTTTCTCTCTTCCAGTGGTAGAAACCAATTAACAAGCCTTTTTACTGCCTGTAGTGCGCACTATGTACTAGTTACAAAACGGAAGGAGGACCGTTTCCGCGTCGTCGCCGTGTTGTTTTCCTTTTCCCCCTCTCGCTCTCACCGCCGTTTCCCAATTAATCTCGAAAATGGCATTTGCGGTCTCTCTCCGCCATCCAGGCTGTATGAACTGACTGGCTGCTGCTGCTGCATATATCGACAGCGATAATTAGACGGGTGTGGGTTTCAACGAACGAAATGTCTTTGTTCGGCCGTTGTTGCGTGTAGATGGGAAAGATCGGTGGGACTTGTCGAATGTTTCAGCCTCATAACTTGAAAGCTCTCTCGAAAGGACCGTTTTTGCCCTGCCCTCCCTCCCTCGCTGTATGCGTTCACAAATGTTTGTTTGTCCTAAGAGGCGGCATTCATCTAACTCTTTCCTTTTCACAAATGGCGGTGGGCTATTCGCAGAAGGGGAAGGAACTATTTCGGACGGCGAAGGCGACGCATAATGCGGATTGCCATTAAAACGTAATTGCGGCGAGAGAAAGTGTGTAAAAAACACATGCACATACACAACTCCCACATAACTGTAGCGCATATAAAATAATGACCTCTCGCGCATTTAACGAGGGCTATGCGCCAAAAAACGACTATTACGATGACGCAAGTTTCCCTTCGACAAAAATCAACCGCGTAGAATTACTTCCTTCGAGCGAAAAGAAGCGTAAAGGAAATATGAATTCATGATACTTGAGGCCAACCTGTCTGCTAGAGAAATCGAACTACAAGAGGAGGCAATCAAATTGCTCAATTTGAAAATTCGGGCGAATCGGGTTTCATATCTCTCTAGAGTTCAGTTGGGCGGGCAAAGGTGATTAATTCTGTTTCCCCCGCAAAAAGTGCAGAGAAGAGAAGAGAGAAGAAAAGGGCGATTGATTCGACTTGTTACTTCATCATAAATGCAGTTTTTTGTCTTGGATGCGCCAGAGAGAAGGTTTGCACATTTTGAAAAAAGCTACACATTCATGTCGAGCATTCAATACACCTGAACAAGCAGTGACATTAATGGTTGTGTGGAAAACATTAATGAAGTCTTTGGTCAAGTGTTGCATGATTTTGTTTTTGTATGCAAACGAGTGTTTAATTCTCTTTGAGTTTCTCGCATTTCCACGCGGCGGCGGCACTCTTAAAAGGGGCTT
>JAAUYJ010051146.1_pt1 | contig 12731 bp, 10 predicted proteins | sample 7278031 | NCBI WGS metagenome assembly JAAUYJ01 (sample SAMN14350222, study PRJNA611818) | marine sediment metagenome | isolation source: surface marine sediment (1.8m) | place: French Polynesia: Moorea | collected 2018-08 | reverse complement strand
TTTCTGTGGCACCTGGTTCAGCACCACCACCCCCTTGCTGAACCCGACCAGAATTTTCGGCATCCGCCCGTCCTCGTCTATCCCGGACGAGCGCAGCAGCGCCCTCAGTTGCGCCACAGCATGCGCATCCTGCGGCGGGGTCTCCTCGTGCCTGGGAGATCCGTCATACGGAGAGCAGCGCACGAAGTGGCTGTAGCAGCTCAGGACGCCGGAAGCCATGTGAGAAGGCCTGGAGGGGAAATTAAAGAAAATCTTGAGGGAATGTTCCCTGCACCAACACTTGAACAATCATCTTTCTCTTAAATTGCACCTGACTGCCACAACAGACCAACCTAGAGGAGAATGCTCGGCCAGGAGGGACACCGTCGAATCCAAGCTCCTGCAAGCAATCAAGAGTTAAATATGATTGTCTAATCCTTCCCGTAGTTTTTCTTGCACCTCTCCTCCGCCAGTCTCTTTGAGTCCCCTCCCCTTGCGATCATCGCCTCCCTGGTGTCCTGCACGTCTCCCCCGAAAAAGACCACCAGCCCCTTCCGCTCTTGATCCCCTCTGCCGGCGGCGAAGACGAGGTCGTTGGTCTTGTCTGCTCCGGCTCCCTCCACCGAGGGGAGGACGGTCGCCGCTGGGCAGTTTGGCGAAGGCGCCACGGTTGTCTTTGACATTGCAATGGCTGCGGCCGCTCGGCGGGAAGAGGGGCAGCAACACAAGAAGTTGCCTGCACCGATGGTGACGGAAGAAATCCTCCTCTTTGAGGGCAGCAGCAACAGGAACGTTGTCGGGAGGAATCTGCACGGGAACAAACTAAGCGTCGGTGTCTGGCTCTGGCTCTCGTCCACAAATATTTTTTTCTTTGTAAAATTTCGAAAAATGAAAGGATTGCAATTGCACACATTTTATAATTGTTTAAGCTTCACTGCAACTGCAGCACTTGCATTACAACTGGCGCCGGATTTGCTGCAAGGGATGTAGCTGATCAGCCACAACAGGCGCAAATGCAGGAGGAACAGCAAAAAAAAAAGTTCCAACAACATGAGCAGGGCAAAAGTTAAATTTAGAGCAGCTACAACAGGAGAAAGAGCTACTGGAACAGCAACAACTACAACAGATAATGCAGAATCACCAATAGGAGCAGGTGCTTCTGCTACAACATTAAACCAAGCAAAATCAGTACAACATGAGTAGTGCTCCTGCTACTACAGGAGCAGCGTAGCATATGTGTAAAATATATCAGAATCAGTTTGTTGCAACAGTAGAATAAAAAGGATCTGTAACAGAAACTACAAAAAAAATTTGCAGAATCAGCGACAACAGGAGAAGCTACTGCTGGAGCTGCAGCTACAATTGCAACCAACAGAATTAGCAACAACAAGAGTAAGAGCCGCAGCAACATGCACTACATTTAGCAGTTACGCAACTCGTAACACTAGCAAGTGATATCCGTACGGTTCCTCTTCCTACCGCTAATTTTCGTTCTGCTCACCTAAAGCGCATTTGGCAACGGTTTTCTTCCTGATATTCTACAGCCGAGTTGTTCTCATTTACTCACATTGCGACTTTCGCGATGGAGAACCCCCGGCGACTAGGTGTTACTTTGGACGCTGCAGTATATGCAGTACTCTTGCGCATTGCGAACAAGCGCCGCGCCTCCTTTCTCCACGTAATATCCTCTCAGCTGAAGCAAGTTCTCCCCCCCCATGCTCCTCACTCTCCTGCGTTTCCTACGCCGGTCACAAAGACGACTGGAGACTGGAGCAAGGGAAAGGGAATTGGAGAGGAGAATAAAATGTTGTTGCATCGGGGCTTTCTTTCTTCCTCCTTTTCTCTAGGACGATTGACGCCCTTTTAATGCGTTCCCTTTCTTTCAGAACAACATTCCTCGCTTCATTTTCGTGGGATTGGGGTGGGTAGCCGGAGGCCGCGGGTGAATCACCTCCCCGCACATTCGGAGAAAGAGGCTCGCAAAAAAATGTGTACGGTTGATTATTTTTTTTTGCGTGCTTGTTTCAAAGGAAATTTTTCATTGTTCAAAATATATAGAAACCTTTTTGTTCTATTAGTTCTCTCAATTCCAAGGGTCTCTCCATTAAATTACATACTGTACTGTAGATGCTATGTTTCTGAGGTGGCGAGAGCTTGAGGTGGACCATGTGGTCTTTCTTCCCTGAGCTACTACGCACACCGGTATACCAAGAATGAGAAAAAAACCACATATATAGAGCTACGCAACAAAAACTTTCTTACAGTTACAGCCTTTGGTATGAAAAAAAATAAAGGCGAAGATTGGATTTTCCTCAGTAGAAAGACGGAGGAAAACTCTGCTGGAGAGGAAATTTTTTTAGCGTGTGCTCGCGCGTGTGTATATAAAGCAAGAAACGACAGTGCAAGTGGTGCCGGCAAGAGACGAATACGAAGAGGGGGTGGGGGACTTTGTGGAAGTCGGAAGCAGGAACGAAGAGCTGCGGCGTTTTCATTCCCCCTCCCTTCCCCCCTTCCGCGCCGCCGTCTTGCTGTTGGCGTCGGAGGAGGGGGTGCCAGTGCCACGGCGGCGGAGGCGGCGAAAAGGTGGAGGGAGTTGCTGGAGGAGGAGTAGTCCGAGACCGGCGGAGAATCACAGAGGTGGGAAAAGACGGGCGGGCGAGGAAAGGGGACCGAAGAGGGAGAAGTGGGGGGGGGGACAGAACAGCAGCAGAATGAAGTCGTGGAGGAGGGAGGACAAGGGGGGCCAGAAAGAGGGAAAGTACCCGCGTATTGAGGATTGGAGAAGGAAAGACAGGAAAGGTAAGGGGATTCATATACTGCATCCGCAGGAGTTCATAATCTTTCTGTGGAGATTCTCTCAACTCTGCTCAATTAGATAGTACTGTGTGTTTCAGAACAGAATGCTCACAATCAAATGATAAAACTCATAAAAGTATCCGGAACTGTGTCAGGTAGAGCGCCAGTTAGGGGATCGGGAGTTTGTTTTCCGGGAATGGGCTGTTGTTTGTTGAGACCTTGCTGGTTTGTAAAAGAGATATGGAATGTGATTTTGCTTCAGTTCAAAATAGCTAAGAAACAAGCTTCTACCTTTCGACTACACTTCAGACTGTACCAACGAATTTGGAGTTTGGACCCGCCAAATTGTGAATGAAAAACACTGAAACACCTGACGTTAAGATAAATTTACCAAAAAGACACGAAAAGGAGGAGATAATGTTTTGTCTAACTCTCACGTATCACGTAGAATCACAAGCTCCAATTTTCAGAAACCGCGCTCTCCCTCTGCGATAGTATTCTATCGATGATAGGAAAACTTTAAAATGTAATTTCTCTCAGACGCCCACAAAAATCGTAGGGACACCGTTGGCGAAAAAGGTCTAAACATACTTTTCTGGTGAATAAGGCACTCCGATAAATTATCCGATGGTGAGAAGGAATTAACAAAGATTTAATGTTCCTTTTTATACCGCTTTTGGTGCCTTGTGACCACTTTGGGAATTCTTTCCCGTCCGCGCTCCGCAGCAGCAGCGCCCAACAGTGCCCTGTCCGGTGGCGTCGTCGTCGTCCGCCCCCCGCCATTGAAGCAGGAGAGGAAGTCTGCAAAAGAGAGGAAGACAAGGAGGGCGAGGAAGGCGCTTCTCGCTCTTTGCTCGTTCGCTCTTCGTCGTTCTTCGCCAGTTGGAAGGAGGAAGGCCGAGAGAGAGGAGAGGGACGAGCGGCCAGAGAAGAAACAGAAAGAAAGAAGCGAGATAGGGGCGCGGAGGACGACGTGGACCCCGACGCTTTGGAGGCCAAGCACGGGGCCATCCGGGGCCGCAGACACATGTGCCTGGTCCGGGCGCCGGGCTGAGAGACCCCTCCGCCCGGGGAGACCCGCATCAGACCGAGGGACCCGCCCGGGACCCGTCGGGGGGCCGGAAAAGTGTCCAGAGGTGAGACCTCCCCAGACTTCCTCCTCGTTCTCTAGACAGTAGTACGTGGAGTGGGTACAGAGAGAGGAGTAGGAAAGTAAGGATTCCCTCCTGGAGGCGAGGGCGCTTTCGATTGGCCGCGGCCTTTGTCTGTTGACTACACAGGAAGCCGAAATTTGCCACTGAGTCTCGTGGGAGTTCCTTTTTCTACCGGAGAAACCCCTTTTGGCAGATTTGTGCTGCTGTACTGCAATGTGCACCTGGTCCCTTTCTTGAGTACAGGGGGAATTTTCTTTCCCTCTTAAGTTCTTTCTCCCTCTATTGCGTCCTCCCTGACACCTTTCCTACCAACTGCGACTAAGACTTTGCCATCTACTTTTTCCAGGGTTTTTCTTGGTGCCACAAGTATGGAAGATCGAAGCGGGGGAGGCGGCCCCCCGCCAGGTGGGGGAGGATACCCTCCGCCCCCTTCTGGTGCCGCGGGTCATCCAGCTTCGGCCTGGCCTGGATACCCCTCGTACGGCTTCCACTACCCGCAGCACGCCGCCGCCGCCGCCCTGCAGCACTACCCCAATCCGTACGGAGCTGGTCTCTTCGGGGTGCCGCCTCAGCACCACCCGTCTCCACCTCCTCCGCAAACTCACCATGCTGCGCACCCACACGTTCCAGCGGCCGTTCCTCCGTCGGGGGACAAAGCGGCGGGAAGTGTCGCTTCCGCATACGGCCAGGCTCCTCCTGTCCCGGAGGTCGCAGGAGAGGGATCGGCCTCGGCGGCAGCTGCAGCGGCGGCCGCGGCTGCAGCGGCCTCTTTTGCATCAAGCTACGGCAGGCCTTTGCCAGCTCACAGTTCCCTGCCATCACACTTGAGAGAACCTTCCTCCTCGTCGTCTCCTTCAACCCAGCATCCTCCTCCTGCGGCGGCGCCTCCTCTTCCTGCACACCTGAGGAGCGGTGGCAACCCCTACACCCCTCCGCCGCCCCCAGTCAACTACCACACGCCTCCGTCCTACAGCGCTACTCCCTTTGGGTCGTCGGGGTACGGCAAGGACCAGCATCAGAGGACGTCTTCGTCGACCGGGCTCACCAACGGTCACCCGGGCCACGCCTATGGGTCGCCGTCCGTTCCCTCCTCCTTGCCCCAGCATTACGGCAACCCCAAGGAGTTCACTCCACTTTCGTCCTCCAGAGACCAGCAACAACAGCCGCCCCTCGCCCCGGAGGCCGCCGCAAGACAACAGCCCCACGAGAGTAGCAACAGCAACCATCCGGTGGCCGCCTATCAGGCCGCTTACGGGACGAGCGGTGGCGGTTACGCACCTCCTCCTGCGCCGACGTCGACGTCGACATCCACAGTTCCTTATGGCAGCGCCGCCGCCAGTGCAGCGGCCGCCGTCAGCGGCAACGGCTATGACGCGATGGCCGCCCGCATCCTCAACAGCTTCGGTGGCGGAGGGGGGGGATCTCTGTCGTCCAGCCTGCTGCAGTCTGATGGGGCTGCGGCGACCTCCGCACTGCAGTCGCAGCCTCCTCCGGCCAGGCATGCCACGCCCCTCACTTCGCTGTTGGAGCCGCCGCAAGAGGGGAATCAGGGACTTAATCTCTCCAGGCCGTCCTCGCCCAAAGCCAGCGGCACTTCATCTGCCTCAGCAGCTGCTGCGTCCAATAACAACAGCATAGGACACAGCCGACTGTCTGAGGCACTTACCAGGCCCTTGCACCACGAGCAACAACAGCCAAGAGGACCTACGATAGACAGCAGTAGACCCGCCATGCAGCCGCCGGTGGTGGACCTGTCATCATCTCAACAGCAGCCGAAATCTGACAGCATCAAAGAGCAGTCACATCAGCACCATCACCAGCAGATATCCTCTCATATCCCACTGCTACCGGTGCCCTCCACGCCCACTTCCGTTCCCCTGACCAAAAAGAGCCACCTCAACCTCTCTGCATCGGCAGCCTCTTCTGCAGTTCCAGCAGCAGCATCAACAGCAGTACCTTCCGCTATTCCAGCAGTACCATCCGTCCCCACCGCCGCCGCTTCCAGCGAAGACCTGCCCAAGAAGGCCAAAAGTGACTCTAGCCCTGGGAACAGCAGCAACAGCAACAAGAGGAGGCTGTCTTCCAACACAGACGCATCTTCAGCTCTTCCCACCTCCGCCTCTTCCTCCTCCACCAGTCAGAGTCAGCCCCACCCGCCTCCGCCTAAGAAGTCCAAGCTTATTAGCCGCCTCCGGGGCGAGGATGTGGTGGCCGCCGGCCTGGGTGGGAGGGCGGCCTCGTCGCCCTCTCTTGTCGGCGACCCGGCGGACGACCCCTACAGCTTCGAAGAGGAGGAGCGGGGAGCGTCCATACAGTACACCAGGTTCGGGGGAAGCGGCGGAAAGGGATCCGGGGCGGCACCCTCCCCCACTCCATCGTCTTCGTCCTCTGCGCCGGGCCCCGTGTACAAGTTCAAAAGTGCCTTGCTGTCCCGGCGGGGCGGAGAGGAAGGGGGAGGAGGCCGGGCAAACAGCACCGACTCCAGGACCTCCAACGCCTCTGCCTCCTCTTCCACGGGAGGTAGCGGGACGACAACCGTGCCCCGCCTGCGCCTGGAAGGCGGTGGGCCGGCCTTCGAGGCGGCCTGCTCCTCCTTCCTGGACGACCTCAACGGTCGGTCGGTGGCGGTCTCGCTCAGGCCCAACATGGACACCTACAGGGAGCGGCTGGCGGCGAGGAGGGAGAGGAATGCAAACAGGGGCAGGAAGAAGAAGGTGGCGGTGGGCGAGGACGGAGGAGAGGACAAGGACGAAGAAGAGGAGCGAGAAAAGGAGGACGAAAGTCGAGATCTCGACTCGTCCCTGAACGCCACGGTGCTGTCCTCCGGATCCGAGAGGACCCCCTCCAAGAAGGAGATCTTCAGCGACGAGGAGGCACCGCTGAAGCCGCCGTCGTCCAAGGCCAAGAAGTCCAAGGCGACGTCGTCGTCGTCGGAAGTGCCTTCTTCCACGGAGGAAAGCTCGTCCTCGTCTCAAAAGGTGAAGAAGACCCCCGGAAGGAAGAAAGGCTCTAAGAACAAAAAGACCCTGGAGCGAGAGAAGATGGCCGCGCTGGAGATGGCCAAGGAGCAGCACAGGCTGAAAGACCAGGAGGAGGCCCTTGCTGCCCCGCCGCCGCAGCCAGCGGGACAGCCATCCTTGACGGCAATTACTCCTGCGGTCGAGGCGGAAAAGAAGGCAGAGAAGATCCAGAATGGGGCCACGTCCTCGGTCGGTGTCCAGCAGCCGGGGACGTTCTCAGAGTCTTCTTCTAAGCCGAAGAAGGGCGGCTTGTGGGCCATGCCCATTGTGCCCAAGCTTCCTCAGAAGAAGACCGAAAAGAAACCTGGCGTTCTGCGGGCCACCACCACGCCCGCGGGAGTCATCATACCCTCCATAGTGGCCAAGCCCGCGGCGGCGGCGGCGGCAGGAGCCAAGCTGCCAGCCTCGGCCAGTGCTGCGAACAAGAAGGACGTGGATCTGAGTGCTGTGTGGAGGCAAGCCTTCGGGGCCAAAACGGGAGGTGCTGGTGGGAAGAGTGAGTCTAGTGCGGCGGGGCCCTCCAAGGTGAAGTCTGACCCCGACTCTTCGTCCTCCGGCAAAGGTGGCGGAGGCAAGACGGCAAGGTCCCTTCGCGATGTTCCTCCCGAGGCCCGTCGCCGCTCGCGGCCTCCCTACGGGGGCCTCATTCACTTCGCTCCGGACTGGGAGCAGCGCGTGAGGCGGCACCACGCCAAGTGCAGGCTGCCGGACAAGGTCCGGAGCAAGATGATGGCCAAGCCGAAGATCCTCCGTTACGAGAAGACCTCGGCTGCCCTGTCGCCCGTCAAGGAGCGTTTCGAAGCCAGGCCGCCCTCCGCCTCTCCACCCCATGCTTCACCGCCTTCCAGCTCCTCGTCGCCCGCCTCCACATCAGCAAGGATAGAAGAGACGACTCCTTGTGCTACCCCTTCCTCTTCCTCCTCTGCGTCGGTGGTGGACGCCATTCTGGAGAAGCGTCGCATGCGCGCCATGATGGACCGCTCCCGCGTCTACAAGCAGCGGTCGTCCGCCCGCAAGCCGCCCGTCGCCTTCGACCAGCTGGAGGAGGGCCTGGGACTGCTACCAACGCCCGGGCTGCCGCTCATCACGCAGGACAACACGACGGACGTCATGCTGGGGGGCAACTTTGGAAACTTCCGGCGACAGACGCTGCTTCGGTACCTCGACTCCCTGGAGGACTCGGCGGAGCTCAAGGCCAAGCTGCTGGACTGGCGGCCGGAGGTGCTGGAGACAAAGACGAGGAGGCAGTCTAACAAGGTCAAGACGGCCACCAACCACAAAGAAATCTTCGGCCTGGACCTGCCGACGGCGCGTGCGGCTAAAGAAGAGGCCGAAGCCGTGGCAGCGGTCAAGGCCGCCCAAAAGGAGGAGGAAGAGGCCAACGCCGCAAAAGCAGCAGCCGCTGCGACTGCAAAAGCGGCGGAAGCAGCAACAGCAGCTTCGGCACCAGAGACAACGGTGACCACGCCGAAAAAAGGCAAGAAAAGTCCCAAGAAGTCAAAGAAGGAGACGACGTCCTCTAAGGACGATGCCGTCAAGGATGGGGCGGTCGAGACGAAGGCACAAGTTACTCCAGTGGCCAAACCTGCGGAAAAGAAAACAGGAAAGGAAAAGCATGAGGAGAAAGTTTCTGAGCCTAAATCTTCCTCCAAGAAGAAGAAGAAGAAGCTGGAGAAGTCATTGTCCCTCCCCGCCGATACCACCAGCACTACACCTACCAAGAACAAGGAGAAGGAGGTTCCTCCAGCGTCTTCTTCCCTCGGACCGCTGAAGAAGACCGTTTCCCTGTCCCACCCCGTGGCGGCCCCGTCGCTGGAGGAGAGGAAGAGGGAGGCCAAGGAGAGGGAGGAGGCCGAGGAGGACTACGAGCCGTCCAAGGAGGAGGAGGAGCTGCAAGTCAACCTGCAGACGTTCGCGCTGGACCTTCTCGACGACAACCTGTCCTGGTCCAACAAGGCGGTGATCCAGAACCTGGTCATCTGGGAGCCGGTGGAGCCTCCCCCTGGCGCCCCTGGTCTTCCCCCTCCTCCCCCTCTGACAAAGTACCAGAAGTACAAAAAGTACAAGAAGAAGACCACTAAACGGCGCTCCGGACTAGACTTCAGCTCCAAGAAGAAGGGCTCCACCAAGAGTCGCGACGCCTCCCGCGCGGGGACCCCTGAAAAGGAATCTACGGAAGGCTCTGGCGTCAAGGGGCCGCCCAAGCCAGTCAAGTACACCCTAGAGAACGTCGACCACGAGTGCAGGGAACTTGTAAGTTATCACAAAATAATGCGCAGAAAGGCAATCTGCTTGCTTTTCCCTCCCGTTGAAGCAAGATTTGTTGAAGCAAGATTTTTTGGCATGAAAAAGCAGTAAAGCACCATCTATTTTTTCCTTACAGGTGATTGACAAGGGAGCTGGGGAAACTATCCTCCACCGCGCTGCCAAGCAGGGGTACCCGGATGTGGTAGCGCACGCGCTGGCCTTCCTGGGCATGTCCCCCTCTGTGAAGGACAATGCGAAGGTGGGCCCGGTGCACAAGGCGGCCTTTCGCGGCCACGCCGATGTGGTGGACGTCCTCCTCCGACACGGCGTGGACCCCAACACCAACGTGAAGGGGACGCGGCCGCTGCACGAGGCCCTGGAGGCGGGCAGCGCCGACACGGTGCACCGCCTGCTGGCGGGAGGGGCGGACCCCATGCTGCACGACTACTCCGGCAACATGCCGGTCGACCTGGCGGAGGCCGCGGGGGACGACAGGCTCAAGGAGTACCTCTCAGGGGTGCTGGCGGACCTGCACGGGAAGGCGGGCAGGAGGTGGAACGTCGCGCACGCGCAGGGGTTCTTCCTGCCGCCAGAGGAAGAGGTCCGGGAGGAGGAAGAAGAGAAGGGAATCGAGGAGGAAGAGTTCGACTTCGAGGTCTCTTCCCACCCGCTCCCACCCTACTTCAAATTTCCCGACCGCGAGGGACAGTACGTCTTCCTGTCTGACCTGAAGCAGAACAAGGCGGCGACAGAGGCCAGGCTCAAGGCAGTAACACTCATCAACATGGCCAAGGAGGATTTCAACAGGCATTCTCACTGCCTGCTCCTCGGACACGGAGGTGGAAAGCAACAGCAGCAAGAGGAAAACAAGGCCGCTGGTGGCGCTTCCGATCAGTACGTGTCCCTGGTGAAGGTCGACGCCGCAGTCAAGAAGATGCTCGGGGTGGAGGGGATACGTTCGATGTCATCACCGTCCCCCAAGAAACAGCAGCAACAACAGCAACAGCTCAAGTCTCCTCCGTCGTCTCCCCCGCCTTGCACGCGGCGACTCTCCTCGCCGCCGCCCACCGCCTCGCCGCCGCCGCCGCCCCAGTGCAAGTCTCCTCCTCCGAAGGCCTCTCCGAAATCCCCCCGGGCATACGCAGTAAAGTCACCTCCGCCGACCTCGCCGCCGCCGTCTTCGTCCAAGAGGCAGCAGCAACAGCATCACGGCGGCGGCAAGGCTCACCAGCAGCCCTCTGCTTCTGCTGCTGCGTCCTCGCCGACGGCCAAAAAGTCATCGCCCAAGGGAAAAAAGAGGTCGTGAGAAAATCCCGGCGAAAAAAGTGCAATTACAGCTTAGCCGGCTCGGGAGTTTACAGAGAGCAACGTGTCGCAAAAAGAACATTTCACAAAAAATATGAGACCGCTTGACCCCTTTTGAGGACCACAACTGGACGTATATCGGTTGAACTCGAGTGTGATAAGAAAAACCCTGGGATTGCCCTGGAAGGAAAGTGGCTGCGGTCATTTTCTCTCCTTCCCTTCTGAGAGGGGCCTACCAGGGTTAAACAAAAATCATTTGCAATTTGAAAACAGTTTTTTCCGCCGCGGCAAACCAAAACTGAGTTACACACACACGCTCTCCCTCCAAATTTGAAAGAAGGTACAATTACTATACAACTGCGGACAAAGAGCGATTCGAGGTTGTTATTTCGTTTCACCAATCTGAAATTTATCCGTCTGACAAGAGGACCGCCCCTTTGCTATATGACAGACGGACGGCGGCCATCCCTACATTTATTACTATCAACCATCTACCACCATATCTATCTATATTTTTTTCGTTTTTGAACGATCGCGGCGGCAAGTGCAGCCACCTTACGCAAAAGGATGATGAGCCAACAAATGAATAGATGGGTATTGACGCAAAGAAGGCAAAAGTGTCTGCGCTCTCGGATCTTTTTTATTATTGCCTTTGGGAACATTTCTCTTCATCGTTTGCAAGCAATGTTAACAACCGCTCTTTGAGCTGTAGCATCTCTCTGTTGTATCTCCATTCAGGCTGAGGTGTTTCGCTTTCGCGATGAAAGCCTGAGTGTAGCATGTTTTTTCGTGAAGGGTCACCGGGTACTCTCGTTTCAATTGACTTGTATGCCGTAGGTGTCAGTTTGGTACACAATGGCCACCTAGTTTTGTTTTTATAAAATCTTGCTGGGGTTCGAACCCTCGGTTGCAACGTTTCAGGACCGATCATATCTTCACAGTTACTCCAGCGCCTTGCAGACGTCAGCGAAGATATCGTCAGGGCTCCTCTCGGCGGGAATCTGGAGAAAAGGGAGACCCATTTGTTGCTTTAACTCTCCCATTTCTAAAATCTTTTCGAGAATCTTACGATGACGGTCTTCTCCTTGTAGTGCTCGATGACCGGCTTTGAGTGCTGGTGGAAGGTGTTGAGGCGCTTCTTGATGGTCTCCTCGTTGTCGTCCACTCGCCCGGACGTCTTGCCGCGGTTCAGCAAACGCTGGGTCCTGGTGGGTGATTGAGAATAAGAATCGTGCTTTCTTGTTGCACCATGTACGTTGTCGCCTACATGGTCTCGTCGCTGAGCTCAAAGTAGAGGATCTTTGTGCACGGAGCGATCGTCTCCTCGAACTGTTTGCCCTGGTCGACCTCGCGAGGGTAGCCGTCGATCAGGAAGCCTTTGGAGCCCTGAAGGAATAGGGAAAAACGGTGGTAGGGGAACAATCATTAAAAAAATTTCGATGTGCAAGACATTCACCTGTAGCTTTGAGATCATGGCCTCCGCCAGCAGATCGAGGACGGTGGCCTGGAAAAAAATGAGAAGAGTTGAGAGGATGTCAACTAACTCTTTCGCTTGAGTGAGTCAGGCGAGTTCGCCGCAATTAGAAGGGGAAATAATGCCTGTTGGTTTCATCACCACCAACGCAACTCTTCATACCCCCTTCTTTTTCTCAGCTAGCGGGACATCCCCCAAAATGCCCCCCGGCCCGATGCCATGAATGAAGTGCGGTATTCGCCCAACTTTCCCGTTTCTACAGTTCATCCGGTCAACTTTCAGCACTTGTGTCCTTGTTTCCACCCATACGACAAGCTAGAAAGGGAGCGTAATTGAATTCCGCACAGTAGGGCCGCAACTCTCCCGCCTCGAAATCAACTTTGCTGCAAGTGTCTGCTCCGTAGTTCATACATCCTTCGGTGACGAATGCTACGGAGTGGGTGGAAGGCGATGGACTAGAGAGGACCTCGCCCTACTTTTTGGGGGACGACGATCGACAATGATGAAAGGGGAGACCCCCGTCCTCTCTCACTTCTCCCCCGCAGAGATACACGCACGATGGAAAGGAGTAGAGAAAGAGGAGGGGGAGAAGTGGGAGAGGACGGGGGTCTGTCTCCCCTTTCATCATTGTCGATCGTCGTCCCCCAAAAAAGTAGGGCGAGGTCCATCGCCTTCCACCCGCTCCGTAGCATTCGTCACCGAAGGATGTATGAACTACGGAGCAGACACTGGCGGCAATGTTCATTTCGAGGCGGG
>JAAUYJ010026268.1_pt1 | contig 12740 bp, 6 predicted proteins | sample 7278031 | NCBI WGS metagenome assembly JAAUYJ01 (sample SAMN14350222, study PRJNA611818) | marine sediment metagenome | isolation source: surface marine sediment (1.8m) | place: French Polynesia: Moorea | collected 2018-08 | reverse complement strand
TGTTGAGCCTTTGACAAACTGCTAATATATCTTTGTTATCCAAATTCAATTCCTTTGATAATTCGTAAATTCTTACTTTTCCATTGTTCATCCACTCTACCCTCTCTTTAAAATATCTATTTTTACATTGCCATAATCTTGATTTAAGGACTACACTACAATCATACTAGCTTTATGTTCAGTTTGGTGGCTGAAAAGGTTTTTTTCATTTTTTACTTTAGTAGTTTCCCAACTTGGGAGTAATTGCTTGGTAATTTTATCTATAATATTTTTTATAATCAAAACTAATCATTATTTCATATATATAGAGTTAGTATTTCAAATAATTATTCTAGAATAATTACTTGAAGTTGGCTAACTATAACTATATATATTTACTTTAGAGCTTTAGAACTGATTTATCAACTAAATTTTAAGATACTGAAATCTTGGCTAGACTTAAGTTTTGCGAGTTATTCATATGGCAGACCTAAGTTCCACTAGAGCTAGTGCCGCTACGCGGAAGTTAAAACTCAAAATTCATACATTCAAAAGTCTTGATTAGTAAGGCTTTTAGGATTTTGTAACTGGTCAGTTATTTCCACCATTCTGTACTAGGTGAAATATATATATAGTTTATCTGCGGAATGCTGCGCCAAATCCCGAAGTTGACTAATCAACTCTCTTTACCTAGTTTAATGCCAAACAATAGAGGTCGGAACTGGCAACCAATCCCGACGTATTGTTAATGTTCGGGATGTTTACTTATTGCTAAGTAGGCTGGACTAAACATTTAAGCGATTTGAGCGCTTTGATTAGATTTGTGGTTAGTCTTAATAGTTTAAGTTGAATATATTATAGATTCAGTTAGACTTCAGGCCAGTTTATATTTTTTTTCTTTGAGGCTGTTAATTTTTATACCTATAATATTTCTGATACTTCAGTCAAGGGCTTGATTTTATAGAAGCCTTATAGTATCTAGTATCTATTTAATTAATAAGTTAGAAACTGAATCCACAACTTAAAGATTAAGACTTAAGAAGTGCTTAATGTTCGCTGGGTGGGGTGCGGAAACTTAAATAAATTTTGGCTACGATTCATAGTTATTTTCGCTTCACCCTCCCCACCCTACGCCTATATTTAATATTGCTTTTACAAAGAGTCTCTTATAAGTCCAATAGCCATCTGGCGTTTTATGATTCTAGCAGTTATTTTTCGTAATTTTTCGGTTTCCTGAACTCTTATAGTTGTTAATATCATCAAAACGGCTTTCCTGAAGACTTTGTATTTCAAGATAAAGATGCCATAAGGGTTTGATAGATATCACTTAATATACTATAGTAATACTAAATAAGTTGTGAATAAAACATTTGATCAAAAGGCAACAGGCAAAAGTTTCATTTCAGTTATCATTACCTTTAGCTGAACCCGGATGCTTGAAATACTTATGACGAATATTTTTTTCATCCCCTTACGCTTAAAAGGGAAAGCCATTAACCTGATTTTTTAGTCAGTGTTACTCAGCTAAGGTTCTTTCAAGATAAGATAAATCTACTTGTTTAAACTTTTCTCATAAGTTGAGATAAATTCCCTTTATCTCTCTATTATTTATTAAATCCTCAAATCATTTATCACCATTAGAGCTCTAGTTCTCTGTTGGCTTTACCTGCTATAAGCATAGACTTAAAGGGTCTAAAAATCCTCACAGCACAGTTGAGCAATATTTTAACTCTTCGTTCCAATTATATTTGCATTTATCACTGTGTACAACTTGTTAAACATAGCTTGACAAGTCTAATCTATCACACCATTACGGTAGTGAAATTTACTTTTGTATGGAGTTATTACAGATTCAACAGTCATACCTACTTTGATAGCTTTATACCTAGTAATAATAGTTCTAATTTATCGAAAATCTAAAAATTTATTAATCTGCTCAATTATTATTTCCAGAATAGCATTAATTCGGGAAATATGATTTAACTTTAATTTTGCTTACTATCCATGTTAGTTTTGGGGGTAGTTGCTTTTTTAGAAGTATTTTACTCCTGTAACTTGAGTGTCATAACAGTATTTGTGATTTTTGGCTAGTTTCAATACTCTCTTAGTTATCTATAGGTCTATATTAGATTAGACTAAATTAGATCCTAAATGTTTAACTGCTAGAGAATATACAAATTCAGAATGGTTTTAAATTTGTTTGGTGCAATTATTTTAAGTATTATCAGTAGTGACTTTCAGTAACTTTGGATAATGAGTTTTCCAATCTTTCCCATAGTGATTCGTATATTACTTTTGGTACATAAGCTTTAAGTGAACGGCCTAACTTATTTTTTTTATCGGCAATTTTCAAACATTCTACTTGTGGACAAATGTAAGCTGAACGACCTTCTCCCTCATCCAATCTAATAGTATCAGATTGTTTGTTCCGAACAACTCGCCAAAATTCTTCTTTAGGAGCAAGTTTTCTACAACTAACACACCGACGGTAATTTTGTTTCATTTCTACTCTGTTTTTTAGTGATTTTTTTAGTCAATTCTCTACCTTATCTTTGAGAAAAATAAGTAATTTCAGTTATCATTTATCTGTTAGCTTCCCCGGTCGTAATTGCATTAAAATCATCTCCGAATGAAGCTTGGCACTTGAAATAATGAAGTGAATTTTTTTTGATTCAAAAATAAAATACACCACTTCCTATTGTCCGTGAGGTACACAACTAACAGACAAGATACTTATTTTACAAGAGTTTTACTAGAGCAATCCTCCGCATGTTCTTGGCAAAAATATTACTGCTTTTTAGGGAACAGGCAACAGGTAGGAGTTTCAACTTTTTTATTTACTTTTTAATTACCCGCAACCTATTTAGGATTACTATATTTAAACTTGTAGGTCATTAGCCCAAAATATGCTTGAGAATTATCCCCCTTGATTTTATGCCTTATTTTTTTTCAATATAAACTAATATTTTTCGAGATATTCTCTATACTTAAATCGATGATTTTTATGATTATTGATTATTAAGTTTTCCAGTCAGGGCAATCAAAAGCATAAATCTTAATCTACTTCATTTATTGAAAATAAATATAGGGAAGATAAGCATTTTGGCAACAATAAAATTCAACAAGTTAATACCCATATAGAACCCATTTAGAATATATTAAAATTATAGGTTGAGAGTATAGGAGTAGTGTCAATGGTGAATATGGGGGTATTTTTATACTTTTTTTCCTCTATTCTATTTCTCCATTTCCTGAATTCAGGATACAGAATTATGACTTATTTGGCAAAAACTTCACCTTTGCAAAGATACGCTTAAGGCTTCTATAAGGTGGTATTAGGTAGGGTTTTTCCATTAATTATAAAAGCATTTACAGATAAATTTGTCAACCTTTTTTAGTATAAATAAAAGTGCAAAATTTTCGCTCCGAAGAACTATAAATGCTGAAATTTTAAGCAGACAATGACTAAAAATTTGATTGACAATTCTTTACTTCTGGCTGATCTGTAATTCCAATTTATCCTGACTCCTACCCTCGACAAAAATAGTTATTCAGGAACACCTAGATAGTAAATTTATCCTGAAATTAACAAAATATTCTCTGAGCAATAAATCTTAATTATTTAATCAACTCTTTAGATTAATTTATGATTTTAACTAATGAGCTTGAAGCATAAAATTATTAACGAAAAATCAAGATGAACCTATCCCACTAATAATATTTTTGCTGAAAAGCCCAAATTATTGTTAAAGATAAAAACGAAAAATCAAGCTTTTTACGAAAATTTTACTTAAGTAAATAAGCATTTTGAGAATAGTGGGATAGGTTGATATAAAGCCTATAGATTCATCGAGAAAAAGCCGTCATTTCGGCTGCTCGCAAAAATGAAAACCGAGCTTTACCTAGGATGGGATGGCGTTTCGCGGAGCGAGCGACTTGAATTGCGTTTCGCGGAGCGACTTGAAACGCGGCTCTGCAAGAGCGAGTTTATTTGCCATATCCAATCGACTAAGAGAAGAAAAAAATCCTTTTAGTCAATCCTTCTATTACAGAAAAGGTAATTATTAATTATTAATTGTTATTATACCTAAGTTAATTCCACAGGATATTCAGTTTCATCTTGATCAACTTCTAAAGAATCATCTGGTTCGTCAAAATTTTCGTCAAAACTATTTTCTATTACCTCTAACTCTGGTTCCTCAGTTCCATTTTCTTCTTGTTCAGCTAATGCCTGACGATAAGATATTTCAGCCGCAACTTTGCTATCTTCTTCAGCATGGTCATATTTAACAGTGTCCTTGATATCAATTTTCCAACCAGTAAGACGAGCTGCCAGACGCACATTTTGTCCTTCCTTACCGATCGCCAAACTAAGTTGGTCCTCAGACACCAAAATATGAGACCTCCTTTCCTCTGGATCGATCAAACGAACTTCATCTACTCTTGCTGGACTAAGAGAATTGGCAATATATATAGAAGGGTCTGGAGACCAGCGAATTACATCTATTTTTTCACCCCTCAATTCATTCACCACTACTTGAATTCTCGACCCCCTTGCACCAATACAAGCTCCCACAGGGTCTACATCCCTTTCTACAGTATCAACTGCTATCTTAGTTCGGGGACCAACGTGTCGGGATGGGGGATTTGCCTCTCTAGCAACTGCCACAATTCTCACTATTTCGTCTTCAATTTCTGGGACTTCATTTTCAAATAAATAAACCACTAGACCAGCATCAGCTCTAGATACAAGTAACTGAGGTCCACGAGTTGAGCCTTCACATACTCGCTTCAGATAAACTTTGAAAGTAGCATTAGCACGGTAATTGTCGTTAGGTAGTTGTTCTCGTTTTGGTAATTCAGCTTCTACTTCTGGTCTACCAAAGCCACTACTTACAGCTAAAATAACTGATTGCTTTTCAAATCTCAAAACTCTAGCTTGGAGAACTTCTCCTTCTAAGTCTTGAAATTCTTCTTGAATCATTTTTCGTTGCTGGTCTCGTAATTTTTGAGCTAATACTTGTTTTGTTTGTATGGCAGCCATGCGACCAAATTCATTTTTTTCTGGTGTAACATCTAAGAATACTGTGTCATTTAACTGAGCTTCTGAGGCTACTTCTAGAACTTCTTTGAGAGCTATATGATGATCTGGATTAGTTACTTCTTCAACAATGGTTTTAGTAGCTAATACTCGATAGCCTTCTTCTTCAATATCCAACTCTACCTCAAAGTTATCAAAGTAATCATCTGTGAAATGGACTCCATCTAGACGTTGAGTCCTTCTGTAGCGTTCATATCCTTTTAATAAGGCTTCTCGTAAAGCAGTCTGAACTGCTTGTTTTGGTAAATTGCGCTCTTTACTAATATTTTCGATCAAGTCTCTAAGTCCAGGCAAATTAACCATTGACATAATTTTTTATCCTCTAAATTTTTATGAATTATAGTTATTGAAGCTAATTAGTTTAAATCTTTGTCAGATGAGGGTATTAATAATTTAGGTATTCAAGTAGAATATCCTTTTTGTTTTTTTTGAGAGCTTATAGCGCTACGAGCAATTCAAAAATCATAAGTCAGAAGTAATCTCTGAGTGAGTCTTAGAATTTAATAATTTCCTGATGTTTGTTACGACTACATATATTGGATATAGAAATAGAAAAAACTAGGAAAAAGAAGAAATATTAACTATTGGTATTAGACTTGTATCTAGCTAGCATCGCTCCATTTTCACAAAACTATAGGATAGTAAAGGCAAAAGGCAATAAGGACAGCCTATAGTAGACGATTTTACTCAACTGGAGAATTGAGTAAAAAGCTAATTCAGGAAATCAATTTCCTACTATGTTCTTTATTATATATCTAAAGTTTTTGTGAGCGATAATTTCAGATTTTGATCAAACTTCATTGACTAAAAATTATCAAACAAAAAACCTAGACCATAATATTTGTTCCTATTTTATTTGATTTTATAGAGCTGCTATATACTCTTTCCTTGGTCATGCTCTCTAAACAGCATTTAGCAAAAAATTAGTATTTAAAAAGTCTGGTTCAATAATTAATAATTAATAATTAATAATTACCTCTTCTCTAATAGAAGGATTGACTAAAAGGATTTTTTTCTTCTCTTGGTCGATTGGATCTGGCGAACTTCGCAGTGCCTCTCTCTGTTAAGAGCGTGAGACCTCGCCATCCCATCCTAGGTCATGCTCCGCAAACGACCGCTCTGTTGGTTGATTGGATATGGCGCACTTCGGAGCGGCTTCTGCACTCTTCGGGAGACCTCGCCATCCCTCAACCGCTTTTTCTCCATGAACGGAGAAGCTTTATACCTTAATTTTTTGGTAAAAATCTTTGGAGTTTTAGAAGTTGGATGGTTAGCCTAGGATAAAACATCCTCTTTTAAACTCTTAAAAATCTGATTGCTGAGTATTGAGCATTGACCACTTTACTAATTTCTACTTTTTAATTTCTACCTTCCTTCTTGTAGTTCAACAGCACTAATGAGAGAACGTGGAATACTTGTTTGTCGCCCTTTTTGGTTAATGTAAACGGCTGTTTCATCCCGACGAACCAATTGTCCTGTCCAGTTATTTTTACCTTTATAGGGTTCGGAAGTTTTCACAATTACACTAAAACCTTTAAAGGCAATGAAATCTCGGTCATTATCCAAAAACTTAGAAATACCAGGACTGGATATTTCTAGCAGATATGGTTCCGGAATTATATTTACTGCATCTAGTTTTTCTTCTATAACATGACTCATTCGTTCACAGTCATCTAAACCTGTGTCTTGATGAGGGTGTCGAATGTCCAATCGCAGAACTGGTGGATGCTGGTTTGTATGAAATATTGCTCCTACTAATTCCAATCCTAGAGATTCAGCAATAGGAGTAGCTAATTCGATGATTTGTGGTATTAATGGGTGATTCATGGGACAAATGCAACAAAAAAAGTGGGCTTCACCCACTCCCCGTTGACAATTGTTAACATTTAACTTCTGATCTTTAACATTATCTTGACACCTTCTAAAAATCTAGACAATCCTAGACACGCTCTTCATCGGTGACTAAGAACGATTTTCCGGCTCACCTGTCCATAAGTCTACTGGCAAAGAAGGTTAATGTTCCCCTCGCTCCACATTGAGTTTAGGATTCCCTTTGGGGTTTTCATCATAAGTGAAAAGTCGAGTGCCAAACACTCCATAATTGTTGCTAAAATTCTCTGATATTAGCAGACATCTGTGATAATAACACAGAATTAATGGCATAAAAACATAGACCCTATCGTAGATATTTGTCTAGGATAGTCGATGTTTTTTCCCTGATTCAAGCAACAGCTTACCAGGATAAAGATTGGCTAGTGGCCTTTTTTTTGACTTTAATCACTCTTTACTTAAGTATTCTAGTATATAGGGCAATTTTTAATGTTTGTTCGTTTTTGTTAACAAATCAATAACAATTAATTAACCTGTAAGATTTTATCTCTTTTTGGTCTTATTGTCACTCGGCATACTATAAACTCTAGCATAGTGACTAAGATAGTGAATGCACAACTAAAGATTAAGACGGCTAGAGTGCTTAATGTTCGGTGGGTTACGGCGTAGTGCGGGCTGGAATGCCCGCAACGATTTTGGTTACGATTCATAGTTATTGCCGCCTCACCCTCCCCACCCTACCCCTGGATTTAATATTCCTTTTATAAACAGTCTCTAAAGTGTTTTTACGATTTTACCATTTACTTGCGTAATTATACCAATTTGAAAAAAGAATGTTACGAATAGTAAGAACGATAAAAAGACTTTACAATATATATCCATTTAGTAAAAAAGATGATTTATCACCTAAAAAATCGTATTAAAGCAATTGATTCTGACTCCTGATGACTGAGGACTGACTCCTAAAAATTCCCCTAGATATTTGTAAAAAACATTTATAAAATTGGTATTAGGCAATATATATTATATAGTCATTTAAAATAAGGATGGAACACTTTTTATGCTGAAACTCTCTTATAGCAAGAAATACTTTTCTCAATCTAAATGAAAATGACTATAGCTCCCAATTTCCATGACGTTTTAATAAGAGGAAAAAATTTGGGTCTTTGGCTGAGATGTCAATCGCAAATGGTGCATCTCAATGCGTTAAGAAAGCAAAAAATTTATCGCTTTTAGGGAACAGCGAACAGGGAACAGGTATGGAGGGAATAGGTATGGAGGGAATAGGAAAAAAGTATTTTGGCAAATTATGAAATGCACCCATCACAAATTATATAAATTTCGTTTAGAGAATATTCTCTTGTTTACTTTGTAGAATCAAAAAAATTGGATAGTTAAGTTAAATTTATTTATACTTCCTGGGATAGTTTTTTTTGATTTGGGATTACCGAAAAATAAAGGTATAAAGGCTTCTATTTCAAGATGAAAAAAATGCTAGGATATTTCCTTATACATATTGAGTTACGGTTTTAACCAGAGGTAATTATCTATTATCAATTATCAATTAATGAACAGAACTATATCAACAGAATAAACAGATATAATATTAGCTATTTTTTGAGTTATAGCATCTTAAGATTTATTAGCTCTAAGCTGTAATTGTCTGGTTTCTTCTAAAATTTGCTCTACATCTTCCTCATTCATTCCCATAACATAGTTAACCTTTACTTCTTCAAGAAACGCAGATATTAAAGATTGCAGTTCTTCTAAAGTATGTTCCTCTTGTAATTCTCTACCTAGCGCTTTGCTGAAGTGTTGAACTAATTGTTCGGATAATTTTGTTCCCTCTGGATCTGCCATTGCAGCTTTAACTATTTCATAGGTATTTTGGGGTCCTTCAGTAGCAATATTAGATAATTCTTTGACTAATCTTTCTGATAATTTATTTGCTAAGTTTTCTACTCCTGGTATTTGCTGAAATGTCTGAAAAGTAGGTGATTCAAAAACTATTTTTTCTATGCTATAACGAATTAAAGCTTCTAGATCTGATTGAATTTCAGGTATTACTTTACAGACAGTTATTTGTACTAATTTAGTGGCGATAGCTTCGATTTCATTTGTGTTATTTAAGTCTATATAAGTTCGCTCTTGAGAGGCGAATATTCGTTTGGCTAATTCACCGCTTTTTACATCTTTTTGTACTTGATTAATTACTTGTGTTATTACTACTTCTGTTAGTTCTTGAGCAATAGCAGCAAGAAAGCCTCGACTAGCTTGTACCCTGATTGTTTCAAGATTAATAATTTGAGCATCATTGAGGCGGATTGTCACAGGAATTATTCGTAAAAATTGTAGAAATGGTAATATTAGAAAAATATCGTACCAACGCCATAACATTCCTTCTAGCCAATTAACGCTAGGATAGCGGCGACTAATCAAAAATGTTCTTAATAAAAATTCTACAACAAATATAATAATAAACGGTATGTCAATTATGCCGAAATAATCAGTTAATCCTCCACTTTCACCAATGCCTCGATAATAATTCTTAGCAATTAATGGTTCTATTTCTCTTTCAAACCAATCTAGTTCTTCAATCCATCCATTTTTTGTTAAGTATTCTTCACTCCAGAAGATTCTAAATGATTCTTTGGCAGAATCTTCTGGATTAGGAATTCTATCTCTAATGCGATTTTTTATTTTTTCTAAAGAGCCACTTTGATTAGCAACTGCAAAAGGATTTTGATTAATCATGTCTACAGATAATTCTTGTAGCTCTTCTAATTGTTCTTGTACTGTTAAAGAATTAGAACCTGTAGGAATTTTTGTTTTCAATTCGGCAAAACTATCTAGGTATTTTTCTGTGTCTCGATTAGGTTCAATTCCTTTGATAGGGTCGTATATTTTTGTGAGACTAAGGTCATATTTGGTGAGATAAATATAATCAAAATAGAAATCTCTGAAAGTAATATAGGTCATATTAAATAGCACTAGGGTAAAATTTACTAGGGCTAAAATTGCCATTATTCTTTCAAATATTGGTACTTTGCGGGTCTTTCGGCGGATATATTTTGTAGTTGTCATTTATGGTTTACTGGTTTATATATTTGCGATATTTAATATTTTATATTTTTTGAGATTTATTACAGATTATTAGACTTAAATTTTTAACCAGAAGTAAAAAGGAGGAAGGAAACAGGAAATCTGATTTCTGTCAGTTTCTGAGCTTGTCTAACCTAGGAGTTTCCCTATTGACTATAGATAATTTTCTCAGGACGATAGTTTTTTACTCTCAACAATAGAAATAGAAAATTGAAAACCTAATCAGATTTAGGTGATTTTCTTCCCTGAAGGTTGTCTGTAACTATAACGTTATAGTTTTGACTATTAATAGTTTTGTCGGAACGATGATTTTTGAGTCTCAAACAGATAAATAAAAAATTGAAAACCTAATCAGATTTAGGTGATTTTTTTCCCTGAAGGTTGTCTGTAACTATTCTGTAACTATAACGTTATAGTTTTGACTATTGATAGTTTTGTCGGAACGATGATTTTTGAGTCTCAAACAGATAAATAAAAAATTGAAAACCTAATCAGATTTAGGTGATTTTTTTCCCTGGAGGTTGTCTGTAACTATAACGTTATAGTTTTGACTATTGATAATTTTGTCGGAAAGATGATTTTTGAGTCTCAAACAGATAAATAAAAAATTGAAAACCTAATCAGATTTAGGTGATTTTTTTCCCTGGAGGTTGTCTGTAACTATAACGTTATAGTTTCGACTGACTAGATCTAATCAAGATTTGGGAGTCAGTCTATACATACAGAGATTTTTCATTGACTTATTGATAGTTTTGTCGGAACGATGATTTTTGAGTCTCAAACAGATAAATCCAAAATTGAAAACCTAATCATACTTACGCCTGTTTCTGCCATTGAACTTTTCTCTAACACAGCAGCTCTAGTTTTGATTGACTATATTTTATAATTTCGGCGTAAGTCTTCAACAGTAGAGTAGATAAATCCTACTTAAACCGTAACACCTTCTTGACGAGCCGCATGAGCTACAGCACCAGCAACCGCTGTAGCTACCCTAGTGTCAAATACTGAAGGAACAATATGTTCTTTATCAAGGTCTGAAGCTTTGACTAATGAGGCGATCGCTCTAGCAGCTTCTAAATACATTGTAGAGGTGAGGGTAGTTGCCCGACAATCTAGAGCGCCGCGAAATATGCCAGGAAATGCCAAAACATTATTAATTTGATTTGGGTAATCACTCCTACCTGTAGCCATAACTGCCACATCTCCTGTTACTAACTCTGGCTGTATTTCTGGAATAGGATTAGCCATTGCAAATACTATTGGATCTTTTGCCATAGAACGTACCATTTCTGGAGTGACAACTCCCGGTACACTAACACCCAAGAATACATCAGCCCCCACCAAAGCATCTGCGAGAGTACCTGAAGACTCAACGGCAAATTCTTGTTTTTCAGGATTTAAACCTGTACGACCTTTTGAGACTATACCTTTAGAGTCACATAACCAAATTGTATTAGTCCCTGCTTTGCGTAACAAACGAGCGATCGCTATTCCAGCAGCACCAGCACCATTAATAACGATGCGAATATCTTCTATAGATTTTTTGACCAACTTTAGAGCATTGATTAAAGCAGCTAAACTAACTATTGCCGTGCCATGTTGGTCATCGTGAAATACTGGAATATCTAATATTTCTCTTAGTTTGGCTTCTATTTCAAAACAACGGGGGGCTGCAATATCTTCTAAGTTAACTCCACCAAAAACAGGAGCAATATTTTTAACTGTCTCGACTATAGCATCAGTATCTTGAGTAGCCAAACAAACAGGAAAAGCATCTACCCCAGCAAATTCTTTAAATAACATAGCTTTACCTTCCATCACTGGTAGAGCACCTCCGGGGCCAAGATTTCCTAGTCCTAAAACTGCACTACCATCTGTAACAATGGCTACTGTATTTTGTTTAATGGTGAGATTGTAGATTTGTTCGGGGTCTTCAGCAACTGCTTTAGAAATTCTGCCTACTCCTGGAGTATAAGCCATTGATAGGTCAGATTGGGATTTGAGGGGTATTTTACCTTGGACTGTTATTTTTCCACCACGATGTAAATTGAAGGTTCGGTCATACAGATCGACTACTTTTATTTCTGGTAAAGCTTTTACAGCTTGGACAATTTTTTCACTATGTTCTGTACTGTAGGCATCGACTGTAATTTCTCTGAGTGAGATTTGACGACTTTGTTCGAGTAGGTCGATATGGCCGATATTGCCTCCTTCTGATGCAATGGCTTGGGTAATGCTGGCCAACATTCCAGCACGGTTAGGAGTTTCGAGGCGAATTGTTAAACTAAATGAGGGATTTGGTGTTAGTTGTACCATGTTCGGTTTGTTTTAGGTTTTAAGTCCTAATGTAATTGTCATCGTAGTTGATCTTAAGTTGTGAGTGAGCATTTCTTGGGTTTAGTCAGGAATTTCTTCATTTATTTAGGTGAAAGATATTGGGAAATTTTGTCGATTTTTACCAGAGGAAAGGAAAAGTTGCCGATGGAAGTTCTCAATGGTTGGTGGAAAAATTATTGGGAGTCTGATTAATTTTTCTTGACTAATATTTTCTGACGACTCAGAGTGAAAAAATTTATCAAATTATCTATTTATCTAGACTCTGAAGTTGAAGTTTAGTTTCTCTTTTTGTGGAGGTGAAAAATCGTTGGAATTTTTCTTGATTTTTGGCTAGAGGCAAAATTTGAGATGGAAGTTATGAATTGCTGGTGGAAAAATTATTGGGAGTCTG
>JAAUYJ010156088.1_pt1 | contig 12746 bp, 11 predicted proteins | sample 7278031 | NCBI WGS metagenome assembly JAAUYJ01 (sample SAMN14350222, study PRJNA611818) | marine sediment metagenome | isolation source: surface marine sediment (1.8m) | place: French Polynesia: Moorea | collected 2018-08 | reverse complement strand
TCGGTGCGCCCGTGGTGAAATTGCCCAGTAATGGCGTTCTGGCGGGGACTATTGCAGTCTAGCTAAGAGTCTATATGGGAATCCCTCGTCTCCGACGATGGGAGGTTCAATAGAAGGTTCTAACTGGTATGGAAAAGAATTTGTTGATTCTGAAAATGTCCATCCGTTGTTATTTTTAGATAGTCAAGGAAAAGTTTTTAAGGTTGCACCTAATCCTACTGCAATGAACTGGGTTTTAAGGTTTCCTCTCCCTAAAAATGATTCTTTGAAACCGTTGCTGATGTTAATTAATTCTTTCCTGAAAACCGAGAAAAGTCAAGCTAGACTTCGGATGATGGAGTATCGTGGAAAAGTCAGTGCCACGATGATTTATGATTATTTGCCGATTAATGATTCTTTTAGGAAAGTAGATGAAAATACGGTATTAGGAATTATGGATTATAAAAATTCACCTCAACCGTTCTTTTTTGTTCTCAAGCGATTTGTTTAACCATTTAGAATGTGCTTGAAACCTAGGGGAAACGCATCTTAATTTATTAGCCCCGACTCTCCCCATTAGCTTTAGTCTAGGAAAATTGCATATATACTCCGATATATGGTTAAAATTTAGATCGGTAATAGGGAGGAAGGGTTATGGCTAATAGTCGTCGCGTGTCTCGTGTAGCTTCACTAATCAAACGAGAAGTCAGCCAAATGCTGCTTAATGGCATCAAAGATGATCGAGTTGGTGCTGGAATGGTAAGTATTACCGATGTTGATTTGTCTGGTGATTTGCAACACGCCAAAATATTTGTCAGTATTTATGGCACAGAAGAAGCTAGAGAAGAAACAATGGAGGGTTTGCGCTCTTCTGAAGCATTTGTCAGAAAAGAATTAGGACATCGCATTCGTCTTAGACGCACTCCTGAAGTAACTTTCCTTGAAGATCGCTCTTTAGAAAGAGGTGATAAAATGGTCCATCTACTAAACGAAATCAGTCAGAATCGAAAAACCACAGAAGAAGTTGTGGATGGTTAGTGGTTAGTGGTTAGTGGTTAGTTGCTTACTACATCACGACTCGGTGATTTTGGACTTTGAAACTTGTATAACTCCTCTCTTAAACAACAAATCGGACAAATGATCGTAGTGCGTACTACTGGTCATTTATTTGATCATCAAATTCGCTATCCTAAATGGGAAGCGGATAATGCTACTTTGCAAAGATGGCTCAAAGATTTGAATCTGGGAGGAGTTATTTTACTGGGAGGTAGTGCAGCAGAATTAAAATTGCGATCGCAACAATTGCAGTCTTGGGCAACTACACCCCTATTTATTGCTGCTGATATTGAAGAAGGAGTAGGACAAAGGTTTCCTGGTGCTACTTGGTTTCCTCCTCCTATGGCATTATCTGCTATAGCGCGGGACAATCTTACTCTTGCTTGTAATTTAGCTCGACAAATGGGGACAATTACAGCCCAAGAAGCAGTTGCTACAGGGATTAACTGGTTACTCGCTCCTGTGGTGGATGTTAATAACAATCCTGACAACCCAGTAATTAATATTCGGGCTTTTGGAGATACTCCCGAAATAGTCAGTAAGCTTACTACAGCTTTTATTGAAGGAGCGCGACAACATCCAATTCTAACTACAGCTAAACATTTCCCTGGACATGGGGATACTGCTACAGATTCCCATCTCGACTTACCAATTATCCCCCATTCTGATGCTCGATTAGCTTCTGTGGAAATACCACCCTTTCAAAGTGCGATCGCATCTTCGGTGGATAGTGTGATGACAGCACATCTTTTAATTTCTGCTTGGGATAAAAACTATCCTGCAACTTTATCCCCCTCTATCCTCACCCAGAAACTCCGAGAAGAATTAGGCTTTTCTGGCTTAGTTGTTACGGATGCTCTCATTATGGGAGGAATAACTAAATATGCTTCTCCTGAAGAGGTAGCAGTCATGACAGTAGAAGCAGGAGCAGATATATTATTAATGCCCGATGACCCTGCAATAGCTATAGAATCAATCTTACAAGCAGTAGAATCAGGGCGTATTAGTGAAGCCAGAATTCATCAATCAAGTGAGCGCATTAAACAAGCAAAAGCCAAAATAACAAGTAACTGCCCTGAGTCTAATTCCCTTAATTTCCTAAGTCAACTATCTCAACCCCAAGCAACCCAAACCGTTACAGAAATCTTAGAGCATTCTACCCAGTGGGGGGGAAATTTACCTTTAAGAAAGCCCGAAAATCAAGCCCCGAGAAACCTAGTCATCACAGACAATCTTTTAAATAGTAGCTTTCTCGATCTCTATACTCCTGCGATCGCAATTCCTGAAAAGTTAGGCTACCAAACCCAAATTTTAGACCATCATAGTTTAGACTGCATTTTATTAGACAGCAGCAAAACTTTACTACAAATCTTTATTAGAGGTAATCCCTTCCGAGGTACAGCAGGTTTAACTACCAAAGCCAAAAATATCTATCAACAACTACTAGAGCAGAAACAAGTAATTGGTTTAATCATCTATGGCAGTCCCTACATTTTAGATTGGTTTAAACCACTTCTACCTTCTGAATTAGCCTGGGTATTTACTTACGGACAAATGCGGACAAGTCAGCATCACGCACTTCAAAAGCTATTTAATCTTTCTGAAGATATAAACAATACAAAGCCACAAAATTTCGGATTTTAAATTTAAGTTAATGCTAAACAGCGATCGCCATTGACCCCTTCTGGATGAACACCACAAACTAAATAGTTGCTACGTGCATAAAAAAGACAGCGATTACATATAGAAATCTTGGGCATTACAACCCCATAAATTCTGTCTCTAGTTTGCCCTAAGAAAAAGGCAAAAAGAGTAATCTACTTCTGGTAGTTCAGAAAAATTACGTAACCCCCTTGACTTCTATGTATTATTTTTGTAGTATTGTATTACAAGCAAGTTACAGAGTAATTTACTCTACTAACGAAGCTGAAATCTGAACCATGACAATTGAATAAAGTAATACATTTTTCCAGCATCGGTAGCCAAGTTGGTAAGGCGGTGATCTGCACCCTCGGCAATAGCTCTATGAGGGAAACCCTCAAGACCGCTTTGCCTCGCAAAACCATTAATCGTGAGTTCGACTCTCACCCGTAATGAACAGACATCTCACGGTGCTTTCTGACCGAAAGCACCCGTGTCCTCAGCAGCGTAGCATAACGGTTAATGCGCCAGCGTTGCATTCGCTGGAAGATGTGGGTTCAATTCCCACCGCTGTTACCAGGGGGGATGGTGTAACGGAAACATCACAGTCTCCAAAACTGTTGTTCTAGGTTCAAATCCTAGTCTCCTCGTACATGGTGCTGTGGACAAATTGGTAAAGTCACCTGTCTTTCACGCAGGAAATTGCGGGTTCAAGTCCCGTCAGCACTGTTAGGAGAGATCGCCATTGGCAAGGCACACTGTTTGCTAAACAGTCGTAGGACTAATCTTTCTACTGTGGGTTCGACTCCCACTCTCTCCGCTTTGATGTATTACGCTTGAGTATTGTAATACAATTTTGGGTTGGTATCCAACACTGAGACTTGCCCTTGCGTCTTACGCCGACGCGGGCTTCCTCAGTCAAATTGGTGAAGGAGCTTGAGTGTCAATCAAGTGCTTAATGCTAAACCTGGGGGAAATAAGTCCCTCCCAACCCACTTTGAGAGTGTAGTGTAAACGGATAACACGCCAATCTACGAAATTGGAGTTTGGGGGTTCAAATCCCTCCACTCTCGTCATCCCCTGCTTCGATTTGTATGAAGAATAGGGGGTTATTGGGAAGTCGCCTAATGGTATGGCATCGCTTTTTGGCAGCGAAACAATGTAGGTTCGATTCCTACCTCCCCAGCCAAAGTATGCTCCTGTAGCCCAATTGGAAGAGGCAGCAAGTTTAAGCCTTGTTTGTTGTGGGTTCGACTCCCACCAGGAGTACCAGATACATCATACTTGCCCTCGTGACGGAATTGGCATACGTGCTGGTCTTAGAAACCAGTTTTTGTGGGTTCGACTCCCACCGAGGGTATTAACGGGATGTAATTCAGTGGTCTAGAAGCCATGTTTTGGGAACATGGAGTCGTTGGTTCAAATCCAACCATCCCGATGAACCCCTGTAACCCAATTAGAAGAGGTGTCGATCTCAAAAATCGATTGTTGCTGGTTCGATTCCAGTCAGGGGTATGAATCTTGGTGTCTGATGTCGAAGTGGTGGAGACGCTAGTTTGTGAAGCTAGTCATAGCGGGTTCAACTCCCGTCGGACACCCTGAAAAAATGGAAGTTGCTGCTAAATGGATGGCAAGCGGTGATAAAAAAAAGAGTATTACAAGCATTGATATAGGTTCAATTGCCTGATATTGTTATTTCTATTAGAAGATTTTTCTGTTTCCAGTAGAGTATACTGGTGTTATATCTGTCAGGAATTAAACACCATTGAAGCCTTAAAAGCCGAACCACAAATGCGTAAATTTTTAGCTTGGGTAAGAAAGCAAAATCCACAAAAACGAATCACAGTACATCGCCAAAAATAAAAAATAATTACAAAAATCTCAAGCTTGGGTTTGATTCCCACTATTCCCATCTTGAATTAATCAACCAAACGAATCTAGTAATTTATGTTAATAGTTTACCCAGTTGCGCTCTTAGTGACTGGGTTTTTTGTTGAAGGAGCGATCGCCACCCTCAACGAGAAACTGACATTTTTATGACATAAGGTTTGGAACAAGTCTATCAAGCAAGAGCAAGCTATTGATCATATAGGAGTTCCAAAGGTAGTAGTCCAGTAGCTATTGTAGTTAACAGAACCAGTATCATTGGCTAAATATTCGTAACCGACACCAATTTCAGTCAAGTCAGAGTTAAGAATATTAGCACGATGCCCTTCACTACCCATCCATGCTTCTACAACTGCTTCTGGAGTTTGATATCCCGCAGCAATATTTTCGGCAGCAATTGAATATTGATAGCCTGTATCCCGAATGCGATCGAAAGGTGAAGAACGATCAACCCCATAATGACTAAAGAAATCATCATTAGCCATGCTTTCGGTATGTACTTGGGCAGCCTGAGATAATTGACTATCTATTTGCAGAGGATCTAAACCAGCTTGTGTTCGTTCAACATTGATTAGCTCGACAACTTGATTGATAAAATCAGGATTCATATTTTCCTCTATTAGCATCAAAAATAAAAATAACGAATGGATGTAAAAAAGCGGGTAACATGGGTGTGATATTCTAACCATACAAATTAGATGTCCAAGTGTGCAGTGCTTTCTGGTACGACACACCAGCAGATAGAAAAGCTCGTTTTAATTATCTTTAACAGAAAATAAATAATCTACAACAACAACAACAGACTTTTAGCGAGGTTTTTTGTCTTTTTGTAAAAAGATATTTATTTACAAATAAAAACCTTCTACAATAGCTACATGAGATTGATTTTACAGAAAGGTATTGACCCAGCTACGGAGAAGTTAGTTTGGGTAGTGCTGGATGAAAACTACGAACTGATAGAACCCATCCAGCGTTACCTGACTTTTCTTTCGGGTACAAAGTCTCCCAATACGGTAGAAGCTTACGGTAACGATCTGAGATTGTGGTGGGAGTTTTTAGATTTTGCCAGCTTGGACTGGCGAACTGTTCGACTGACCGATTTAGAAGACTTTGCTTACTGGCTCAGAGTGGGAGAGATATATTAATTGGGATAAAACCAGTAACGATGCTCTTAGAATTAGATTGGGTGTTATACGCAGCTTTTTTCTCACTGGTACGCTTCAAGGCTGGTTTGAAATCGACCAAGATATTATTCGAGATGATGATTATCCAAAAAGAAAACTAAAAACTCCCGACCCCATACCAGATAGCGTCCGAGAGCAAATAGAGCAGAATTTACACAAGCTGCCAGAGCCATTTGCACGTATGTGGCTCATCGCTTTTTTTACTGCCATGCGTCCAGCAGAACTGGCTTTACTCAAGAAAGACTGTTTAGTTCAAGAAGGTGGAACGTGGGCGATTATTTTTGACAGGCTGAAAAATAACGAAGAACGACGCAAGATTTTCATTACTAGAACGATTGCTGAAGTCGTCCGAGAACAACAAGACTATATCCAAAAACTGTGGGGAGATGAATGGGATTATTTATTCTGTCACTATTGTGGATTATCTGATGATGACCCGTCCCAACCTAAACTTCAACCAGTCAAAAAAGTAATTCCCAAATCTCCTAATATCTTTTCTAGAGTGATTCGCTGTCTCATCAAGACAGAAGACATTCGCGATGATAATGGAAAACTAGCTAAATTCACTCAGAGATTAGTTCGTCGGAAATGTAGAAGTGATTTTAAAAAGGTTTAATTTAAGAGTTTTTTTAATTCATCAACTGTTTCTGAAATTTCAATTTTGAGTACTCGGCTCATTTCTCTCTAAATCATTTCTTTGGCTCTCTCTATTTGTATCATTCTTTTTTGTATTTCATATTACATAGCATCATTTTATCGATACAGTTTGTTTTTTAGAATTGCGTATTCCCTAACTACATTTCTATATCTTTCTTTAATCAACTCAATCATTTTATCTCAAGTAGCATAAGCTACTATTTTTTTGAATTCTTCTACTTCAATTAGATCGTTATTTTCAACAATTTGACTAGAGTATTTATCTACTGTTATTGGTGTACAAGCGGGTAAACAAACAAATTGTTGTTGTTGTAGCTTCGATAAGTAACTATCGAATGTAGAATCATTAATTTCAGAACAGGCTCTACTTAAAATTTCAAATAAGCTACTTCTAGGCGCGTTAGTGAACCTCATTCTAGCATCAATAGAAAGATATGTTTCTTCAATATACTCTCTAATTGTATTAATAAAATTTCCTACAATTGGGTCCTCCAGAGATTGAGATAGTATCAAAATTTTAGTTCTTTGATCTTCAGTTTTACAACTATCTCTTTCAATTTCTAAAAAAACTTGATGACTTAAATCAAGAGGCTGTGAACTGTTGAAAATTATGTTTCTATATTTTTCAAATGATTCTATAAATTCAGTATGTACTTTTTCAAAATCTTGAAAAACTGGCTCTATAAATTCAGAAAAAGTTCTGCGTCTATTTTCTTTCCATATTTCTTCTTGTTTAATAATTCTTTCGATGAGAGGATCTATTCCAAATACCATAGCTTTTTATATTAATCAAGTATAATTTTCATTATAAAGGGGTTTGAGTAGTAAATGAAGATGAGGCTTAAAACGATCTACTTTTGTGTAAAATATATATAACAGTTAAATCTTTGTATATGTCTTTTGTATACGTTGTGCGTACTAAAGAACTTTAATAAAGAGAATTGGCAGAGATGGGGTCAACCGTTTGGAAAGCTCTAAGGCGATCGCTCTAACCGAGAAATTATCGGAGTTAGGATTTTTCTACAGAAGGACTTGAAACCGTAAAATCACGAGGGTTAATTAATATTAAATACATAATCCGTATCATAAGTACGGACGTACAGTTTATTACCTTTTTGAATAATATAATCAGGTGCAGTTTTTAACTTTATCTGCTGTAAAATGCTGCCTGTATTTTTATCTATTAAATAAAGATAGTCTGGCTCGGCGGTGAAACCATAACCACAGATAATTACGCTATCGATCACGACAAAGTTATTAGCATTACATACTAAAGGTTGGCTGCGCCAGAGTATCTGGTTAGTATTGCGGTCAAGGGCGGTCAGATAGCCATTCATCCCATTAGAAGATTTGGCGTAAGTATTGTGGCTATGAGAAAAATATAAAATATTATCTTCAGGAATTACCCAATTAAGAGTTTGATTAATATATCGGCGATCGCTCTGTTGGAAATGAGGAGAAAGAGTATAATTACTAAAATCGTAGACCTGAGTAATTTTATTTTGTTTTAAATCGTAAATTAATAAATATCGACTTTCAGCAAAGTTTTTCCCATAGATCAAAAACTCTTCATCGGCGTAGCTGATCGCTTTGACTAAAATATTATCTCGAAAAGTTTTAGGAAGGCTTCTGGGAACATTCCCAGATATTTGTCGAAAAGGATTTGGTACTTGATAGGTAGGTAAAGCTAAATTATTATTCTCAAACCACGCGGAATCATCAGTGATTTGATTAGGATTTACCGATAATAAAGTTAGATTTACTGGACTGGGTTTGATACTAATATTAGCAGGTGCATTTTGGCTAAAAGGAGGTGTTCCCAACTGTAATACATTAAGACTATCTAAATTATCATTGGACGTTCCTAAACTATCAGCCAAAGTAATAGAACTATAAAATTCTCGATTTGTTAACTGCAAAAAAGGCAGAAAATGTACGCTAATGAAAGTGGTCAGAGCAACAACTGTCCGTAAAATAGTAGCTTTTTTGAAAAAAAATCTAAAATCTTGATTCACGATTGAAACTACAATATAATTCGCTAAAATTTATTATTCAAAGACGAATCAGGCGTATTGAAGTTGCCGAAATTTATAATTATTGTTCTTTTACTTGATTTAAAATTCAATTCGACTGTTGGAGATCGCCCTTTCTGTAGCTGTTAAATTACTATAAAAGGCAGTAATATCGTACCTTTGAGGCTTTGTATTACTAGGAAGATAGAGAGGATGACGGGGGCAACCTTTTTTAGTTATACCAAAACAGTAAAGATGAGTATAGTTTTTTAGTAACTGTAAAACATACAAATCTTGTTGTTGCCAAGTGCCGTTATTCCCCCAGGCTAAGATGACGCACTCGCTCCATTCAACAGTTTCTAAAACATATTGATCGTTATCCTTGCCAATTGGTTCTGCTGCTTGCTTGAGTAATGATGGGTGTGGTGTGCGATAGGCAAATAAGTTAACTACTTCCAATCTGCCATAGCCACAATCTTGAGCGAATTTAATACAGCGCGTGATGGTCGGATCGTTAATTTTTGCATCAGCACGACTGGGATTGAGCATGATGAATGAAACGGTTTTACTATTACTGTCCCATTCACGCCAGAGTCGATAGCGATAATCTCCTTCAATTACTGCTCCGCCTTCCATAAATTGCTACTCACCTTTTCAGATTGTTCTTGTGAAATTCATTTCATAATGGACATTATTAATACAGATGTCTTTGCCTTAAAAGCTCATGGCTGTTGTTCAATTTCCCATAAAACAATTTTTTCTTATTAGCTGTTTAGTATTTGTTGTTGTGTCTCTGACAACTCTTCCCCTAAAAGCTCAAATCTCGGCAGAAAACCAAAACAAAACATTTTCATCCTCTGAAGCTTTGAATTTACTTGAGCGTGGACAACAAAAGTTTCAATCTCTTGATTATCAAGGCGCGATGGCAGATTTGAACCAATCCATTCTCCTTAATCCTGAAATAGCCGATAGCTATTATTACCGTGGTTTAATTCGCGCTCAATTGGAAGATCAACTGGGAGCAATTTCAGATTTTGATGATGCCATTTTAAGAAATCCCCATCATCTTTTCTTCCTGCTGGAGACTCTCGAAACACGCGATGAGAGGAAAGCAGGGCAGGGTTTACTGCTCTCCTGTTTACATTTTTGACACAGAATCTTTAAATAACGATGGTTTCGGAGGTTGTACAATAATTGCAATGGTCGATGACCCACCCAGACAACGGGGACAGACAGCCTAACAGTCGAAGTTCGCGATTTCCGCGACGGCGCAGAAAAGTTGGCAGACTGGGATAAGCTGACAGGGCAATGAGATATGCATCCCTGAAGGACGCAAATTAAATAAGAATTTTGTTCGGATACAAACCGTACCGCAGGGCTTGCGGAATCGGGACTCTGTAATGGGTCAAAGGTCTGTGGACGTACCAATGTCGGGGGCATGAGTTTAACTTGTGTCTAGATAAGTGCGAGTGAAACAGAAAAGCCTAATCGTGAGATTAGGAATCCCGCGTCTCCGACGCTGGGAGGATGTCAAAAACAATTCAATACCCAATACATTGTCCGAAACAAAAGTCTAAAATTTCTGAGTTATTAGCAATAAGAGATATCGCTTCAGCAGAATTGTTTAAGTTGTCTCCATCACTGCTAACTACCACTAAATCTAAGCTATTATAGTTCAATTCTGCTTCAAAACGTAGTCCATTCCCAATTTCTGTGTTGATTAACTCAATACCATCATTATCAAGGGTTTGGCTTTCAAACTGCACAATCTCAAAACGATCTCCTACTGAAAGTTGGTTTTGGAATGTTTCATCAACTCGAATTTCATATCTACCCCCAAGATGGGCATTTCCGCTATCGCTAGTAGAGGAATTAATCTTTTCAATAACCAATTGGTCGAATTGACTACTACTTTTAATATCAATGTAGTGGGTAGTATTATCGGATTCAACATAATCGCCTTTAATCTTAATTGTTCCGACATCCCCATCAGCTAGACCAATATTAATGTTGGCTGCATCAAATTCAACTGGATTATAAGAAGAACTAATTGTTCCTTCCCCTGTAACAAAACCACCCACAAAATTTAGTACATTCCAACTTGAGACAGAACTATTATTTAAGCGAAGACTACCTGAAGTTTGGGTGAATTCTTCTTTGAATAAGAGTGTTCCTTGTTGAATGTTAAGTTCACCACCATCATTTACAAAATCAACTTCAACATCACTAGTACCAGTATCGAGTTTATTAAAAATTCCCTTGTTGATAAAACTAGAATTCTCAGAAGAACTTGCAGTAATTTCTCCTTGACCAAAATCAAATGTACCTTGTTCTGAGTTTTCCAGAGTTGCATTGACAAGAGTAACTTCGTTGTAGCCTAATAATTTGACTTCACCTTGGTTTTGGAAATCAGATTCTATTCTTCCGCCTGTAATAGTAAATTTTCCTTCGTTGCGGTATCCTATTCCTTCTAGTTCCCCTGAAAAATCTAGTATGTTGTTTCCATTAAAAATCAGACGGTTAGTTTCAGTGACGATCTTCGCTGCAATTCTGAGAGTACCTTCATTGTCAATACTGCTACCGCCAGTAAAGGTAAAAGGTAAATCTTCTGTGCCATCATCTAAGACTAAAGTTGCATTCTGATCAATTTTAATCAGTCCCCTTTGATTTCCCCCTTCTGTCAGGGTTAATTTTCCTGCTGCTACTTCTAAAGTTCCACTATTGTTAAAAGCAACACCGACAGTTAAGTTATTATTTTTTGTCTTGCGGAATATTCCTGCATTATTAAAGCTACTACTATCTCGAAGACTCGACCAAACTTTAATCTCTCCTCCTTCCATCTCAAATTCTGCATCAGTTTGGTTATTGAGAGTACCCCCTTTAAACCATAAAGTCCCTCCTTCCATCACCATAGAATTAGAATTATTGAGAGTACTTTCTAGATAGGTTAAGCCATTAATAGTAAATGTACCTGTATTAGTAACTGAACCAATACCAGCTATAGTTCCCCCTTCCCAAGTTGTTTCTCCAGATATCATCAAGTCATCTAAGGCTTCTAAGGCAATAGCATCAGAGTAAGTTCCTCGACCGATTAGAATCAAGCCCTTATTATCAAAAGTTGTGGCTTGAAATTTATTAGTATCGCCATCAAGAAAGCCTTTCTCTCCAGTTATCTCAAGGGTTGCACCAGAAGCAATTTGGATCTGCCTGTTGGTGTTGAAACTTCCTCCCGAAAGAGCAAGTTTTCCCGATTGAATATCTAATAAACCATTATTTTCTAAAAATACTTCCAAAGTGGAACGACTGCCATCAGTTGTTTGTAAAACCCCTTGATTAACTAATTTATTTTCCGTTTGAGGATTCAACTCAGTAATTGTGGGATTACCATCGCCAAGGGTAATAGTTGCTTCTTCAATATTGGTAAGCTGATTACTAAGATAAACTCTCCCACCTGCAATCAATAAATTATTTTCATTGATAAATTCTTTGACACCAATTTCATATCGGACTCCATTCTCGTCAAGAGTTAAATTTCCTTGATTAATAACGGTACCTTCCCCAGAAAACTGCGTACCAAAAGCATCATCTCTCCAGAGGATTTCCCCTCTTAAAAATAGCTGGTCGTTAATGACATAATGTCCCCAATGAAAATTCAATCTCCCATTATTAACAATTTCGGTGTTGGTAAATTCAAACCTATTATCGGTAAAATTTAACTGAGTATTTTCTGATATTAAATATGTGCCATTTTCATTTTTGCCACCCCCATAAAATCTCAAATCACCAGTTTTAACATCTACAGTACCATAGTTATTAAAAACAGTTTCAATATTTCCCGCTTTACTACCTGTCTTGGTAAATAACCCCGTACTCCAGTTATTTATTTCACCATCCCCAAGAACCCGACTCCCACCTAAATTACTATCCAAGTGATAGGTTTGATCGTTGAAAATAACCTTTATCTCAGCACCATCTTCTACTAAAAAATTATACGTACCGTGATTATCAATTTTGCCACTTTCAGTTAATTCAAGATAAATATAGCCCCGTGAATGCTCTATAGTTGCACCAACTTCATTAACTAATTTTAGTTCTACAGTATGTTCATAATATTCATCAAGAAAAACGGGAATACCACCTGTTAACTCTGGGGGAATTGCTTGTCCTGTAGCTATCCTAAAAGTACCATGATTAACAATCTTACTGTCAGTATCAGTACCACGCAAAAAACTAAAACCTACAAGATCTCCCCAAATTATTTCGTTATAAAAATCTAGAGTATTTTCTACTTCTATTTTTGTACCCGAACCGCCAAATTGAATATTGCCTA
>JAAUYJ010050998.1_pt1 | contig 12750 bp, 12 predicted proteins | sample 7278031 | NCBI WGS metagenome assembly JAAUYJ01 (sample SAMN14350222, study PRJNA611818) | marine sediment metagenome | isolation source: surface marine sediment (1.8m) | place: French Polynesia: Moorea | collected 2018-08 | reverse complement strand
GGGTCATGACGTACCAAACGACGGCCGCCACGGTGAGCGGGACCAGGACCAGCAGGATCGGTCGTACGCTGGTCCAGGTGACCGACCGGCGGATGCGCGACATCGCGGGCTAGGCCTCCGACTCTTCGGGCTCGCCGGCGGCGCGCCAGGCCTCGTAGTCGGCCAGCGTCTGCTCGTTCGGCGGATAGAGGCCGAGCACCGGCGCGCCTGCGCGCACCCGCATCTGCGCATAGCGTTCGAAGCGCTCCTGCTCCACCGCGTCGCGGCCGACCTCGTCCGCCAGGGCGCGCGGCACGACGACCGCACCGTCCGCGTCGGCGACCACCACGTCGCCCGGGAGCACGGCGATGCCGCCGCAGCCGATCGGCAAGTCCCATCCGGCGAAGTAGAGCCCGGTGATCGAGGGCGGCGCGGTCGGCCCGCTGCAGTAGACCGGCAGGCCGACGGCCTCGATGTCGGTGACGTCGCGCATGGCGCCGTCGCTGACCACACCCTTGGCGCCGCGGACCTTGAGCCGGGCCACCAGGATATCGCCCAGGGTGCCGCAGCCACGCTCGCCGCGCGCGTCGATCACCACCAGGCGGCCCGCCGGCATCGCCTCCATTGCCTCGCGCAGGGAGCCCGGCGCCTGGTAGCTCTCCAAGGTGGAGATGTCCTCGCGCATCGGGATGAAGCGCAGGGTGAAGGCCTCGCCCGAAATCCGCGGCGTATCCGCGGTGAGCGGCCGTGGCCCCTGCATCCAGACCCGGCGGATGCCGCGCTTCAAGAGCTGCATGGAGATCGTCGCGGTGGTGACCCTCTCCAGGCGCGCGACGGCCTCCCGCGGCAGCGGCTCCAGTGCGGCGCGATCGGCGTTCATCGCCGCGGGCCCCCGCGCCGCCGCGGGCTGCGCGGCCGGGAGATGCGCCATTCGCCCTCGTAGCCTTCGCGCCCGGCAACCTCGTCGTCGGCCGCGCCGGCCAAGAGCTGCACGACATCGTCACGGACGATGTCGTTGTTGCGGTAGTACTGGTGGCCGGTGTCGTCCTCCTGCCAATCGCGCTGCCGGCTCGGCGGATCCCAATAGATCGCCGGGCCGACATTCACCAGGCTCACCTTCTTGGGCAGGCGCTCGGCCTCGTCTGCGCCGGACAGGCCCAGGCGGTCCGGGTTGCCCATGGCGTAGTCGCTCGCCTTCAGGGCCAGGTCGCGGCCGTGGTAGTAGGCCGTCAGCCGGCTGCAGCCGCGCAAGATCGGCTGCAGCTTGTAGCCCTTGGACAGGGTGTCGTGGTCCTCGTCCGCGGCCATCAGGCAGATCTCGTCCAGCAGCGCCGGCGTGTTGTCGCCGACGAAGGTGCGCGCGTACTGCACGCCGCCGCGCAGCACCCAGTTGCCCATGGAATGGGCCATGAGGTGGATGCGCTGCTTGCAGGGGCCGTCGCGCCGCATGTTGCGGATGAAGTCGGCGGCCTTGAGCATGACCCGGCCCAGCGCGGCCCCCGAGGCCCGCGCCCGCTCGCGTTCGTCGTCGTAGGTGAGCGGCGAGACGCCGCGGCCGAGCGACGGCCAGGTGAAGAGGAACATCACGAGCGGCCGCTTGGCGGCGTACCACTGCTGCAGCTGGGCGGCGCGCGCGATGGCCTGCGCGAATGTGTAGTCGTAGCCGTGGATCAGGAACAGCAGGTCCTGCCCCGCCAGCATCTCCTCGCGGACCTTGCGGAACACGGTCTTGCTGCCCAGCACCGACTTGGACTCGTCCGCGTCCAGGTGCTCGTACTCGACCGTGATCTTGGCCTTCTTGCCCAATTTGGTGAGCGCGTCGTCGCCGGTGATCTTGTAAAGACCGTTGCCCCTGACCCGCGCCTCGCCGAAGCGGATGCTGGACAGGTTGCCGACGAACTCGCTGGAGAAATCGGTCGGCTGATCGGGGTCGTTCGGGCGCCGGTTGGTGGCGAAATAGAGCGTCGTCTCCGCCATGCTGTGCTCCTTCCCCCGTCCCTCAGCCGGAGACGCTACACCAATCGCGCTCAGGCCGTCTCCTCGAACAGCTCGCGGCCGATCAGCCAGCGGCGGATCTCCGAGGTGCCGGCGCCGATCTCGTAGAGCTTGGCGTCGCGCAGCAGGCGCCCGGTGCCGGTCTCGTTGATGTAGCCCATGCCGCCCAGGGCCTGGATCGCCTCCAGCGCCATCCAGGTCGCCTTCTCGGCGGCGTAGAGGATCGCCCCTGCGGCGTCCTTGCGCGTGGTCTCGCCGCGGTCGCAGGCCTTGGCCACGGCGTAGACGTAGGCCTTGGTGGCGTTCATCGTCGTGTACATATCGGCCAGCTTGCCCTGCATGAGCTGGAACTCGCCGATCGGCTGGCCGAACTGCTTGCGCTCGTGCATGTAGGGCACGACCTGGTCCATGCAGGCCTGCATGATGCCGAGCGGCCCGGCGGCCAGCACCGCGCGCTCGTAGTCCAGGCCGCTCATCAGGACGCGCACGCCCTTGTTCAGATCGCCCAGGACGTTCTCTTCGGGCACCTCGCAGTTCTCGAAGATCAGCTCGCAGGTCGGCGAGCCGCGCATGCCGAGCTTGTCCAGCTTCTGCGCCGTCGAGAAGCCCTGGAAGCCCTGCTCGATCAGGAAGGCGGTGATGCCCTTGGGCCCGGCATCGGGGTCGGTCTTGGCGTAGACCACCAGGACCTCGGCCTCGGGCCCGTTGGTGATCCACATCTTCGAGCCGTTGAGCACGTAGCGGTCGCCCTTCTTCTCGGCCTTGGTGCGCATGCCGACCACGTCGGAGCCGGCGCCGGGCTCGCTCATGGCGAGCGCCCCGACGTGCTCGCCGGAGACCAGCTTGGGCAGGTAGCGTTGCTTCTGGTCGTCCGTACCGTTGCGGCGAATCTGGTTGACGCAGAGGTTGGAGTGGGCGCCGTAGCTGAGGCCCACGCTGGCCGAGGCGCGGCTCACCTCCTCCATGGCCACGCAGTGCTCCAGATAGCCCATGCCCGCGCCGCCTAAGTCCTCCTCGACCGTGATCCCGAGCAGGCCGAGCTCGCCCAGCTTCGGCCAGAGCGCGCGCGGGAAGCGGTCGTCGCGGTCGATCTCGGCCGCGAGCGGCGCGATCTCCTCGGAGGCGAAGCTCATCACCGTGTCGCGCAGCATGTCCGCGGTCTCGCCCAGGTCGAAGTTGAGCGAAGGCAGCTGGTTGGGAAGCATGTCGGAACTCCTCAGGTGGGGCCGCCGCGGGCCCGAGTTGTCAGCTTACGCCGTCGGCCGTGCGGGCGACAGGGTCTCAGCCGGCGTTCGGCATGTCGGGCCGGCCGTCGAGGCGCATGAGGGTGTCGAGGCCCTTGGCGCAGAGCTTGCGGGCATCGCCGGTCACGCCGTAGACGTCGAACTCGGCGAGCGTGAGGGTGCGGCCCGGCTTGATCACCCGCCCGTGGGCGACCAATCGCTCGCCCTCGGCGGGGGCGATCAGGTTGATCTTGTATTCCACGGTCAGCACCGAAGCGTCGGCCGGAAACAGGCTGAAGGCGGCGTAGCCGGCCGCCGAATCGGCGATCGTGCTGGTCACGCCGGCGTGAAAGAAACGGTGCTGCTGGGTCAGGTCGTCGCGAAACGGCAGCTCGATCTCGACCTCGCCCGGCGCCACGCGGGTCATGCGCGCGCCGATCAGCTCCATGATGCCCTGGCGCCCGAAACTGGCGCGCACGCGGGCCTCGAAATCGGGGTCGAGCGGCGTGAAACCGGTCATGCCTGCAGGCCGCTCTTGCGCTCGAGTCCGGCCGTCTCGGGTTCACCGCCGGCCAGCGCCGCCAGGCGCGCGCGGCAGTCGGCGGCGACACCGTCCAGGTGCGCCAAGGCCGCCTCGATGTCCAGGCGCTTCTGCTCCAGGTCCGCCCGCCGCCCCTCGATGCGTTCCAGCAGGGTGCGCAGCTGACCCGACTCGCCGGGCGCCGTATCGTAGAGGTCGATGATCTCGGCGATCTCCTTGAGACTGAAGCCGATCCGCTTGCCGCGCAGGATCAGCTTTAGGCGCACCCGGTCGCGCGGCCGGTAGATCCGCCGCTGGCCGTCGCGCAACGGCGCGATCAGGCCCTCGGCCTCATAGAAGCGGATGGTCCGCGGCGTCACCCCGAACTCCCGCGCCAGCTCGGAGATGCTGTAGGTCTTGGCCATGATTGTGAAGTATAGCTTCCCTTTACGTAAACGTCAAGTATGAAGCCAATCCTGATTTTTTGGGTCCGCGGCGGGGCGGTGGCCGCCTCTTTGATAGGTTCTTTCGACCAAATACGGCTCTTCATTCCTTACTCGCCGATCACATATCAGGGGTATCGGCGTTGAGACGAAACCGGAGCGCCCGGTCTTCAGCGTCTTAGGCGCCGCCCTGAAGCTAGGAGAAGGAGTGTGGAATGATTCGGCTCTTGCCGACGACGACGGTGGCCTCGCTCGCACTGCTGCTGGCCACGCCGGTTAGCTTCGCGAAGGACGTGACCAAGATCGAGAATCTCGAACGCGGCTCCAACGTCACGTTGCAGGGTGAAGTGACCCGGATTCTGGATGAGGACGAATTCCGCTTACAAGATGAGACCGGCAGCGTGCGCGTCTACATCGGATGGCGGAACCGTGTCATGGTCGATGTCGGCGAAAAGGTTACCGTGAGCGGGTTCGTCGATGACGATCTGGTCAGCTACTTCCGGCCCGAAGTTTACGCGCGCGAGATCGTCCGCGAGGACGGCAGCTCGATCGCGTTGGACTGAGATTGAGGGCCGGTGGATAGAGCTCGCCGGACTCGGATGGCAGCTGGACACACGGGGGCCGGATTGCCCCGTGTGTCCGAGGATGAGGAATCAAGTGCCGGGCACGGCCGTCGATCGTCTGCGGTAAGGGAAATTCAATGCGTTTCAAGCCTCACAAGGCGCCCTGCATCGCACTATTCAGCTAGGCGAACCTCGACTGCGCCTCGCGCAGCGCCTCCGTCTCCCTGTTGAGGATTCGACTGCCGAAACAGGCGAACGGCAAACAATCCCGATTTGCCAGACCGTCGCGCCGATACGCATCGAACGCGGATCTGCCGTCGAAGGTCGGAACTGTCTCAAGCGCACAAGATCTCGGCGGGGACTCGCGCAACGGTTCGATCGACTTCCCTCTCTGGGTGAGGCCGATGGCCTGCGACGGCGTCACCTCGAACTCCCGCGCCAGCTCGGAGATGCTGTAAGTTTTGGGCATGGATACGCATATAGTTTGCGTTAACGTAAACGTTAACAAAAGCACTTTGGACCGGGCCTCTGCCCAACCCGTGCCGGACCGGCTATTCGAAGTCCGATGGCCAGCTTTGCCTGCCGTGCAAGAACCCCACGATCGCAATGCCGTCGGCCCGAAGCTCGTAGGTGACGACGTAGGGCGTGCCGACGATCACGAGTTCACGCGTACCCGGCACCCTGCCAGATCGTCCGCGCATGGGGAATTGGGATAGAGCTTCGGTCTGTTCCTGGATCCGCGCCGCCATTCGCACCGCGGCGACGGGGTCACGTTCCGCTACGTACTCGCCAGCCGAGACAAGGTCTCCCCGCGCAGGCCTTGTCCAACGTACTCTCACTTACGCCAGGTTGCGAAGGCAGCGGCCATCTCCTCGTCGCTCGCATAGTCGCCCGCTTCGGCGGCGGCCAGACCCTGCTTGATGCGTTCGACCTGCCAACGGTTGAGCTCGATGAAGTCGGCGACCGCTTGGTTGAGCACGTAGGAACGATCCCGATCCATGCTCTCGGCGATGGCATCGAGGTCGGCCTTTCTGGACTTCTCGATTCGAAACGAGACGGTCTCGTACTCCTTGGTCATACCAACGCTCCAATGGTCATACCAACGCTCCAATAGCTCATATCATCCAGTATTATAGCATATCACCGCGTATCAGATGCCCCGAATTGATTGGCTCGGCTGGCATAGCAGATCGTGCCGAATTCGAAGCTAGTGCTTTGAGTTGAATGCCACATAAGGCTCAAGTGCCGGCACCTCCCAGTCCCGGGAGTGCGCCTCCACGTGCGGCAGCAGGCGCTCGACTGCGGCGGCGACCTCCGGCGCGAAATGCTTGGCGGCGAGCCTTTTCGCCAACTCGGCGCCCGCCTCGGCCAGGTCGAAGCGGGTCGGACGGCCGTCTTGCAGGACAACCTCGCCGCCGACGAGCACCGTGGTGACGTCGCGCGCCTGGGCGCGCATCAGCACCAGGTCGCGTGGATCGGCCCGCGGCGAGACCCAGGGCCAGGTGACCCGTTCCAAGTCGACCAGGACCAGATCGGCCGCTGCGCCGGCGGCCAGGCGGCCCAGCTTGCCCTCACGGCGTAGCAGCCTGGCGCCGCCCTCGGTCGCCAGCCCGAGGATCCGGGCCGGGGTCGGCGCCGGGCCGTCCAGGTTCGGCGTGCGGTGCAAGCGCAGCGCGAGGCGCATCTCCGCGAAGATGTCCTCGTCGTCGTTGATGGTCGTCGCGTCCATGCCGAGCGCCGTGGTGACGCGGGCGGCCAGCAGGGCATTCACCGGCGCGATGCCGGCGCGCAGGCGCAGGTTGGAGCTCGGGTTGTGCACCACGGCCGCGCCGGTCTCGGCCAGCAGCGCGATCTCCGGCTCGCTCAGCCAGACCCCGTGGGCCAGAGAAAAACGGGGGCTCAATATGCCCAGCTCGTGCAGGTGAAAGACCGTCGGCTTGCCGTAGTCGCGCGGTCCGTGGAGCTTCTCGTAGATCGATTCCTCGACGTGGGTCTGGATGCCCACATCGAGGCGCGCGGCCGCCTCGGCGATGCGCCGCCAAACCGGGTCCGAGACCCACTGCGGCCCGGGCGGCCCGAACCAGATGTCGATCCGCGGGTGCCCGCGATAGGCGCCGATCAGCTCTTCCATGATCGCGAAGTAGTCGTCGCCGTCGAGCGTGCCGGGCGGCGGCAGCAGCCCCTCGGCCAGCGGCCGCAGCTCGGCCGGCAGGGCCGCGATGAAGGCCGCATCGGCATCGCGGCCGTGGACCAGGCGGCTTTGGTCCGAGCAGCCGGCTGCCAGCACCAGGCGCGGGCCGGCCGTCTCGTAGCCCGCCAGTTTCTCGCGCAGCGTGGCGGCAAATCGCTCGGCCGTGCCGCTGCCGCTGTGCGCATCGAGCACGGTCGTGACGCCCGAGCGCAACTGGCGCGCGGCGCTCAGCATCGAGGCGAGCCGGAGGTCGCCGGCGGAGCCCGCGGACAGGGTCCAGATCCAGGGCTCGAGCAGAAGATCGGGAAAGCCCTGCTGCAGATAGGTCGCGCCGGTCGTGTGGTGGTGGGCGTTGATCAGCCCCGGCAACAGCGCCTCGCGTCCGGAGCCGATCACCTCGGCCTCCGGAAAGCGCGCGCGCAGCGCGTCCCAGGCGCCCGACTCGGTGATCACGCCGCCGGTCACCAGCAGGGCGCCGTCGCTCAGCACCGGATCGTCCGCGCCCGCGCCGGTGACGATCCACCGGCCGCGCACCAGCACAGCTTCGCCCATGGCAGCCTCCTCCGCTTTTCCCTGAGAAGACTACAGCAGGAAAACCGCGGCCAGGCCCAAGAAGGCGAAGAAGCCGATCACATCGGTGACGGTCGTGAGGAAGACGCTGGAGGCGATCGCCGGGTCGATCTTCAGCCGCTCGAGGCCGAGCGGTATCAAGGTTCCGAAGAGCGCGGCCACCAGCAAATTCACGACCATCGCCGCGCCGATGACGACCCCCAGGAAGAGATCGCCGAACCAGAGCCAGGCCACGAGGCCGGCCAGCACGGCGAACAGCAGGCCGTTCGACCAGCCGACCAGCAGTTCCCTCCAGACGAAGCGCCACGCGTTGGCCGCGGTCAGGTCCTTCATGGCCAAGGCGCGCACGGCGACGGTCAGGGTCTGGGTCCCGGCGTTGCCGCCCATCGAGGCGACGATGGGCATCAGCACCGCAAGGGCGACCAGCCGCTGAATCGTGCCTTCGAAGAGGCCGATCACCAGGGAGGCGAGAACGGCGGTCGCCAGATTGACCAGCAGCCAGGGAAAGCGCGCCTTGGTCGTGTCGATGGCGGCCCTGTAGAGGTCGATCTCGCCCACGCCGCTCAGCTTGGCCAGGTCCTCCTCGGCCTCCTCGTCGATGACGTGGACCACGTCGTCCACCGTGATCGCGCCGACAAGCCGCCCGGCATCGTCCACGACGGGGGCCGAGACCAGACCGTACTGGCGAAAGGTGTAGGCCACGTCCTCCTGGTCCATGGCCAGCGGGATCACCTTCAGCTCGCTGTCCATGATCTTCGTGAGCCGCACCGGGCGCTTGGTCCGCAGCACCCGGCTCAGCGGGATCGCGCCGAGCGGTTGGTGCTTCGGATTGACGATGAAAAGGTCGTAGAAGTCGTCGGGCAGGCCCTTGGCGGCGCGCATGTAGTCGATGGTCTCGCCCACGGTCCAGGCCGACGGCACGGCCACGATCTCGCGTTGCATCAAGCGCCCGGCGGAGTCTTCCGGGTAGCTGAGGCTCTCCTCCATCTCCTGCCGGTAGGCGAGCGGCAGCGCGGCGAGCAGACGGCGGCGCGCCTTCTTGCGCAGGCCCTCGAAGATCTCGACCGCGTCGTCGCTCTCGAGCTGGGAGATCACCCGCACCAGCTCGCGCGGGCCGATCTGCTTCAAGACCTGCTCGCGCACCTCCGGCTCCAGCCGCACCAGGACATCGGGCTCGAGAGCGCTGCCCAGGATCTCGACCAGAAGGTGGCGCTCGTCCGCCGTCAGGTACTCCATCAGGTCGGCGAGGTCGGCGGGATGCAGCGGGGCGACGGTCTCTTTGACGAGATCGGCCTGATTCTCGGCGAGCGCGTCCTCGACCGCGTAGACGAGCTCTGTCGAGATCTCGTAACCCTCTTCCGCAGATGGCGGTCCGGTAGCCTGAGCCGCCTTGGCGGCAGACTCTTCCTGTTCCTGCTCCGGCCGCTGTTCGCTCATTTCGCCGCCAGCTGCTGCTCAGCCTCGAGCGCGCGGTTCTGCGCCTCGACGACCGCGATCGCGCTCATGTTGACGATCCCGCGCGAGGAGACCGATGTGGTCACGATGTGAGCCGATGCCGCGGTGCCGACGAGAATCGGTCCGATCGGCAGACCCTCGCCCAACTCCTTGACCAGGTTGAAGGCGATGTTGGCCGCATCCAGGTTCGGCATGATCAGCAAGTTGGCCGAGCCCTCGAGCCTGGAGTTGGGGAAGATCCGCTGGCGGGTCGGCTCGTGAAGCGCCGAATCGGCGTGCATCTCGCCCTCCACCTCGATCTCCGGGTGGTTCGCGTGCAACAGCCGGACGGCTTCGTGCATCTTGCGCGCCGAGGCCGTGTCGGTGGAGCCGAAGTTGGAATGCGACAGCAGCGCGACCTTCGGCTCGAAGCCGAAATGGCGCAGGTGTCGTGCGGACATGACCGTCATCTCGACCAGCTCTTCGGCGCTCGGATCGGGACTCACGTAGGTATCGGCCAGGAAATAGGTGCCCTTGGCCAAGACCAGGAGACTGAGGGCCGAGAGGTCGCGCACGCCCGGCTCGAGCCCGATGATGTCGCGAATGTGGCCCAGATGCCGGCGATAGCGGCCGTCGCCGCCGCAGATCATGGCGTCGGCCTCGCCGCGCTTGAGCGCGAGAGCGGCAATGACCGTGTTGCTGGTGCGCACCACGGTGCGCGCCAGCTCGGGAGTCATACCCCTGCGCTCCATGATGCCGTGATAGGTCTCCCAGTAGTCCTTGTAGCGCGGGTCGCTCTCCGGGTTGATCACGTCGAAATCCTCGCCGGCCTTGATCCGCAGGCCGTCGCGCTGGATGCGGGTCTCGATCACTTCCGGCCGGCCGACCAGGGTCGGCCGTGCCAGGCCCTCGTCTATCACCACCTGGACCGCGCGCAGCACGCGCTCGTCCTCGCCCTGGGCGTAGACCAGGCGCTTCGGATCCTGTTGGGCCCGCTCGAAGATCGGCTTCATCACCAACCCGGAGCGGAACACGAAGCGCTGCAGATCGGCGGCATAGGCGGCGAAGTTCTCGATCGGCTTGGTCGCGACGCCGCTCTCCATGGCGGCTTTGGCGACCGCCGGCGCGATCTTGAGGATCAGCCGCGGATCGAAGGGGCGCGGGATCAGATAGTCGGCGCCGAACCGCTCGACCTCGCCGCCATAGGCCTGTGCCACCACGTCCGAAGGCTCGGCCAGCGCGAGATCGGCCAAGGCCTTGACGCAGGCGATCTTCATCTCCTCGTTGATCGTCGTGGCCCCGACGTCGAGCGCGCCGCGGAAGATGAAGGGAAAGCAGAGAACGTTGTTGACCTGGTTCGGATAGTCCGAGCGCCCGGTGGCCATGATCACGTCGTCGCGCGCGGCGTGCGCCTCTTCCGGCATGATCTCCGGCACCGGATTGGCCAGCGCCAGGATCAGCGGGTGATCGGCCATGCGCTTGACCATCTCGGGTTTGAGCACGCCGGGCGCCGAGAGCCCCAAGAACACGTCGGCATCGTCGATCACGTCGCCCAGACTGCGCGCCTCGGTATCCTGCGCGTAGGCCCCCTTCCAGGGGTCCATCTGTTCCTCGCGGCCTTGGTAGACCACGCCCACGATGTCGCTGACCCAGACGTTCTCGCGCTTGACGCCCAAGGCGGTCAGAAGGTTCAGACAGGCGATGGCCGCCGCGCCCGCGCCCGAGGCGACGACCTTCACCTTGCCCAGGTCCTTGCCGACCAGGCGCAGGCCGTTGTAGACGGCGGCGCCGACGATGATCGCGGTGCCGTGCTGGTCGTCGTGGAACACCGGGATCTTCATGCGCTCGCGAAGCCGGGATTCGACCTGGAAGCATTCGGGCGCCTTGATGTCCTCCAGGTTGATGCCGCCGAAGGTCGGCTCGAGCGCGGCGATCACCTCGACCATCTTGTCGACCTCGGCGGCGTCGATCTCGATGTCGAAGACGTCGATGCCGGCAAACTTTTTGAACAGAACCGCCTTGCCTTCCATCACCGGTTTGGCCGCGAGCGGTCCGATCGCGCCCAGCCCGAGCACCGCCGTGCCGTTGGAGACCACGGCCACCAGGTTCGAGCGTGCTGTGAATTCGGCCGCCTGGGCCGGGTCCTCGGCGATCGCTTCGCAGGCGGCGGCAACGCCGGGCGAATAGGCCAGCGCCAAGTCGCGTTGGTTGCCGAGCGGCTTGGTCGCCGTGACCTCCAGCTTGCCGGGCTTGGGCGAGCGGTGATAGGCGAGCGCGGCGTCGCGCAGATCCTTGGCCATGGCAGCCTCCCCCGAATTCTCTTAGTTGTGGCCGCCGGAGCGGCAAAAAACAAAGGCCCGCGGCGGGAGCGGCGGGCCTCGGGCGTCGGACGGAGTGTTCAGGCCTGCCGGCGGCGGCGAACCGCGCGTCCAGACCTTCTGAGATGGATCAGATCCGTGACCGCCGCATCGCTTGGCGTTACCCCAGCCTTAGCCTATTGTTGTGTCGGGATTTATCAGACCGGCCCGCAGCGCGCAAGCGCAGGACGCGGGCGGCAGCGAACACCTCGGCCATGGACCAAAGCCTCACGCCGACCATCGAGTGGCGGGTCGAAGACCGTCCCGTCGCCTATCCACAAGCCGTCGCCGCCATGGAGGCGCGGGCGGCCGCGATCCGTGCCGGCGCGGCGCCGGAGCAGGTCTGGCTGCTCGAGCATCCGCCGCTCTACACCGCCGGCACCAGCGCGCGCGAGGAAGACCTGCTCGATGCCGGCGGCTTTCCGGTCTATCGCACCGGCCGGGGCGGCCAGTTCACCTATCACGGCCCCGGCCAGCGGGTCGCCTACGTGATGCTCGACCTACAAAGGCGCAAGCCCGACGTGCGCCGTTTCGTGTGCGACCTGGAAGAATGGATCATCCGGGCGCTGGCGAACTTCAACGTGACGGGCGAGCGGCGCCAGGGGCGCGTCGGCATCTGGGTCCAAAGCGGCGGCAGCGAAGCCAAGATCGCGGCCATCGGCGTGCGGGTGCGGCGCTGGGTCACGTTCCACGGGATCGCGCTCAACGTCGACCCGGATCTGAGCCACTTTTCCGGCATCGTGCCCTGCGGAATCGAGGGCTATGGCGTCACCTCGCTGGCCGCGCTCGGCCTGCCCGTCACCCTGGCCGATGTCGACGTGGCCTTGCGCGACGCGTTCGACGACGTCTTCGGTCCCGGCACGGCGGTGCCTCAGAGTGTGGCCAGCGCCTGATAGCCGAAACCGGTCGCCAGCGAGCCGGTCAGCGCCAGCACCAGGTACCACAGAAACACCGGACGCTTGACCAGGGCGAAGACCGCCATGGCCGCGGGTATGCTGGTCACCGCGCCCGCCGTGAGGAACGCCAGGGCCGCGCCGGGCGCCATGCCCATCGACATCAGCTCGCCGACCAGCGGGATCGCGGCGAAGCCGTTCAGGTAGGCCGGCACGCCGACCGCCACGGCCAGGGGAATGGCGTGCGCGGCGTCGCCGCCCAGTGTGCTGGCGATCAGGTCGGGCGGCAGCCAGGCGACCATCAGGCTCTCCAGCGCGAAGGCCAGCATCAGCCATTTGCCCAGGAAAAGGCCGACGCGCAGGCTCTCCTCGCCGAAGGCCTGGCGCCGCGCGCCTTCGCGCCAGAAGGCCCATTCGATCGGCCGCTCGGCGAGCGCGCCGCCGCCACATCCGCCGCAGGCCGCGGCCCTGAGCGGCGCGGTGAGGAGTCCGGCGCGCTCGGCCGCCAGGGTCGCGAAGCCGCCGAGCAGGCCCATGGCGATGGCCGCCACCGTCTTGGCGGCGGTGAACTGGAGGCCGAGG
>JAAUYJ010023358.1_pt1 | contig 12763 bp, 25 predicted proteins | sample 7278031 | NCBI WGS metagenome assembly JAAUYJ01 (sample SAMN14350222, study PRJNA611818) | marine sediment metagenome | isolation source: surface marine sediment (1.8m) | place: French Polynesia: Moorea | collected 2018-08 | reverse complement strand
TCCTCCGCTTTTTGGAATGACCTCGCCATCTCCATCACGTGTCCTCGGGATCTCCTCCTCAGCGTGTCGTCCGTGTCAGCCTCGTATCCGTCGGGCCTGCAGAGAGAAAATTAGTCAGCTGCAACTTCCGGTGGGCGGAGGAATCCAAATTTCAATTTGCCGGACCTGAATTCAAAGAAAGATGAAGTAGAGGCTTCCATCTCGCTGTCGGTTCCTCCTCCCCCTCCAAATGGGGCAGTGGCTCCATTGGAGGGTGCTTTGGCCGTCGACGACTGATCCTCCTGGCTCATGTCCATCAGCCAGGAGTCGGTCATCTTGCTGGAGCCGCCGCCAGGGCCAGCATTCTTGGACCAGGTGTTGGAGGACGAGTGACGCTCCAGGGTGCTGTTGGCAGTGACAGTGGCGCTACTGTCGTAAGCTCCAGAGCCACGCTGCTGCTGTTGCTGCCGGAGCTGCTGCTCAAACTGCGCGGATGAGAAAGAGGAATTTGAAGCTGTCATGTTCAGCAGAGTCTCGGACTGGAAAGACGACGTCGAAGCGTTGTTGATGTTGGCTGTGCCAATAGCCACTGGGACAACCGCTGCTGCCTCCCCACCTCCGCCCTCCGTCTCTGGCCTGGCGAGGGGACCGGCGGCAACGCTACTACTTTTGTTAGTTTGTCTGTCTATGGTACAGGGTGTCTCGGCGCCGTTGTCAGCATTCTTGCCGGCCAGCAGGAGTGACCTGGCGGCGCTGGGAGGCCCGACTTGGGATCGAAACTTGCCAGGGACCCTCAGGGAGGAATACTGGTTCCACGTTGAAGGACTGTCCTCTACCTGCGGGTCCACCTCCGACTCACTGTGCCAGCCGGGGACAAACTTTGTGGGCTTTGGCGGGGGGGGTCCTTTATCCGCCAGAGGGGCGACTACGGGGTCGGGCTTGAAGGGAAAGGGCTCTAGCTTTGGCAGGTTCCAGACGTCATCACTCAAGCGACGGGACGGGGACAAAGCGGAGGACTGATCCCGTCCAGGTCTTGTTGGGGATGGGACAAGAGGAGAAGCGCGATGGAGGCCGAGGAGGGGAACGAAGGAGGAGTCGACAGAGGAGCTCCTGCTCCTTCGACTGTGCCCTACGTTTCCGCGCGCGCCGCCGAAGCCGAGGGAGGAGATAGATCTCATGGTGGCGAATGCTCCCGGAGACTTTCGTCCGGGCGGGAGCACCCGGACGGCGCCGGGAATCTCCTCCGGTCGGATTGGGGCGTTGGCTGATGCCGTCGGCGTCTCGCTCCGACCGCTCGGAGGAGGTGCCTGCATCGGAGATTCCTCCTCATCCTCCTTCGCCCCTTCCTCCTCGGCCGCTGCCGCTGCTGCCTCCGCCTCCGCCGCGTCGGCCTCCTCTACCTTCTGCTCCAAGATCTTCACCTTTTCTCGGACGCTGACAAACTTCTTAGGCTTCTTTGCCTTGTTTGTGTCTTGCACGTGGACGGTAGTGGACTGGGAGCTGATAGAGATCTCCTCGTCAATGGCGGTCGTGGAGGTAGTCATGGTGGTCGGGTCTGGAGAGGAGACGTTTGACGGACAGGTGCCGGGGAGGCTGGGGGATGGGGTGAGAGCGGAGGTCTTCAGCTCTGGCGTGACGGAGAGGGTGTCTGATGCATGTTGCTGTTGGAAAAGGGTCCGTTTGACAACGTGCTGATGATGCATCTGGTTTTGTCCCTGTTGGTACGAATCCTGCCCAGCATCAGGTAGAGCCTGTTGCTGGAAAATCGGTTGCTGCTGCAACTCCGTTGGCCTCAATTGGTTTGGAGCAAAGTCATGCTGAGGTTGAAGAGATGTGTGAGGTGTCTGCTGCTGCTGATACTTTTGGTGGGCGATTTGTTGTGTACCCTCATCTTGCTGATCCTCTTGTTGTTGTCGCAGTTGCTGCTGTTTCTTCAAAAAAAGCTGATGTTGTTGCAACTGAGACTGCGGCTGGAAAAACTGCTGCTGCTGTTGCTGCTGCTGCTGCTGCTGCTTCTGTTTTTGTTTTTGATGCTGCTGCTGCGACGAGAAAAACTTAGATTGTTTCTGCTTATGCATCCTCCTAGGGAAGGTCCAGGATCCTGCGTTTGCTGTTTCAGGGGCAGTCTTGGACCTCCAATCCTGTATCATGGCATCCTCCTCCCTTAAACGCTCCTCCCACATTTTCCTCACGCTCTTGGTTTCTTGCCTCTTCTCCACAGCCTCGCAACTTCCAACACCATCCACCTGCTTCGGTTGAGTAGGCAAATTCATGTCCGACTCTTGGAAAAACTCTTCTGCAGAGTGATAGGCGACTTGGTCTTCTTCCCCTCCCTGCGGCAATCCCTCGACGGAGAACTGCGCTTCCAGGAACAGAGGGTCCGATGGCGGCGGTGGCTGCCGCTGCTGCACGACAGGCTGAGGCGCTGGAGCCGCCGAGGCCACCCTTACCCTGACCTCCTCCCTTGTCTCCACCGTCTCGTAGGTGGTCCTGGTAGTGGATCTCTGTTGCTGTGCGAATGTTGTTCGCCATTGCGGCTTCCTCAGCTCCCGCTCCAGCCGTTCGATGTCGTCGTTGCTTTCCCACCTGGGCGGCCCAGGCGGGGAAGGGCGACGAGACTAAAAGGGTGGGCCAAAATATGGTACTTATTATCGCAACAAAAAAAAAGGACAGAAAGCGTCATTCCACCTTGTTTCCGTCGCTCCTACCCGGCCCCAGATTTGGCCTGACCCTGCGGTAGTAGTATGTGGCAGCCACATCGTCCTCATTGTCGCTGAGTGACCTCCACTTGCAGGGGATGTGGCCCTCAAGGTCGGACTCGTAGTCGGAGTAGTACATCTCGCCCTTGACGAACTTGGACGGCTTAGGCACCTTGCCACGATTCCGCTTTCTGTGGTGATGCTGGTGCTCGTCCGGACGGAAGGGGAAGGGGTGGAGCTGCGGCAGCGGGCGGCGCTCACGGAGCCTGTGTTCGCTCAAGATATTGAGTGCCTAGGGGACAGAACCGAAACTTTTTATGTGCATCCGGAGAGTAATATTGTCTGAAAAACCTGGCTTTGGCGGACCATCATTGGCCGATGGTTCTGCGGCGAGTGCTGCTGTGGCGCTAGCGGCTGTGGCGGCGGCTGTGGCTGTTGTGGAGGCGGTTGCTTCATCTCCTGGATGACGGTGAGCTTGACAGCACAGGCACCGTCTCCGGCGACGTTGAACGCCCTGGCCACGTACATGCCTTCATCCTTGCGCTGAAATATTTGTTAAAAGTTAATTTATACCACAGCCGTACAATAATTAAGGGGTGGTTGTAACTGAGGGTATACTTTTTTGAGCGATAAATTCCGAGAGCTGTCCAAAGGCTTGTTTTGTTTTTGTTTTTCCCAAAACGGGTGCTACAATTTGTGTTCCCCAAAAAACCTGTCCTTTGAACATTTGTCATTTTAAGTGACAAATTCCGAGAGCCGTCTAAAGCCTAAAGGCCTGTTTTGGGCACCTAAAACGGGTAATGCACGTGTCTCCCCGAAAACTGTTCTCCCAACTGGACCACGAAGTAGTGAAATTGGGCCCAAAGTGGGCCCAAAAATTCAAAGGGGACAGAGCGGTAGTAGTGACGGCCAAATTTAGCGTAAAATTCTGGCAGGGACTACTTTTTAACGTCGTACATTTTTTTGGGGGGTGGCTCTTCAAAATTGTGTTCGTGCGCAAGAGATGTAGGCCCTTTTCCACTTCCAGGGACATCGCATTCGCATCCCCGGGCGCTTTTTTCTTTTCTTTTCCTTTTTTTAAAAAATGAATGTATTTTTTGTGGCATTTTTTGTAGTCCTGTGTGAAGTTTTCAAATGAAATGAAGCTGAAATCCAAAGCTCCGTTCAAGTTTTGTAAAGGCGATGACAGCGAGAAGTCGTCGCTGTGGGAAAAAGAGGAGCACCCCCTCCGGAACAACAATATGGGTTTCACCGACACCGAGATACGGCACCGGTTCATCCGCAAGGTCTACTGCATCGTCCTCCTACAGCTGACTGTGACCTTCGGCATGATCTTCCCCTTCGCCTTCTACATGCCGCTCAGGAAGGTGGCCAAGAAGTACTACGCCCTCGCCTTCGTGTTCTTTTGCCTCGCGTTCTGTGTCCTCCTTATTATAGTGTGTGGTCCCCGCGCGCTGCGCCGCAAGTTCCCCATCAACCTGATCCTGCTCTTCTGTTTCACGGTTCCTTTGGGCCTGTGCATCGCCTGGACTATCTCTGCCGCCTATGAGCGCTACGACAAATGGACGGTGCTCATCGCCTTCGGACTGACAGTCTGCGTCGTCCTCTCGTTCACCGCCTTCGCCATGCAGACACGGATTGACATGACCAAGTGGAAAGGGATCGCGTGCCTCTTGGTCTTAGGGGTCTGCGTCATGACCTGTGCCTGGAGTGCGGTGGCAGCCTTGGTGGCTATGGACAAATTCACCTACAATTTAATTGAGCTGGCCGTTGCCACTGTTGGTTTGCTTGCCTACATTGTTGTTCTTGTGATCGACACTCAGTTGCTACTGGGTGGGAAGCACAAGTACGCTATATCGCCAGAGGACTATGTCGAAGGGGCCCTAGCCATTTATTTGGATATTATAAACATTTTCATGTTTATCCTAAGGATTCTTGCCGCCGCCAAGGGTTTGAGCGGCGATTAGCTATTCTACTACGTATGATTGTCCTGTTCCAGAATTATACATACGTATATACCATGTCATTGTCATGTGATTTGAACGATTTTCAGTGCTTCATTTTCACTCACTAACCTGCACATCCGAGATGAGAAGGTTCCACTTGTTTCCCTGCCTGGTAACGACGAACCTGTCCCAGGCGGTCCCCTTCCCTGGCTGCACCTTCCTCCCGTCCTTGATCCACTCCACCTCCGGCTCCGGCTCCCCGCGGACCTCCACCTCCAGCGCCATCGCCTTCTCTCCCTCGGCCACCGCCACGGAGGCCTCCGGACGACTCACGAACGAGGGCGGAGACGCCTTGGTCGTATTCTCCCTTTCGAACTCTTGCTGCTGGACGCTGGTCTGGGTGGAGATGGCGTGCAGGCGCTTGCCGGCCTTCACGCTCAGGCTGCACGTGGACTGGCACCAGCCGAACTTGTTTGAGGCGCGCACTTTATACTCTCCTGCGGAAAAATAGATTATTTCAGTTTCTCCACAGCAATCATGATTCGTTTTGTTCCTGAAACTTATCATCACCATTTTCTCAAATTTTCCATGCGCCGTAGCACATCAACTATTTTGTACTGTTTGTTGCACGTAGGCAATGTAATTAACCTGCTTGATCTTTTTTGATGGATGTGAATGTGAGCCTGTGGGCACCGTTTGCTCCGCGCGCCACGGCCACTCCCACCCCAGCCTTGTCCGTCACCGGTATGTTGTTCCTGAACCAGACTACCTCCGCCTCGGGCGAGGCGGTGACGACGCACTCCATCGTTACCTCTTGACCCTCGATGGCTTCGAGGTTCCTCAGGGGGACGTAGAACGCTGGCTTGTACCTCTTCTCCTCGTCTTTGTGCACGACAACGACAGTCTTCTCTTTCCTAATTTTAGAGAAAAAGATCTTTACCCAGAATACCCACACCACTTTACATGATATGCGATCGATGTCTTACGTAAATGATGTATTACGTTCTCCCCCTCCTGCTGCTGCTTCCTGCACCGTTAGCTTTGCGTGGCTCTCGGCGTACCCGGCCGAGTTGGAGGCCCTCAGGCTCCAGTTGGCCGAGTCCGCCACGAAGGTCTCGTCGATGTCCAGTGTGCAGAGGCCGTCAGGGAGGCAGGTCGTCCGGTAGTCAGAGTTGCCTCCGCTCTTCACAGGAACGCCGTCTTTGAACCACGTGATTTGCGGCGGCGGGATCCCGCTCATCCTGGAAATGTGAAAATGAAATGTTGCTTACTGTAACATACATCGCGAAATAATTTTTCCCCAATTCTTGCTGTTTCGTTTCACCTTGCGACCATCCTGCACCTGCTTCCCTCCTTCAAGACCTGGTCCCTAAGCGGTTCCGAGAATAGCGGGGCCACCTGCTGCTGCCTCACGTCCGTCACAGCATCCTTCACAAGAGGCCTCACAGGCGGAGGCTTGGCGGATGCCTTCGCCCTCAGCGTGGCCTCCTCGGCCGCCCGGCGGGCATCCTCCGCTTGCCGTGCCGCTCTCCTGCAACAAAAAAGAAAATTTGTGGTTCGATGCTTATTGTGCCGCGTTCAACAATTAGGCCATAGGCGTACAGTTTATTAACAGAAAAAAAATCCCCTCTCCAAAAAAACCACCTTGCTGCTTCGGCTTCCGCTCTCGCCGCCCTTGCGTTGGCCTCTGCCTCTGCCTCCGCTCTCGACACCCTCATCGCTTCCTCCTGCGACGACGCCCCCCAGCTCCTTCTCCCCTTGCCCTCTCCCTTGGCCTGCCTGAGCAGGGAGCGGAGGGCTTCCATCGACTCGTTAAGCTCCCTCTGCAGCCTCTGCACCCTCTCGTGGCCCTCGCTCCCGAAGGCCTCGCTCGCAGCAGAAGCCAGCTTAAGACAATTGTCGTCCTGAAAAGCATCAGGTTGAAAAAATATCATCCCTACTGAAATGGACGGATGTCTTTGGTGATCTCAATTTTGCTACCTGCTTCTTCCTGTTGGCTTGCATATACCCCTCAACCTCCCCTCTGACCCTCCCTGCCTCCCCTTCAGGCCCCTCTGCCATCCTCCTGGACCATGAGAGCACCGACCGGTTTGCCTCTCGGAGGAACAGCTCAATCCCCTCCAACAGTCGAATATACTCCTTGGCCGCCTCGGCCGAAGAGCGGCGATCGGCCAGGAGGTCGGTCAGGGCCCTCCACCTCTCCTCAGCATGGTTTAGGCCCATTCTATATTAGTACAAAAAATATTTTCTGACCCTTTGGGAAACTTCTTTTCTTTGCCTTGCCTAATTGTAGCTTCGTGCACGGGCATTTCTTCGGCCATCTGCTCCCCCTCCGCCCTCCGCCTCCTCAGGCGCTCCTCCAGCTCTGGCGCCTCCCTCCTGGCGCATTCGTCGAGGAACCTGACGGCCGCCTCCGCCGCGGGAGCGCTCGCCGACGCGCCAGACAGGGTCGTCTTCAGCCTCACCTCTTCCGCCAGCTGATGGATGTCGTCCGAGAGGGACCGGAGGCCGCCGGCAAACAAGCAGAACCTTTTAATAAGTATTCATGAAAAATTTCCTTTTGATTTTGCAACACGAGAGAGGCGAACCTTGCGTGTTTTGTTAGCGCTGCCTTCCTGTCCTCCCACGCTGCGTCGAACTCCCTCTGCCTGTCGTCCACTGCCGCGGCCATCGCCCGCCGGTCGCGCGCCAGAAGACGATTCGACTTGAGTTGGCCCATCTTGTCTGCGATGGAGTCCCTCTCGCGGCGGGCGAAGCGGAGAACCTCCAGCAGGGAGGAACGGGCGGCCTCGTGCTCGCGGGCCATCAGCTCTGCCTCTGTCTGTGGACAAGGTCATTAACACACATAAACATCAAGAACCAGCTACTAGAACAACAGCAACAGCTGCGGCAGCAGTTGAATCAAATGTAAAAATAATACTGTAAAAACAGCGGCGGTGATAAAGACAAAAAATTTAAAAAATCGAAATCATACCACGTTGTTGGGCACGTTCCCCTGCTTGTACTGCTCCATAAGGTTGGTCATGGTCTGGTCCAACTCGGCGTAGTTCTTGAAAAATGGCAGGAGCATCTGCAGGATGAGCTCGTACTCGCTGAAGAGCAACTGGAGCGCCTTCAGCTTCTGCTTAAGATCTGCCGCCATCCTCCTGGCTTCGTCCTCCTTCTCCACCGGCAGATTGCTCCCCGACGACAGCAGCTCCTCCGTCCGGGAGATGAGGCCAACGAAGCGCTCCTCAACCATTCTCTGACGAGGAAGGGCAAGGGCGCGCTCCTCAAGGCTGCAGGTGGGATCACAATTATTTTGCTCTTTAAAAAGAAATGCGTGTATGTGGCAAGATTCATTTCCCACCTGATGACAACCTCCCCCGGCCTGTCGAGCCTCTCCCCCGCCACGATTGGGAACAGCTCCGCGTCCACCCTCAGCGTCACCTCCATGGACTCCCTCTTCTCCCTGTCCAGCCGACCCCACTCCTCCTCCACCCGACGGTTTTCGCGCACTTGGGCGTCAAGACCTCGCCAAGTCTCTGATAGGGAGAACTGGAAGGCAATTTCAGAATAATTATTTTGCCTTTCCTTCTTGTGTATTAAAATAAAGTGTCCTTACCAGCATCTTTTGCAGCCTCTCCATGGTCTCCTCTACGTATCTCGCTCCCCTCACTTCGTCCTCGTCCGAGGCCGAACACCTCCCCAGCGCCTCCTTAGCCTTCCTGCCCTGGTTGAGCGCCTGCGAGCAGAGCTGCCTCACCAGTCCCCTCGCCTCCCTAGGGTCCGACTCCTCTTTTCCCCTCTTGCCCGCCTTTTGCTCCGCCATCTCCCGCTCGGCCTGCTCCGCCAGGCGGGTGAACTTTTCCACTGCCTCAGCCGCAGAGATGCGACGGTTGACCCGGCTCAGCAGGGATGACAGGCGGTGCTTGGCCGAATCCATCCGCCTAAAAAAATTATGGCTTTTTGGCCATTCGTAGGATTTTTTATGTTGCTATACTACAGCTGAACCAACTGTTGCTGCTTCAGCAGTTGCTGCTGCTGTTATTTTCGTTGTTGCTTCAGTAGTTGCTGCTGCTGCTATTTTCTTTTCTGTTGTTGCTGATTCACCAGTTGTTGTAAATGTAGCTCATGATGTTGCCGCTTCACTAGCTGCTGTTGCTTCAGAAACTGTTGTTGCTTTGGATATTGCTGCTTCGGTATCAGTTGTTGGTCAATCTGTTTTTGTTGTTGTTACTTCCATAACTGCGGCAGCAGCTATTGTTTTTCATGATTGCCGTTCAGGATTCTGTGTGCTACAGCTACAATTTATAGCATATGTTCCCTCCGTTCACTACGTACCTCGCCACCCTGTCAAACTCGTCCTGATCGTGGTACTGCCCTGCCACCGCCCCGAGCGCTCCCCTCAGTCCCTCCAGCTCGAATGTTCTCATGTGCAGGTGGTTTGCCGAGTCTCGGTGGCCGTCAAGAAAAGGCCCAGACGGGTGAGAGTCCCTCTTGGCCTCCAGGAAGGTGGTGACCGTCTCGCTCCAGGTCTCCAGCTCCTCCAGCTTGAAGACGAAGCTTTTCAGAGCTTCTCCGCCGCGGGATGTTCTGCAAGATAATTTGAGTCGCCGGATATACAGTAGTTGAATTACGCTTCAGTTCAAAAGTCCGCAGGCTCACCTGGACTCTTGCAGGTCTGCCAGTGCCCTGATGCTCCCCACCCTGTTCCTAAGGTGGTCCATGACTGCAGCGATCCCCCCCGCCGCTCCGGCTTCGGCCTCATCCAGGAGCGAGTTCCCCATGGATATTGCGCTCCCCACTGCCTCCTCCAGGTCCGCCGCCAGTCCCCCTCCTCCCCTTCCTCCACCACCCCTTTTTACTGTCGTCTCCAGCTGGTCCATCCTGTACCCTGCTGCCTGAGCCTCCCTGAAGAATGCCGCCGCCCTGGCAAGAAGGCCGGTGCGGAGCTCAAGGAGGGCGCACAAGCGTGAAGCACGGTCAACCAGATCGAAGACTCTACAAAAAGAGTGAATGAAAAAAACTGTAAGTACTAAGTATAAGAAAAAACTGGTGCATATAAATAGAACCAGAAGAGGAGGAATGGGGTACCTTGCTGATGTCTCCGTGTCCGCTTCAGCGCCGAGACTGGCCGCCAGAGTTGAACATCCTTCAGCGGCCTCCCTGGCCTCCGCCTGTACGGCCACGGCCTCTCGCATCAGCCTATCACAAGAAGAGGAGGAAGACCCGAGGTCCGCCCTACCGGCGGCATCAGCCTCGCGGGCGGACAACAGCGCCTCCATCCGGGCCAGGCGACGACGAAGGTCGCCGTCAACGTCAATGCCCCCCGCCGCGCTGATCCTCATCCTCTCCAGCTGGTGCAGGCGCTGCTCGAAGAGGTCGGTGCTGCAGACTCGGCGGTCATGCAGTTCCTCAAGCCAAAGTTCGACCTGAGATCATCGAATAATCGAAAAGCTCTTCGAGATGGAAACTAATTTTCGGCAGGCACACGAAGTAAAAAAATGCATTGAGGTATTTTTCTGCCCTTTTTATTGCCCGTGAACAATTCCAACTTCCCCACCTGGCCGATGGCCAGGTTGACCTCCTGTCTGAACTTGTCGGGCCACCTCGAGTCCTCCGCTGCCAGCATCTCCTTGAGCACTGCTAGCAGCGCCTCTCCCTCCTGCAGCGAGTAGGCGGACGTTTCCAGCATGGCGCGCTTCGAGGCCCGCAGGGAGGAGATGGCGCGGGCGACGGCGGAGGGCGAGGAGGACTCCAGCGGGCGGCGGCACTCACGCTCCAGGTCTAGGGTGCGGGACTTGTAGTCCTGGCGATATGGGAAAAAAACTTTTCTTACATGAGCACAAATGCAATGTGCTAATCGTGACCCCCCCTAAAAAAACCACCAGCAGCTATTGCTGAAACAGAAAGAAGTTACTTTGCAAGTGAATGATGTCTCAGAAGAACTGTATTTCACGCTGTTGCAAATTCTTAATTGAATTTACCTGGAAGTGTCCGTGGAACAAGAAGTTGTGCTCTAGCATTTGCCCCTTCCTGTCGAGAGCTGCGTTCAGATCTCTCCACGCTGCCCCGAGCGACTGCGCCATCGCCGCGTACACTTCAGCCCTCACCGGGGCCTGATTCTGCTTCTGCTTCCCCGCCTCGATTAGCCCGTCCGCTCTGTCCAGCAGATCCTCCACCGGACACTGCTTGGAGCGGATGCCTTCGGTCACCTCGCGGTGCTCCTCCTTCAGGTCGGAAGACTCCTGAAATTAGATTTTGAATAGAGAACAGTTTTCTCCTAAATTGCAATTTTTGTTGTCTCTACAGAGTTTGAGCTGTACCTGGAAGGTAGCTCCCAGATGAGCGGCCCCTGGCGTCATCTCGAGAATCTGTGCAAAGAGGTGAAAAAAACATTATTCCTCGTGCTTTTCCGAAATTTGTCACTGATTTGATACCTTAATTTTGATTATATCCCCCGCTTGCAGAAGCGCCGCCACCATCCTGGTCCTCCCGCTTTGCACGGCAATGGTGCTCAGGGTGGTCGTGGAAGGCGAGGAGGGGACTTCGACGCCTTTTGGTGAATTTCTGTTGTCAACATCCTCCCTGAACTGCTGTTGCTTTAGTTGCTGCTGTTGTAATTGCTGCTGCTGCCCGCCGGGCTGCGGCGATGACGTGAACGTGGTGGTGGTGGTGGATGAGTGGAATCTCTGCTCCTGTCTAGTTCTTTGCTCCTGCTGCCTCACCACCACCATGGAGGGGGAGGACGCTCTCCCCGCCGCAGCCGAAGATGACCGAGGCGAGAGGTCGTACGTGGCCGTCGGGGCCATAGCGGAGGAGGCCAGCGGAACCTATTATAAAAAGAAATGCAAAGAAAGGGGTGTGGGAAGATTGTAGAAAAAGAATGCAACAAAGACCTCTCAGAAAGCCATTACATAACGCAGCCTCTCGTGACCTTTAATCTTCGCATCAGGGCAAGAAAGACAAGAGGAGGCGTAAAAGTTCTGAGAGGAGGAGGAGGAGAAGAAGCAAAAATCTCAATCACCCATTCCCCATTTACCCTCGAGGGGAGAGAGGGCGAGGAGGAGGCGATCGCAAAGAATTTAAGAGACAACATGCGGTCTTGCTTGCTATCACCTAAGCTGGGGAGAGAAGGGAGGAAGGGGACGGGGTGTGCGGAATGCCATTAGCCCAAGTGCGCGCTTAGACAAGTATGTAAGTGGAGGAAAGGGTTAGTTAGTTCGGGCGGGCGGGCGGGGGATGGGTCGGCGGCGGCACCTTCTATTACAGTGGGGGGCAAAGAAAACTCTGGATTTGCTCAATTCGGCGGCGGTGGCGGTCTGCAGTCGTTCTTAGGTCGACTTGATAACAAACAAGAATTAAGCCGGAGGGAGAGAGAGCAAGACGGGATAAAGAACGTCTTGAACGGTTAAACCGCAGAAAGAAAGAGAAGACCTATTCCAACAATTATTTCTCCCCACAGATTTTCCCATTTCCCCTTCACTCCTCGAGTAGGAGTTCCGGCAAGAGCCGCCCGAATGTGTTTACAATATCTCTTCCTCCTTCCTCCTCCTTCGAGGAAAAGAGAGGAGCCGAAGGGAGTGTTTGGCATAGCCCCCCTTTCCTCCCCTACTTTTTACCCCCTCTACTCTCTCGATTTCCCTTGCTTGGGCGCGGTCGGTCAGGAGTAGGACTCAGGACCCAGAGGTGCCGCCGCCTCGCTTCCTGCTCTTCCACTTGGGGCCGCCGCAGCCCGCCCCAGATCCTTCTAGGTACAGCTCGATTTGCAATCGGCACCTCACGGAGGAGTTGGAAGAGGAAGAGAGAGGGGAGAAAGTTCTGTGTTTACTCCGAGGTGTCAATGCTCCCCCCCCCCTCTCGCCAATCTCCTGGACTCATCTCCACCTTCTTTCCAGCTTTCTCGGTTCCCACATATCTTACTTTTCTTTCCTCCACTTTCTGCAGCTACCTCGCACAGAGCCTCTATTCATGTGCAAGTAATTCCATGTACGAGTAATTCCAAAAAAATGTTCAACTTTTACTTCCGGCTTCGCAACGTTTCCATGATTTTTAAAGAGGGGAACGGAATGCTAATTTCATGCATGGCAGGCCGAATATTCTCCCATATTTTTTACTATTCAGTGAAGTAAAACTTTTATACCGACACATTCATTA
>JAAUYJ010032357.1_pt1 | contig 12767 bp, 12 predicted proteins | sample 7278031 | NCBI WGS metagenome assembly JAAUYJ01 (sample SAMN14350222, study PRJNA611818) | marine sediment metagenome | isolation source: surface marine sediment (1.8m) | place: French Polynesia: Moorea | collected 2018-08 | reverse complement strand
TTGCGCTGCCTAAAAAACGCCGCAAAATCTAACAAAAAAGGCATTTTTGCGGCCCGTATAAGTGCCCAAAAATGAAAAAATCCGTTTACTATGTCGTTGGGCAATGAGTAGCATTATAAGGAAGGAAAACGTAAAACAGACGTGCTATGCCAACATACATACATATACATACTCGTGTTAGATACTCATAGCTTGCGCGGCCCTCCGCCCCCGCCGCCACGCCACAATGCTCTCGCCCTAATTAGATCATCCCATCCTCCTTTTCCTTCCTTCCACCATCTCTTAGGGGAGAGGGCGAATGAGGAGAAGGAGGGGGGATCTCCCTCCTTCCCCTTCTCACTCCCACCGGTGCAAATTACAGCAGAATGTTGATGCGAAAAGAGAACGGACGTTGCTGCAGCGGGCAGGGGGAGAGGGAAAGAATGGAGAAGGGGGAGTGCAACAGTCAGGAGGGGGAGAAAGTGGAGAAGGAACACGAGGAGGAGGAGGAAGCTGTTGATTGCGAAGAAAGAAAGAAAGTGGAAGGAGAAAAGATTGGCCTTTCTTTTCCCTATTCTTGCGTGGAGCGAAAAGCTAGGAGGGTCCGACCGTCCGACCCACCTACCGGTCATCACTCAGGGCATGGAGGAGAGAAAAAGGGAAGGCGCCTCTCCAAGACAAAAACAGACGTTTTCTCCCTCCTCTGGTTTTTGGCGCTACTCGGGAAAAGGGGGGAAAGAATGGCATGACCTGAACGAACTGGCGGGGCAAAGCGGAAATTGAGAAAGCGAAGAAGGAAGAGAGTACAGTTCGGTACAACGGAAAAGGCTGAGTGGAGTAGAGTGAAAAAAGAGGAGGAAGAGGAGATCGGAGGTGGGGAAAGGGTCTGTTGCGGGCGGTAAAGGAGGGGATGGACTCTCGTGCTTCGCGGTACTCCAAGGAGGAGTTATGCACCCTCCTCCTCCTCCTCTTCGTTCCTCCATTCTTCCGTCGCCTCCAATACCTTCACGGTTGGTCGCTCCAACAGGAGAAAGATAGGAGGGAGGGTCATCGGACAGGGTGAGTCCCTCCTCTTCCACCCTCGTCTTTCCACTACTACCAACGGCTGTACGGAAGCTTGGGCGGACACGGGCGGGACCACCGGAGGAGGGAGGTGGGGAGGAGGACGTCATCATTGACGAGCTGGAGGAGAAGCATTCACCAGTGTGATCCAAGTATAGAATTTTGATCTTTCTTGAGAGGCAAAAATGCTGCTTTTGCAAAGACAATTTTGGGAGCTGGGGTGAAAGGCTATCCCTTTTCCTTCTTCCCTGTTCTCGATCTCTTACACAACTGTCTTCCTCGCTCTTCTTTCTCGATCCTGTTATTGCTCCTCGACCGTTCGGTCCATCCTGGGGAAGAGAAGGAACTCCCCCTCCTCCGCTTCTTCCCACCCCGCTGTCCGCCGCAGGCCCTTCCAAGGCGAAGAAAAACGGAGGAGTATAAGAAAGGGAAGGGGGGAGGAAAAAGTCCTGGGGAAAAGGCTACGGCCGTCGTGAAAGAGACTGGCTTCTACTCTGCCCCTCCCAGCGATCCCCCCCTCTTCTCTTTCTTTTCACGGAAGAGCTGTCTAGGTAGTTTTCTACGGAAGTGTTTATTTCCCTATTCGGACACGATTTTTGCCCTTGTCACTTTAGCGAGGAAAACATCTAGGGCAAATTAGAAATATTGGAACTCCGTCCCTTTTTCTGGAAAAGCACCTCCGCCGCCCCCTCATTCCCCAACTTTTTGCTTGAATGGGCGCCATTTTCTGCGCGTTTTCTGCGCCCCAAAAGGGGGAGGGGGAGATAATAGGGGAGAAGTCGCCATTGTGTGCCTCTAATATAATTTCCCCTTGCCTCCTTCCCCTCTTTTTTTCTCCCACACACAACCCAGCACAATAAGGGGGGAAGGAGAGTGGAAAGAGAAAAGGGTTGGGGAGGCGGCGGCGACGGTCGAGGGAGGTCTGGCACAGGACGCTTGCTTTGGCGGCGGAGAGCATCTTCCCCCTCCTTTTTCTCCCCCGTCTGTCCCACCATTCTTTCAGGCAGCCCCTCTTCGTCGTGCGTGGCGTCCTCCTCCCTCCACCTCTCTTCTCTTGTTGTGTCCGGCGGACGGGGACAAAAAATAAGCGCGATATGTAGGTTAACAAAGAATGGCGGTGGCGGCGGCGGGAATCGCGGAGAGGGGGAAGAGGGAAGCGATGTGGCAAGAGATTACGGCGGCGGAGAACAAAGTTTTCTGAAAGTGGGTACACAGTACTCTACAGCACAGTACTCGTCTGCAGGGACTTTTCAGGGGAAGATACATGAAAGTTGTTCTATCTTTGATTTCAAACCTGGAGAGGTTCTCTCTTCTTCCCCTGTGAAACCCTAGCAAAAGCTTGGTCGAGTTCCTCCTTCTTGCCTTATGTACAGTACGCTATGGTAAAAATTCTCCCCTTTTCCTTTCCTCCCTCGATTGCCCCCCTCCTCTCTCTCCTCCCTGTCTTCCTGTTGCTACTTTCCGCGGGGTGGATGGTGTAGTAAATCCCTCCTCTGTCCGTGCGACCGTGGGCCCTCCCTCCATTTTCGTGCGGACCATGGTCCAGGGAACGGAGTTACGGCCAAACGGGCGACGACAGGGGTCGAGAAAACAGGAGGAGGCCTGCCGAGTGACGTTTCTCCAATTCGGCCCAGATTTTCCGCTCCGCTCTGCCGTCGTAGCACCACTGTACAGTGCCGGTGAACGTAGTATACCTGCTGTCCTTTTCCTCCACCTTTTTTCTAACCGATACCCAGCGTGGCCCTTCGCGCCTGAGGAAAGGGTTTCCTCTTCCTTTTCCTCCGAGTCGGAAGAAAAAAAACAGGGGCGAACCGCAGACAGGAAAAATGGAGAGGAGGTTCATCGATCGTTTTCCCATGAAGAATGCCGTTTGCAACACAACTTACTAGTCTTGCTTCTATGTAAAGACGTACAGATCCGAACAGACACAGAGTTTTCCAACAAATATTCCCGTCGTCGTCGTCTCAGCAGTACCTTTTTAAATTGGAACAAACTTTTTCCTCTTGCGCCAGTGTTCCGTCAACCGATTGTGGCATGTCGCCTCCCGGCCTCCGGCCCCGGTCGGTCGGTCCCGATTTGGAGGAGAATAACCTTGATTCCCCCGGCGGCCTTTTCGGAGAAGGGCAAGAGGGAGAAGGAGAAGAGGGAGGAGCGCGCGCAGTTGTTATTATTCAATGGTGACTTGAGAAGGAGGTGGGAGGAGGTGGGAAGAGGGAGGAAGGGGGCGGGGCGGAAAAAGCAGGCACGGAAGGGAGGGAGTGGAAGGTGAGTTTTTGTCGTCGCCTCCGCCGCCGTTATCGAGTGGCGGCCGCGGGGGGCAACACCGCTCCAGTTGGAAGAAAAGTCAGTTCTGCCTTTTTTGGCTTTTCCCTTCCCTTTTCTTTCTTTTCCTTTCCCCCCACCTCCAGGTCAATGCCGCCTTCCCGGGGGGAAGAAAGAGGAGGAGGAGGCACAGCTTCAACAGTCAGCGTCGGACGCGAAAGGGTCTCAAGGGGGGAGGGTAATAATAGCGACTCGATTGACAGCGTCGTCGTCGTTTCTTATGGTGTCAAACTCGTACGCTCGGAGCCTGCAAATTCGCTTCTGATAAAAGAAGAGTTTTTTCTGTGCCGTTGTTAACTTCAGACACCCGAGAGTTTCAGGGATCTTCCTGCCTCCATAGGGTGGGAAAGGAGACACCAGTCCCCCTCTCCCGTTCCATCCCTCCAGTACAAAGAGAGGGGGGGATGGAGGTGCATACACCTTATGCCGGTAGTTGCAAAACCGTGCACCTTGCCTCTCCTCATCCTGCATTTGCCCCGAGCGGGGGAGGCAAAGGAAAGAAGAGCACTCTCTCCTCTTTGGGGCGGAGAAAGTGAGCGGTGAAGTGAATATAACTGTGCGTTGCAGAAAAGTGGAAATAGGAGGAGCTCGCAAAGAGAAAAAGAGATGCTAGGGGGAAATAGGGGAGAAGAGGTCTCTTGAAATGAAAATTACTGAGCACCTCATAAATTTGTGGCTGTGCAAAGGGAGCCGGAAAGGGAGAGGGAGAGGGGGAGCAGAAGGGGGCTCTACAATGTCTCCATAAGGGTGCTCCGCGAACCTCAACCAACTTTTATCCAAGATGCCGGAAGAAAGCCCGAGAAACTCAAGAAGGACAAGGAGGAGGAGGAGGAAAAAGTTTTCCTAATATCCGCGCGGCGAAACGGGAGAGGGGAAAGGGGGGAAAAGAAGCATCTCAAATCTCCCTGTCGTGAGGGGTAAATTGAGGATGTGTTGCCTCCGCCTCCTCCGCCTGGGCCAAGATGTCTTTCGCGTTCGGTGTCCGCGTGGGCGGCGACCCGCCCATCCGCTTCAAGATGGACGCGTCCAAGGCGATGGCGCTGCTGGGCTTCTCCACCTCGCGCATGGTGGAGGACACCACTCTGGGCGAGATCCAGACTGCCTTCATGTTCAAGGTCCATGCCATCGAGATGCAGCCCGCGCACGACGCCAGGGGAAAGCAGACCAGGAGAGACGAGCTCAGGAAGGTCAACGAGGCTTACCAGTTCCTCAGGAGGAAGCAGAGGAACCTGAGCGGCAGGACAATGTCGCAGAATTGGCAAGTGGCCTCAGGCAAGGGGAAGCTGGTGCAGCTGCTGGGGGCGGTGGGGAAGGCGGCGGCGATGGAGAAGGGGGAGGACGGGGAGGGAGGGGAAGATGAGGACGGGGGCGGTGGGGGTGGGGGTGGAGGAGGAGGAGGTCTCCTGGGATTGCTTAAGAAAAAGGGCGAAATCAAGAGCGCCCCTCCGACACCTGGAACGGTGGCGCCGCCGACGCCCATCATCAACGGAGACTCCGACGCAATCAAGGCAGAGGCGGCGAGTGCAAAAGAGGCGGCGGTAGCGCTCCTCAATGGCGTCAACGGAGCGGAGGAGGAGAACAACGACGACGTCAACAGCGTCGTCAGCGAGAGCTCCAGCTGCAGCCTGCCCAACGTGGACTACGGCACCGACGACGAAGACGAGGACAGAAGCGGGGACAGCGAGGGATCGACGGCGCGCGGGAACGAGGATGGGGACGAGGCAGCATTATCGTCGGGGAAGCCATCCCTGTCCTCCCCACCTCCTACCAGCAACAAAACCTTAGAGCAGCAACAGCAGAAGACTGACAATGGCGGCGGAGGGGGGGCAGTGCCAAAGGTGTTCTCCAACACGGTGTGGGAGAAGGCGGCCAAGGAATCCGCTTCCATCTTGGCCGCTTACCCAGCGGAGAAGAAAAAGGTCGACGGTGCAGGGAAGGCCAGGAAAAAAGCGGCTGCGGCGGCCTCCTCTGGTGCTGTTACCAACAAGACTCCATCGAGGGCGAGGAGCAAGAGTTCGAAGCGGATCAAATCATCGTCGCAACAGCAACAACAGAAACAGAAACGACCACCATCACAACAACAACAGCAGCAACAACAGCAATCAAAGAAGGAGTCTTCGAAGCCGGGGCCCCCGCCGATTAAGGCTCCGCTGACCAACGGTCACATGGTATCCGGCTCGGTATCATCCACCACCACCAAGGGATCCCTCAGTTCTTGCTCCTCCAAGGACAGGAGGATGTCAATAGACTCCACCTCCACCCTGGACAGGGGCAGGTCTTCCTCGGCGAGGAAGCTTCTCAACGGCGACGCCTTGGCGGAAGGGAACAGCAGTAGCAAATCAGGCAACAAGACAGGCCGCCTCTCTTCCTCCTCCAAGTCGAGGAAGCCGCAGTTCGCCAAGACCTCCATCAGGAGCCACAAGTCTGCCACCGCCCTCAAAGCATACGACCCGGCCTCCGCCGCACTGTCCGCCGCGCCCTCCGCCAACACCACGCCTACACACTCGGCGCCGGCGCCGGCGACAGAAGCCAAGAGTCGGCACGGCAGCGTCGACGAATTTTCCTCTGTCGGCGGCAGCGGCGGCCCGAAACTGATCTCCCTCACCTCGGCGTCTTCCGCCGCCGCCGCCGACAGGAAGAAGAAGGAGCGGCGGAGACAGGAGCTCAAGATCGATCTCCCGCCCCCGCTGACCCCCGCTCCGACCCCGTCGCCCAGGATAGGGAGGCGGAGGAGGTCCCGCGTGAGCTCGGCGGTCCCTTCGCCGCTGCCATCAACCCCCGGGTCGCCCTCCAACAGCAAGAAGTTCTTCCCCACTGAAGAGGGTATCAAGAAGGCCTTCTCCCACACGGACGTGAGGGGGGCGTCGGCCAACAGCAAGAAGAAGAAGGGGAAGGACAAGGAGAAGGAGAGCGACGCTGAGGAGAGCATCAACAGCTACATCAAGAGGGAGACCGGGGCGGACATATTGCAGCTCAGGCCAAAGGGGTCGACCAAGGAGAAGGAGAAAGTGGAGGGGTCGAACAAGACAAAGAAGAAGAAGAAGAAGTCTGCGCTTGCAAAGTCATCAGACTCCGTCTTCTTCCCAAGTTGAACAAGGAATCCTTATGGAGAAGGATGCACACACCGATGCTTTTATAAGCACACTCGTCATGTCCCCTGATGGATTTCATGTGGAAATGGCGTTATTTCCTGGCAACGGCGCATTCTCAGCGCTCCCCGGCAGAGGTAAGAGAAAGGAAACATGCAAAGGAGGTTTCAAGTCTACACTACAAGGAAGCTTTTAAAATGGAGAGGGAGGAGGGAGGGGGTCAGTTTTAGAAGAGTAATCTAACACGGATGAAGCGCCGCCGCTACTTCATGCTTTCCCCCTCCTCCATCCATCCCCTATCTCGCCATCTCCCTCTCTCCCGGGGGAGTTTAAGAGAGACGAGGAGGAGAGGGAGTACCACCACCACCATATGGTGCGAGTTGTAGCGCCCCTTCCTCCCTCCCTCCGCTCTTCCGCGAAAGCGCCGGCGGATCTAGGAGGAGAGAGCGGGTCTTCCCCCATCCCCACTCCCTCCTCCCCCGAGTTTCCAAAACTTGTTGAAGATCCATTAAAACTGCCGCCGAGGGGGATGGAGAGTGGAGGGGGGGGGGAAGAAACTAGACTGGAAAGGGAGAGAAGGGAAGGGAATTGGCTGCCCGCCCTTTCTCTCCCGCCCGAGCCTTTCAAAACGCCGCCGCAGAGAATCCCGGCAAAACGACGACGTGGGATGAGGGTGGTGATTTGGCCTGGAGCAAAACGCTCAGGGGCCATATTAATCTAGATTGTCAGAATCGGTTTTGTCTTTGGCCTAGAAAACGTCTGCCAAAGTTGGCGAATGTTGGATATTCCGCGATGGAAGTCGGGGGAGGGGATCTCGGCGGCGCTCAGTGTACATTTTATAGCCTTCTTTCAATTTTATCCTCTCTCCTTTCCCTGTAACCTCCCACCACCTCTTCCATTTTTTCTCGGCACTCACACACCTACACGTATACCTACCCACACCCACTAGACTCCTTCTTTTCCTCCCGTCTTGATCCTAGCCGCGAAAGAAGAAGTAGGAGCCCACACACACTCACGCAAGCGAGGAGGAGGTGGAGGTTGGAGGGAAGGGGCGGTTTTTGGGGCTCCTTTTGTGCCCCGCACTAAATATGTTTTCTGGATGGGTGAGCATGGAGGGGAAGGGAGGAAGCGAGGGAGGCACTCGAGTTTGAGCCCAAGCCACCTTCCTTCTCCACTCCTGCAGTTTCTTCACCGTTGCGGGAAAGGGGGGAGAGGAGGAATGTGGAGCCAAGAGGAGAGAAAGTGGGGAACGAAGGAGGAGGCTTTTCCTCTCCCTCAATCTCTATGTTTACACTTTTTTATGCAAGCTCCATCCTTCTGCTCTCCCCTCCACTCACCCCATTCCCCCCTTTTCCTACGAACCCTTTTCTCTACCTCTCTCCTCTCCCGGTTTTTGCCGTAGTAGAACCAGAGTGCTGGCTGGAAGTACACCTTGCGTCTTGAGCCGCCGCCGCCATCCCCCAAAAGGGGGAAGGAGGGGGGGGTTGAGTAGGCGGAGTGGGGCAGGATCGAGGAGGAGAGTTAGTCGAGGAGGAGGAGGAGGCCAAGTTAGTCGTCGTCGTCTTAAAGGGGTAGAAGCCGGCTAAGGAGCCCGCTTCCCCGCAGCCAGTGAGAGGGAGGGAGGGAGGGAGGGAGGCTAGGAAAGATACCCTCTTCTGAGTCTTCTCCCTCATTCCTACTTCCCATCTTCTCCTTGGAGAGAAGGAGGGAAGGGAAAGGGGGGAAGGGAAAGACAAGGTAAATGGGAAAAATTCACGATCTGCTGAGCACCCACCAACAGGCAGCGGCGGGGGAATGGGACAGAGGAGGAGGAGGAGGAGAGGAGAGTCGCCTTGAATGCTCAAATAGTCCCGACTTACGGAGAAGGAGGTCGCTTCGTTTCTTCGCGCAGTTAAAGAAACGAATTCTTCGGCCTTCAAGGGGGTGTATTGCTTATGTGAAATAGAAAACTCTACGTACCGTTCAATGTATTCGCCTCGCTGCATACTAAGGGGGAGGGAGGGAGGGATCGACAATCACAGTAATTACGGCTGATTTCCACAAATCCTTCCTTCCCACCCACCACCTCATGCTTCTTCCTCAATTTCCCGCTTTCCAATCACGCCGCCCCCACCACCACGGATCAGCCAAGCGGAGGGGAGCAAGGAAAGGAAGAGAGAAAATGCATTTTTATGCGTGCGCTGGGGAGAGAGGAAGAGCTAGGGAAGAGATGCAACCACTATGGAAAGTCTGAGGGGGAAATGCAACCCCGCGGCAAAAAGTGCATCGTTTTGCACTTCTTCTTTCTCGGACCGATCAGTCTCTGGGACGCTTTTTGGTGCCACGCTCTGTTGGGAAAGTCGGCAAATCTCGCCCGCCCCCCACCTACCCATTTTTGGGGCACAAATTGCCCCCCCTCTGCTTGGGATCAGAGGTGGCCGCAAAGGGCGGCAATTTTGCGTCCTCATTTTCGTTCGTCGTGGACACACACTGCCGCGCCTCCATCCTTATTTACTTATTTTTTGGCCTCGTCTGCGGTCTTGAGTATAACGTGAACCTCTCTTACATTTTTTTTCGGCAGAACGACACGGTAAAGCTGGACTTTGACAACTTTGTCCGTCTCTTCGAGGAGTACTACCTGTCGGACGACCCCGGCGCACTCGGCAACTTCATCAACGGAAAGCTGACCTACGACGAGGAAGAGAGCGAGGACGAAGACCCCGGGGCGCTGGTGAGAAGAGAGAAAAAGGCCACGCTTGGTTTTCCCCGAAATCGAGTTCGATAAATTTTCAGTCCAAGACGGACCGTCGCGAGTCGACCACCAGCGTTCACTCGATGGACGAGGACCTGCGGGGCGAGGACGGGAGGCCAAGGACAAAGGCCATGATGGACGCGGACAAGGAAAAGAGCAAGGTGAAATTTAAAAAACCGTCATGGGAAAATACGGTGCATCTTGTTTTTACTTTCCCGATATTTTAGCCAATTTTCATGCACAACATTCTTCTCCTGCCTTACCAGAGCTCTATCCGGCTCCACGATATGGCCAAGAAGATGAAGACCAGCATGGACAGCACATGCTGCGTCCTGCTGTGAAAACAGGAGCACAAGAGGATATATTAAGCACCAAAAAAGAATTCGGCGAAGAGGAAGAAGTACCAGGATCGATCACAGAAGAATCCCCGCCTTCCGCTCACCCCAATCGGTTAAATCAAGAAGAAGAAGAAAAGTTTTGGAGGAGGATCGTTAGATACTTTCGCCCACCCCGTACAGTTTTGTTATTGAAGGCCTCTCCCTAGATACCCGACGGAAAGGCCGAAAAAAGAGGAAAGATCGACCTGTTGTTTTCTTTTTCTTCCTCAGTTGTGGTCGCGGGAAAAGAGGGGAAGTCGGTATAGCCAAGGTCAAACATCCCTCCCTCGATCCAGCCAACACGGTTTGGTCAATCCATTGCATTCGTAACAGAAAAAGACACTGTATAATGGAAGTCTATTTATTCGCAGTTTCCCCCCATACTCCTCTGTTCCTCGATCCCACTAATGCTTAAAACATGTCTTCGTTACGCGCTCATAAGGGGCGAGTTGCTTCAGCCGCCGACACCTTTTAGTGTCTTTTTTTCGGGGCGTCCAAAGAGGGGAGAAGGGAGGGGAGGGGGGAGATTGATGGCTGCCTCGCTTCTCCCAAGTCGGTGGTTGTAGAAACGGTGGGAGGAAGGAGGAGGAGCCAAAGTGGTTTTCCCAGAAGTAAAGTACTGCTACTCCTCCACTTTTCTCTCCTCTTCCCACCCCCACCGTCTCCCTCCCTCCCTGAGGCCTATTCTTTTCCCTTCCCGGTGTTGCCTGCGCGCTCCTTCGATCCCTTCTCTCTTCCACGAGGCCCGAATTCTCCCAGAAAACGGGGGAAAAGTGTAATGGTAGTAGTTGCTTTTGTTACGTACGGCTAGTTGCGCAAAAGCTACCTATACCATGATTTTTGCTCGCTAATTTGGTTAAGGGGCAAAAAAGTTGCGACCCTCTCTTTCGCTTTCTGATTACGCTTGAAGAGGCAAGCCCGCAGTCACAGAGAGGGTCCGTCGTCTAAAAAGAACAGGGGAGGGATTACTGCCCTGTTGGCAACTAGCAAGAGCTGAAGGAGAACAGTCTTTCGTGGTGTTTATCAGACCTCCACGGGCACAGTGCCGGCGGAGGCGGAGGCAGTTTATGCTTGTAGCAACCCCGTACTATTATGCTTCTCCTTCCCGCTCTTTTGCCCCCGCCGTGAAAGCAACACAGCCTCGATCGAAAAGGAAGGAAAAGAGAAAAGAAAGATCAAAGAAAGACTCCCCTTTCCCCTCTTTCTACGGTACACCCAAAAGACGCTACAGACAAAGACAAAAGTTCACCTTCCCCCCCAGGAAGAAAAATCCATTCCAGCTTCTTTTTGTTTGTTTGTTTGTCTGAAGCTTCCCCTCACCCACTGAGTATATGTGTCTTCCTTTATTGAATTTTGCATCCTCGTATGGAGGCTTTTTTCGAGGGGGGGGGGTAATCTATCGACTGTACGAAACATTCCATTTCATTATAGTGATTCTTTGTAAGGGGGCGGCTATTTTTTTCTAACTTTGTTGTAGCCGAATATACCAGAGTTCTATGAGTCTTCCAAAAATAAATGTACAAATAGGCGAACCTAAGCGGCGGCCTCCTTTTCTAGAAAACAATACTTTATTGCTCGCAATTTTGTGAGATCTATCGTGAGAGTAGTAAGCGTTATTATGGACATCGAGATGATGATAAATGATTCGAAAATTGTTGTTTCTCCTCCCCCCGATCCTCCATCATGTGTGTTGCTCCACGTCCTCCATGGCCGAGGCCATCGACTTCTTGTCGTCGTCGTCGACCTTTGGCTGGTACTCCATGTCGTCGTCGGCCTCAGAGTCCTCCTTCTCCTCCTCGTCGTCTTCATCCTCCTCGTCCTCCTCGTCCTCGTCCTCCTTCTCCTCGTCGGCGTCGGTCCTGGAGGTGGCGTCCTCGCCGTCGTACACGCCTCCGACACCGTGAATGGACCTGACAAGGAAAAGTAGCCGTTTTGCATTTCAGCACCTTTTGCGCCAGGCACGTGCTGTCCTCACCTGACGTCGTCCAGCCTGTGCATGAGGCCCAGCTTGTCAACCTCCCTCAGCACTTGGAAGTGGCTCACCACGCAGAGCCACAGGTAGAACAGGAACGCTTGTGGGAGAAAGAAAAGAGAAACTAAATTAGTACACGGAAGTGCACAGGAAAAAGTGGAGCAGGGAATCCTATCTCCCAAACTTTCGCGCCAATAGCTCAGCCTACTGCACTTTTTGTCGTACAACAACAAGAAGGACGGGGAAACTTTTCTCCTCCTTATCCTTTTATCTGATTGCTAAAAAAAACAGGAGACAAAAAGTATTGCAGCAGGGTCAGTGGCATTGTTGCTACGGTCGCTGCTATTTGAGAACGTTTGTTTTTTTCCAAACCAATATGTTTCCGGGTAGTCTGTTCAAAGTATAATTTAAAAAAGGAAACTTCTTTTTGTGAAAATGTTGGAGGGAAATACTCGACCAAAATCGGGGATATTTCCCCTCTTTCACATATTTCGGAAAAAATGCAACTGGATCATTGAACATTAAAATATTTTTATTACCCATGATCACTGCGAGTATGACCCCATATGCGATGCAGTCACTCGAGTCCTCCCCCTCAGGCTTGTATACGCCCATCACGATGACCACCACCACGCAGAAGACGGTGAGGGCAGCAAGGACGATGAAGTCGCACACGATCCACGGAAGGATGAACCAGTGCTTGCACTGGAAAAGCAAAGGGAATCTGATTAAAATTATGATGCCTTCGGCGGCGCCGAATATAAGAGGGAGGGCAGGGCAACCCACGACCCCCTTCCCAAGCGGCTTCATTCCCCCATGCATCCACCCTTCGTACGGGAAAACCCGTGTGGGCGCGAGGGAGGAAGGGAGGGAGGGGGGCTTGCTTGGTCGGTCGGAGGAGGAGGAAGGAGGATTTGGGGGCATGGTAGGGGGGAGAAGAGGTGGAGGAGGGATTGTCCAATTCTTTGCAGGTTTATCAAATTGCACTTTGCACTTTCTGATAGAAGGAATATTTGAAGTGTATTTTCAAATTCATTTCAGATCAACGTCCAAACCCGTATGAGGATGGCATGCACGGAGGGAGGCTCCCTTCCCCCTCTCCCTCATTCTTCTCCCCTTCGCCCGCCTGAGGCGGAGGAGGAGGAGGAGGTGGAGGAGGAGGGGGGGTGTGTTTTGTGAGGGGGGGAGGGACAGGGGGGGTTTGGGGTGGGGGAGGGAGGGTTACTCCTCCTCCG
>JAAUYJ010010535.1_pt1 | contig 12767 bp, 7 predicted proteins | sample 7278031 | NCBI WGS metagenome assembly JAAUYJ01 (sample SAMN14350222, study PRJNA611818) | marine sediment metagenome | isolation source: surface marine sediment (1.8m) | place: French Polynesia: Moorea | collected 2018-08 | reverse complement strand
GGAGAAGGAAACGGAGGTACTATCAACATCAACACAGGAGAAATGACAGCCCCAAATAGCACCATTTCCGCCAAAAGTACAGCAGCAGGAAACGCAGGAGAAATTCACATCGGAGCCAAAAACAACATCACCACAGGAATAATTACCTCCGAAGCCAACAACAAAATAGAAACCGCCGACGGAGGCAAAATTACCATTACCAGCGAACAAGGAGCAGTTAACGCCACCCAAGCAATTCAATCATTTTCCGAAGGAGCAAACGCAGGAGATGTCACCCTCACTGCACAAAACGACATAACAACCAATACCATAAGTTCTCACGGACAACAACAAGGTGGTCAAATTACCATTACATCAGAAACCGGAAACATAGACACAACTAACAGCCAATTCCTAGCCAACTATTCAGGAGGAGGCGACGCAGGGAACCTTACTCTAGCAGCACCCCAAGGAGACATTACTACAAATGACATCTACTCATTCGCCGATGCAGACGGAGGTCAAATTACACTCCAAGCAGGAGGAAACATCAACATAACAGAAAACAGTAATATTATTTCCGCATCCGAACCGCCAGAGGAGCAGGGGAACGGAGGAGTGGGGAGAGGGGGAGTAGGGGAGCGGGGGAGTAGGGGAGTAGGGGAGATAGGGAGAGGTAAAGGGGGAGATATTATTCTTGAAGCAGGAAATAATATTAACACTACGACTGCCAGAATATTTTCTGGTGCAGACGTTGGCAACACAGGAAAAATAGACATTATTGCCGAAAACGCCATAGAAACAGGTCAAATAGACTTGGCATCAGGCTTTGTCAGACAAGAAAGACAAGTCAACAACAACTTTACCCTCATCCCCATACCCCAAGGAGAAGCAACTCAAGGAAGAGCCAGAAACATCACACTCCACAGCAACAACAGCACAATAAACACCACCGCCGGAACAATAAACTCTCGTTCTCCCGACGGCACCGGAAATATAACTCTCAACGCCAGAGAAAATATTACCACAGGCAAACTAGAAGCAAGCGCCCTCAACCAAAACCAACCCACCAGAGGCGGAGACGTTGAAATTATCAGTCAACAGGGAGAAATTAACACTACCCAAGAAATAGAAACATTCTCCCAACAAGGAATAGCAGGAAACGTCAATATTATAGCAGAAAGTTCAGTCAACATAGAAAACATACTCTCCCAGGGAACACAACGAGGAGGAGACATTACCATAGACAGTCGCAGTCAAAACAGCATCAACGCCCAAGGAACATTAAACACATTTTCCGAAGCAGGAATAGCAGGAGATGTCACCCTCACCTCCCCAGGAAACATAAAAATTAACGGTATTCGCTCAGAGGGAATGCAACAAGGAGGCACTTTGAGAGTAGAAAGTGAAATAGGAGAACTAACCTCAACAGGAGATATAGATTCGTTTTCAGAACAAGGAATAGGAGGAAACGTTACACTAACTGCTCCAGAAAGCGTAAATTTAGCCAATGTATCATCCTTTGGAGCAACAGAAAGTGGAGACTTAATCATTCAAAGTAGCACAGCCACAGTAAATACAGAAAACGTTACCACACAAGCAGACGGGCCTAGTGGCAACATCAGAATTAATGGTACTCAAATAACCACAGGAAACTTAAGTTCTTTAGGCACAACCAGTGCAGGTATTCTCCAACTAGAAGCAACTGACGGTTCCATTACTACTCTCGACTTAAACTCAATTGCTTCAGAGGGAGAAGCAGGAGGTATTGATATAGATGCACCGGGAGATGTTACAACTGAAGAGCAAACTGTTATTTCTGGGGATGGGGATGCCCAAATTGATACTAACATCGGAGGAAATTTAAACGCTGAGACTCAGACAGTTGAAGCAACTAATGGAGATGCGGAAATTAATAATCAAGTCGATGGTAATATTGAGATAGACAGTCAAACTGCCATTGCTACTAATGGAAATGCGGAAATTAATAATCAAGTCGATGGTAATATTGATATAGACAGTCAAACTGCCATTGCTACTAATGGAGATGCGGAAATTAATAATATAGGGAATATTATCGATATAGACAGTCAAACTGCCATTGCTACTAATGGAGATGCGGAAATTAATAATAGAGGGAATATTATTAATATTCCAGAGCAAAGAGCTATTGCTCCAGACGGAACGGAAATAATTACTAATACTGAAAGGAACAACACTACCACACCCATAATTCCTACTCAGACAAATCCTCTAACTACTAATAATCCTCATCCTATTCTCAGAGTAGAAACTAATCCCTCGACAACAGTAGGTGGAAGTACAAATACTTCAATAACCACCTCTATAAACAGAACTCAAACTAATACAAACACTAATAGTAATCAGTTGCCAGCAACACCAATAAATAACAATATTATTTCAACTATTACCCCCAGTAATAATAACCAAACAACTAATACAGCCACAGCGAAAGAAAAAACAGAATCATCTATCAAAAATACCACCGACACTCAACAAATATTAAACATAATTGACACTGTTAATACCACCCCTCTAACAGTAGCCACAGGTTCAGGCCAAATAGTAACAATGTTAGAACAAAACAGAATTAAAGAATTTTCAAATTACTTTGGAGAAGACTTTAACGAAAGATTAGTCAATACACAAAATATTCGAGATATGTTAACTAATATGGCTAATCAAACAGGAAAAGAATCAGCCGTTGTTTATATTAATGCTTATAATGACCAAATACAAATTATATTATTTACCAAAGACGGTCAGCCTATTCTGAAAACAATTCCGACAGTTAATCGCCAGAAACTATGGAAAAATGCGATTATGTTTACTGCCGGAATTACTGATTTTAGAAATCGTCATACTACCAGTTATTTGCCATTAGCTCAAAAATTCTATCAGTGGTTAATTGCACCAATTGAAGCAGAATTAGAAGATGCTAATATTGATACTATTTTATTCAGTATGGATGATGGTTTTCGTCTATTACCTCTAGCTGCTTTACATGATGGAGAACAATTTTTGATTGAGAAATATAGTATTAGTTTAATTCCGAGTGTGAGTTTAATGGATAGTCGTTATAATTCTCTGAAAAATACAAACTTATTAGGAATGGGAGCTAGTCAATTTACTGATAAACCTCCTTTGCCTGCTGTACCAGTCGAATTGCAAACTATTTCTGAGAAATTATGGCGGGGAAATACTTTCTTAAATGAAGAATTTACTAAAAATAATTTGATTAATGAATTGGAAAATCGTATTTATCCGATTGTTCATTTAGCAACTCATGCAGAATTTAGAGCCGGAGATGCAAGTGATTCTTATATTCAGTTATGGGATGATAAATTAGACTTAAATGAAGTGCGAAAATTGAGATGGAATAGTCAGAAGGTAGAATTGTTAGTATTATCTGCTTGTCGTACTGCTGTGGGAGACTATAACGCGGAGTTAGGTTTTGCTGGGTTAGCAATAGCTACAGGAGTGAAGTCAGCTATGGGTAGTTTTTGGTTGGTAAATGATGAGGCAACATTAGGGTTAATGACAGAGTTTTATGCTCATTTAAGTAATGTTAAGATTAAAGCTGAGGCATTAAGAGAAGCACAGTTAGGGATGTTGAGGGGAGAAGTTATCATAGAAGACGGTAAGTTAAGGGGTTCGGGTAGTCGTGGCGAGGTGAGTCTGCCACCACAATTGGCGAATATTCACAATCAGAATTTTGCTCATCCGTATTATTGGGCGGGGTTTACTATGGTTGGTAGTCCTTGGTAGGGTCAAATAAGCGCGCTATATTTAAGCCTACTAATACAAAATCACTTAATTTTCCATAACTCTGCCTTCCCCATTCTTCACAGATTCAACTAAAATAGAAACTAAATCAATAACTCAGTCAACTATGATTCTCTTAAATGACTTATCCGAACGTCTCCAAATAGATGACCCGGAAGAACGTCATACTATTAGTCCGGTGAGTTGGTCGCAATACGAAACATTATTGTCAACTCTGAGGGATCGCTCCTCCTACCGTATCAGTTATTTAGATGGAGTTTTGGAAATCGTGGCCCCTAGTCGCAGGCATGAAAGTGGAAAAACCAGAATTGGAACATTATTAGAAATTTACTTTCTGGAAACCAACACAGAATACTTTCCCACAGGTTCCACAACTTTTCGTAAATCTGAACAGTCAGTGGGAGGTGAACCAGACGAGAGCTATTGTATTGGCACAGATAAAGAATTTCCTGATTTGGCCATTGAAGTCGTTGTCACCTCTGGTGGAATTAATAGATTGGCTATCTATCAACAACTAGGGATACAAGAGGTTTGGTTTTGGGTTAAAAATCGCCTTGCTATTTACTATTTGCGAGAAGATTCGGAGCAATTAGGAGCTACCTTTGGTTATGAGGCCATTAATAGAAGTAAAGTTTTACCTGAATTAAATATCGAGTTATTAACTGAATGTATTCAGAATCCAAGTCCTCTTGCTGCTGCCAAAGCGTTTCGAGAAGGAATTTGATAGATGGTCAAAACCAAACTGAGAAAACAGCTAGACGCAACTGCAGGCATGGTTTTCACTTTCCTTATGTTTTCTCTAAACACTGGCAAAAATTGTTGCCATAGAACAATGGAGGAAAAGTTTTGACCAAATAATTAATAATCAATAATTATTCGATAACATTTCCCGATTTTATTATCAAAAAAAAAAATGACTCAAGCCGAGATTTTTTTAATGCTCAAAAAAACTTTTTATCAGACCTAAATATAGTTACAATTTCCTAGCTTATTTTTGACAAATTTACTAAAATAGTAATGTAAATATACTGAGGTAAGACATGGGCAGGCAAGCTAAGTTAAAAGCGCAAAAAAAGTTGTTAAAAGCTCAAGAAAAGTTAAAAGAGCAAAATGTTAATCAGGGTTTACATGAAATACTAGAACAGACAATAAATGCTAATATGCCAGGAGCTGTATTAGGTTTTCAGATGGAAACACTTGTCAATATTCAAAGGGAAATATTTAATTTAAACTATGAGCTAAAAAAACAATTTCTGTGGGAATTTGATGCCTCACATGAAGTTCTTGATGAACCATCATGCGATTTTGCTTTAAAAATGACTAAATTGAAAGCTAATGCAACTGCCAATTATGTCGAAGTAAGAAACAAACAAAATCAAATTGAATTATGGGGAAAACCACCAGGTTCTACCAAACAACAATTAATAAATACTTTTCCTTCTCAAGAGCTACAAAAAGCCAGACAAAAACAAGAAGTGTTTAATAATTATGCTCATTATATCTGTCCTCATTGTTGGGATAACTACCCAGATATTTCTGATAAATTAGATTTGATACTCCAACAAGTTCATCTGGAATTTTGTGCAATTAATTAAAATTAAGCATAGCTCCGCCCTCCCCCACTCGGAAAGTGGGGCTAAACTAACCCTATTCTCAACCCAACCCAACACCAAGTATTCAGGCGGCCCCAAAGTCAACCGCAACCCCTCAAAAAATTCCACAGGCATCACCCCCAGCAACCCACTCAACAAACCAACAAGCGTATCAACCGATACAAAATCTAGAATTTTCCGTCCAAAAATCTTAACCACATCAACCAGTTGATAAGCCAACTCCGATGCCGACATCAAACTATCCTTCAAATCCTGCAACAGAGTAGGTATCCAAACCTCCAAAAAAGTCCAAGCATCCTCAAACTCAACATCCACAACAGTTTCACCACTGTGCATTTTGTTATTATCTAATTAAGTTAGTGCAGGCAAACGACCTTCAACCCTCTGATATTGCCTAGTTAACAGCCAAGTTTGACTAGCTTCGTAGGTATCGCCAGCAAAAGATAGTTGGTAATTTTCAGAGGGATTATAAACATAGCTTTGACCTGAAGTATTGGTGATTAAAATTAACACTTGAGGGGGGAAAGCAGTGCAGTCTATCCAAAGTTCCGTAAACTGTAAATTGAGAGCCTTATTTGCCTGAATTTCTACTTCTGGTAAATCTTCGACTTGTTGGAAACGTTGTCGTAATTTAGTTAATATAGTTTCATCGCTGCTTTCTACATCGTAAGCACTACTATCTACGGCGCGAACGATTATATTTGGCTCCGGTGCATTGTCTGGGTAGCCTACGAATGTGCCGTCGATGACTTGGGTAATGTTGCTGGCTATTTGTAACAGAATTTCTCCAGAGACTCTGGTTTTGGTATCAGCTAGTTGGTGAAGGCTATCACTATCGGTTCCCAGACATTCAAGGTCTGATATTTCCCATTCTGTGCTGGCAAGTTTTTGGCCGAGTAATTGGAGGATATCGGCGAGATTGACTGCTAGGGTGTTGTTATTCGGTTTGCGATCGCTTATGGTGATTCCGCGCATATTTTCTCCTTTGATTCTAGTCTGCTTCTTCTAAGAGTTCGGCTGCACCTCTGATAAAGCCAGAAGTAGTACCTATCTTGGGGTCATTGATGTAAAAACGGTGTTGATGTGGAGGTCTGGGATGTCCAGGGCGCATCCTGCCACTACGGGGAAAGGTGGGAGTGGTGAAGTCAATGTCGCGCACCGGATGGTTGTTGGCATCATATTCCCGCCTCTGATAAATTCTGTTATTAATTGTATCCCACCGCAGCACTGAATGGGGACCTATTGCGTTGGTGTCTGGTCCTGAAATCCTCACGGGTCGAGTGTTTTTATCAACTGGGGTCGAGTCTGCATATTTGGCATAAATTTCTGGTTGTGAGGGCATCAAGCATTAGGAAGTTTTTAGATTAAAGATTGATTTTTTCATTGTATCATAAATTGCCAGATATATACAACTAAATTATTAACAATTCAAGCGTTAATAATTATAGGCAATAATCGGCTTTTGCCCTGATTATTTTGATTATACTTATCAGCTATTAACTGTTGATTATTCAGGCAATTATAGTATAATATATAATATATGTATAAAAGGAAATTTTTGACAAATGGGTAAGAAAACAAATAGGATTCAAAAAAAGAATAGAAGGCGGAAGCAAAATAAAACATCTGGCATCAATAAGAGGATATCTAGCATTGAAGCTCACAAAAGCATAGTATTAATACAACAATTATTTGCACGAATTGAAGAAGTAATACAAACAGAAATCAACAATCCTAAATCCGAAGATAGCGCTTTTAATACTTTGACTTGTGTGGCATACTTGGACAGAATAATTGAACTTAAAAACAAGCTGAAAAGAAATGGGTATCACCAAATAATAAATCCAGAAATAGAAACCAAAATTACATCTTGTCTGGAGTTATTTAAAAGAATACCTGATGATGAATTAATAGAAGAAGAAGATGATGAGGAACTAATGGGATATAATTATGAACCAATAGAAAATGATGAAGAACTAATGGGATATAATTATGAACCAATAGAAGATGATTATGCTTATCCTTAAATAATGGGTGGTAATCGCGCTATTCAAGCGCGATTACCATGCTTGTCCATGGTATTAAAACATAGCTCCGCCCTCCCCACTCCAAAAGTGGGGTCATTTCTCCTTTTTTTTTAATTAATTTTCTATCGGTATCGGCATCAACTCCACTTGCATACCTAAACTTTCCCAAAAACTAATCGGCATCGCAGCCATAAATAATTTAATCAAATCAATAATCGTATCAACCGATACATAATCAAATATACTTTTGCCATGTAGTTCGACTACCATCTCTAAATTTTTAGCCATATCCTCTACATTTTCACCTTTAGCCACATACTCATGGAAATTAGGAAGCCATTCGGTGACAAACCACTGGGCATCCTTCGGTAGTTCAGATAAAGCCTTTTCAGGAATGTTAGTTTTGTTTAAAGTATCCCAAAGCAAAACTAACATTTTTTTGAACCTCACAAAATCAACAGGTAGAATGGTTTTGCAGATTTGAGCTACCCTGCTCCTAGCTAACCCCACAATTTGAGCTATCTTTTCCTGGGTTATTTTTTGTCCTTGTATAGTTAAGTCCCAAAAAGTCTCAATAATTTTTCTGTTGACTTGTTCCCCTTTCCTTGCTGCTGTTGGACAAACATCATAAGTGGCCACTTTCTCAATATTTACTCCAGGGAGTCTGGAGGCGATCGCCGAGATTTCATCATCAGTCCACTTACCAGGTAAATAGATAGTAATTTGTTCATCTGGTCGGTTTGTTGCGCGGGGGCGACCTATTACTTGTTCTAAGTCAGCTATTCGACGGCGCTGCACATACCTACCATAAGCTCCAGTTAATTTGCTAGGGCTAACAATTTGACCAGTCATACACTGCCAATTGGCAGCTAAAGCACCTAAATTTTCTGTATAGTCCCCAATGTTAACCATGACAGTACAATCTAAGAACTGGTTACTTCCACGGCTATCGTACCCCCAGTGACCAACCTGCGAGTTTTCTGGCAAATTATGGGAGTAGGCGTATTGTTTATAGTCTATAAAGCCTATCTTTTCACCTTTGTGGTTCTCAGCTATTTGGTTGATAAATGCTGCTATTCTTTCGGTTTCAGTGTATTGAGACCCATTTCGGCGTTGATTACTAGCATGACCAAAATCCTGCATAAATTTGAGGTTGACGTTGCTATGGTCTTTTTCTAGACTGGAAAATACTAATATAGGCTCTGAATTTTCTAGATTGTTCAGCATGAGTTTACGCTTCAAATCTTTCACGTCTATAGTCGCATCTAAGAAAATATTAACAGCTGCTGACTTGACCAGATTTTGATGGCGATACCAAGGTTTAGTAATTGTTAAACAGTTTTTCGTCAAGCTAAAACTTACTTTCTTGTAACCGTTAATCACTTTGAGGATAGGACTAAGAAAGTCTAAGGTGTGATTGAGTTCCAATGCTTCTGCTTTTTCACCAGGAGTCATTTTTGAATCAATAATTTCATCAAAATTAGTTTTCAGCAGTTTTTGGCATTGAGATATTAAATCACTGAGAGAAGGAATGGTAGGTAATATTTCTTTTGTTGGTTTTTCTTCTACTATTATGATTTCTCCCGTAATAGGGTCGCGGTCGGTTTTATATATGTATTTAACTTCCCCCCATAAATTTACTTTGGGGTCTACTAACTTGTCGCTGTAGATTTCTTCAATTATCCTATGGAAGTTATCATTAGCTTTATATAACAAGTATTGTTGATATTTTTCTTCAGATGATAACCATTTATGAGCCGGAATGCTAACCTCAGCAAGTTTTTCCATTACCTGGATATAATCTAACCCATATTTATTATCAGACTGATATGTATCAATTATTTGATAAATTTTTTGACACAGTTTCTGGAGTACCTTTGAGAGCTTTTCATCACTAAGTAAAGCTAATTTCATGTTGCCTCTAGCTATGGTATCCCTAGTGATATATATAGGTTTAGACGATTCTAAAGTTTGGTCAATTTCGTCAATTATTAAAGCAGTAGGTATTTTGAATTGATTTAACCCATTTAAGTCAGCTCTAATATCAGGATGGTTAGGAATTTCTGCTATTGTGTTTCCCAAATCATCTTTGATTTTTTCTGTACCAAGAGTCTCGCCCCGTCTGTTCAAATAATCGCAGTTAGAGAAAAATGAACATTTCTGACAAGTAGGACTACCTTTACCGCTATAAGCATTTAATTGAAGTGCATAAGCAGTGTTAAATAGTTTATGTTCTACACACGGGGGTTCAATATTAGGAGTTTTCCCAGATGGTGTAGCTATTTGGTAGGGTCGGCCACTGGGGGTTTGTTTGCTATAGTCATAAGTTAAACCGCTGTGTTTAGCAATTAAGTCTTTACGACTTTCCACAGTTTTGACAGTGGGGTTCCGGTGATTAGAAGCTGCAAATATTGTCTGCTGTATTCCTTCTAACTTGGCTGCGGTTAGACTACCATAAACATAAGATTTACCCTCGCCACAGCCATGTTTATCTAATATTAAATTCCATCCCTTGGCGATCGCTTCCCTTGCCGGAGCATCGCCCCACTTTCTCAAATCAAATTTAATTTCAGGCTGTTTGATTAACCAGTTTTCAGTTTTCAATAATTTCTGATATTCGGACTTAGTGGGTATGCTATTTGGTCCGGTGTAGGTAATATAAGGACGACCTAGTTTGAGCGGTGGAGACCATAAAGTAATGGCTGTAGTAGTGGTATTAGGTTTATTGTAATCTTTGACAGGATTCAAAAAACCTTTATATTCCTTGTTTTGAGGTTTTAGTATCTGAGAGAATTTTTTTAATTTACCGCGAACAAATTTAGCTAGATTATTTACTTCTGTTGGAAATTTGCGCTTCTCCCACCATTCCTGTTTGGGGATTTGTTTCGCCTTGTATTGCTGCTGTTTTGTATCGGATGTAGACTCAGGAACATCCCACTCACTAAAAGGAATTATGGTAGTTTTAGTATTGGGTTCAATTTCATCTACATCACAATTATCTTTACTATCACCTTGCCCCCAGTCTTCTACCCATAATTCTTTTTTCCAAGATTTTAAGAGATTAGCAATTTTCCGATACTGCCGGAGTACGTTTTTATTTGCTCGACTGCCAGCATCGGGAGTGAGGATAATTTTTTCAGGTTGAATCTGCTTGATATACCGCTTCAACAGCTCCTTAGACTGATTAAATTGTCCACCTGCAGCACCAATATAAGTTTGATTTCGACGGCAATGTGCAATGTAAGGTTTTAATACCCCTTCTGCTAATCTTAGGTTTTTATCACCCTTGGCAATATGAATAGTTAATGGTAATTCTCCATTTTGTAAATGTGCTGTGGGGCCGTTTGGACGTTTTCTAGTATTGCTAGTAGGCCACCGATATTTACCTCCATCATCAGTATTATCTACTCGAAGCTGCCAGCCAATGATTAAACCAAAATCATTCCAAATAGGACAAATATAACCCGCTTGAGTAATGAGTGATCGCCCACTAATATTAACTCCTGCTAATTTGTAAGAAACGGGTTCGGACAGTTTTTGCCATTGTTCGACTGAGCAGAACATTCCTTGTTTTATTTGCTTAGGAGTCAAACCCCGCCGTTCTAAGTCTTTGTGGTGGTGGGGTTTCAATGGTAGTTGGTTGAATATTTTCCTGATTTCCCAATCCCGCTCAACTTCAGATAACAACTTGGCGCGACGTTCCTTTTCAGCTTTTAGTCTAGCTTCTTTTTCCGCTTGTCGTTGCCGTTGCCATTCTTCTCGTTGCTTTTTGTCCTGTGCGTCTAATTCCGTTTTCTTGACAAAAATACCGAAATTGTGGATATCGTATTTTCGGAAAACAACATCAGGACTGGGGTTGTCAGTTCGACAGAAATAGAGAGTTCCTGTCGTGGTTTCGAGTTCGCGACAGTCGTCACGTTCTCCATGACAAACAGGACAAGTTTTTTTGGAGCCAGTGTGTTTAAAGCGTCCCATTTATACCACCTCCTTTACTGTTACTAGGGTGGTCAGAATATTTGAGGGTTGGGGTTGGCAATCAGTTGTTAATAGTGTTATAATCATAATGTTTGAATGTGATTGTCTACGGGGTTCGCGCTCCGTAGGTTTACTTTTTTTTTGGGTGACAAGAGAGCTATTGCATTGAGTAGTCCTCGCCGAAAATCATTCTCATGTGGTGATTCACCCATCCTATGGCTTGACGATCTGCTACCATCAGCTGAATCAAATATTGTCGATAAGCAATTTTGTCTGCCACAGTAGGTTGAGAACCAAATATTGCATCGCGCATCCATTTGTATGGTGGCCATTGTTTGTACTGACTGTAATATTTGTCATCTGCCCAAACAGGTTTGAAACCGCGATGATAAGCTTCTTTGAGCAGTTCATGGTAATGTTGATATTGCTTAACTTTATCCGCTGTGCAACGTAGGAGTTTAAATTCTTTGGTAGGTAAAAGTTTAGGTACAACTGGATACTCATAACCGCAACAACCACACAATGCGTCAAAGTTGCGATTAATTGCACTGCACTTCGGACAAATTTTAGTAGGAGCTTCACCAGCTGGTGTTTTGTCTGACTTACCCAGGGTAAATGATTTCAAATCTTCAACAAAACCAAAGCGTGTTATCATGCCTGCTTGGTCTAAAATTAAGCAGTCGTATTTTCCTGGGGAAATTCTTAAACCACGCCCTATTTGTTGCCATGCCTTAGCTTTGGACTTAGAGGGGCGACATAAGAGGACGCAGGAAATGGCAGGTATGTCAAATCCTTCTCCCAATGCTTCACAACTGGCAACTACTTTGATTTGGCCTGACTGTAGTTGGGAGTAGATAATTTCTCTTTGTTTGGTAGGCATTGTGCCATCTACACTCGCAGCTTTTACTCCTGCTTCATTGAAGGCAGTGGCGATCGCTTTGGCATGGGCTATGTTTACAGCAAAGGCAATAGTTAAACGGTTCGACGCTAGTCGTTTCCATTCTTTGACTATGGTATTGACAACTTCGGGAGTATTGCAACGTACTCCTAAGTCAGAGTTGTTAAAGTCTCCTGCTACTGTTCGTACTCCTTTGAGATCGATACCGTCTACGCTGTAGTAGACTGGAGGTGCTAAGTATCCTTTGAGAATTAGTTCTCCTGGAGTGGGAGCTGCAATGAGGGTATCGAATAAGTCAGACATGGCTTCCCTTTTTGAGAGTCTCCAGGGGGTGGCGGTGAGACCTATAAATGTGGTATTGTTAGATTCGAGAGTAGGTAGGGACGTTGTATGCGTCTGTACATAGTTGTTATTAGATGTAGGCAGTTTTGGTTGTTCTGTCAGATCAGCTTTCCTGTTGCCTGTTTC
>JAAUYJ010105881.1_pt1 | contig 12768 bp, 14 predicted proteins | sample 7278031 | NCBI WGS metagenome assembly JAAUYJ01 (sample SAMN14350222, study PRJNA611818) | marine sediment metagenome | isolation source: surface marine sediment (1.8m) | place: French Polynesia: Moorea | collected 2018-08 | reverse complement strand
CTCTTTTGCCTCCCCACACCTTGATTTCCCTCATGTTGTAAAATAATGTTTTTAAAATTTGAAATTTGAATGTTGACACACTTTCATTTCACACAACCAACCTATTTTTTTATTCAAATCTAGAGGGAGGCTATATAGTGGTTAAGGGTGGGCACCTACAATGTAGACAGTTTTGGTCACAGAGTGACCCATATTTTTTATGTCACAGAAACCATCCTTGGGTCATGCCCTTTCAGGATATATATGGTTTGTGGGGTCCATCTGTCATAGTTTTGGAGAAAAATGAGGACAGACAGACATACATACATACACGCCAAATTTATATTTATAGAGATTTTGGGAAGGAATGCGTCCTAAAATATAATTTTGAAAAATGTCCTTGTCTACGTTGCTCCCGTTCTTTACATCCAGCGGCATAAAAGTGTGGATCAGTAAACCCAGGGCCAATGTGCAGCCGGCTATTTTCAAGTTGTACCGGTTCACGGCGTGCGCCATGGGCATCGCATCCAGTCTGTCCATGGCGAAGCAGCTCTTTGGCGATCCCATCACGTGCCTCTCAGACTCCGGACCCGACAAGGTCGACAAGTTCATTAACGACTACTGCTGGTTCCATGGCACTGAAACCTTCAACACCGGCAACAAGTCGGACGAACTTATCGCGCACCCGGGGATCTTCTATACGGGCGAGTCCGGCGGGATGGGGATGAAGAACACGCCGCCGGAGCGGATCCACGAGTACTATCAGTGGATCGGCTTCGCGCTCTTCCTTCAGGCGCTTCTGTTCGTACTGCCGCCTTATTGGTGGAAGGTGAACGAGGGAGGGAGGATCGGGCGGTGGATCAACTGCAAGGGAGCAGCGGCCAAGAAGCCCAAGGCAACGGCCGTCGCCGGAGGAGGAGGGGGAGAAACCAGCAGCAAGACTCCCTCCGAGCAGAACCGCGACGGCGCCGCCGAGGTGGAGACCGACCTGGCGCTCTTGGGCGCTGACGTTGGCGACCGCATCGGCTCCTTCGGCTGCTACGCAACCAAATACTTTGTGCTTGAACTGGTAGGGGTTTGCGCCCTTTTCGGTCACTTCCTGTTCATTGACTGGATGCTGGACGGTCACTTTCTCCGACTTGGCTTGGACGTGATTTACTTCGACGGGAAGTGGAGAGACAAGCATCATCCCTTGGATATGGCCCTTCCGAAGCTTGGATCCTGCACAGTAACACGAAGCACAGGCAACGGCAACTACCAGAACTACGAAACCCTCTGCATCATCCCTCTCAACGTCATAAACGAAAAGATTTATCTGTGTCTCTGGTTTTGGCTGTGCTTTGTGAGTCTAACGGCTGGTTTGCATCTGGTTATCACTGTGTTGCTAGTGCTCTTGTCCTATCCTAGGGTATTGTTCCTGAGATGGAGGTCTCCCTATTCCAGCAAGAGGGTGATTACTGTTCTCACATACTACGCGTCCTTCAGCGACTGGTTTGTTATCAACCTCATACTGAAAAACATCGTGGACGAGAAGCAACGCAGCCGCTTTCTTTACCACCTCACGTCGAAGGTGAACCGGAAAAGAAGAAAATTGGAAAGAATATTGTCAGGGACTAGAAACGATATCCTGGGCCATAAAAGGACTAAGACACAATCATTGGAAATAGCCTGAATAGTGTTTGTACTTGCAGAGCAGCTTTGTGGACATCGATTAAACTGTTGAATGTAGGGGGATACGACTTGTCACTCACCGTTAATCTCTCCACGCTGATCACATTGCTTCTTGAGCTCTTTTTTTGAAGTGTCTTTGCAGACCCCTGGCATTGAGGAAAGATGGGTGGAGTCTCTGGAAAGCCTGCAGTTCTGAGTCCAGTAGGGGGGTCATCAACGTAGTGACAAAGGCACGCCGAGGGCAGCTCAAACGTATCCACTGCTATTTGTCCTATATATGACATTTTAAGAGGTAAAAAGGACTCATTTTAATTCGTATTCTCGTAGAGCAATGATCAAAACTGCATTTTTTGGACTCACCTGACTCGTCGACGGCTAAGAGCTTCTGCTTATTGAAAACTTGTCTGCACTTTGTGGTGCGGGGACCGAAGGGATTGTCGTTCCCCGTCCTGCAGTTCGAGCCATGGCTCGCGCACTTGGTCACCTGAAAAACGTGCATCGAACGATGTCAAACTTTGCTGCAAATATTATAAGTACTCCCTTGCTGTCTTACTCATACCTCAAAGTGCTGGACTTCGCTGCCCCTGTCCTGAACTAGGTACTTCCACTTTCCTGCCAAGTTCCTCGCCCTCGCCCTCCGCGGGATGAAGGTGGTCTTCCCGTGGCAGGCGGGGTCGATGGCGGAGGAGGCCACCCTGGTGCTCAACTCCCTTCTGAAAAAGCGGTCCCTCACTCCGCCGTCCAGGTCCGTGTTGTCCAATACATCCTTCAAAACACATTTCAAATTGTAGTACTCGTATATTTTCATAGAAGTTCTGCAATGTCAATGCGCACCTTTATTTCTGCATCCGGATAGTCGTCTGTGCCGCAAATAGTGTCTCCGTTCGGACAGGCCCCAGGCTCCGGCAGGGGCGGAGGCGGAGGAGGAGTCTACATTTTTTTCAAAAAAATACCGGTGTACCACACTAAACCTTTTTAAAATTAGATGTACCCTCTGTTCCTTGGTGATGTCAAATCGTCGATCTTCGTCCTCTCTAGGGCTACCGAAAAATACTGCCGAAGAATCTGAAGGGCAAACATGAAGGGTTTTTTGAGTCACTTATTTTGTGTGATTCTCTGTTTGCTCTTTTCAAATGACGCCGTACCGCTTTGAGGTGACGACGAAGCTCCTTGGAACGTCGCACAAAGTGCCAAGACGGCGGCCGTCACCAATAACCCTTTGGCAGTGGCAGCCATGGTGGCACCACGGGAAAAAAATCCTTTACTGTACTTTTTGTGTGTACAGCACTATCTTCAGTCACGCACTCAGGTATTTTCGCTACACACGACCACGACTTTCCTCTGCGTCACCAAACCAGCGACTGATACTGTGACTTGTAGGGGAGAGGGAGGGGAGGAGGAGGAAGCTCGTTGTTATCTCCCCTCCTCCTCCTTCCCGTCTTCCTCTTTCCCGCCGATCGTCTGAAATGGCTTTGACGGAAGAGGTGGATGGAGGAGGCCTCTGGTTTTTCCCCAGTTTCAATTTCCCGTCTGCCACCGCCGCCTCATCCAAAGTTCCTCCGCTGCACCGTGAGTCACTGGTGATGCATGGTCCTATTTTTTGTTGCTCCAGTACGCCGCTCGCTGCACTCACTTCGCCCCAAGTGGAAGCGGAGTCGGTCAGTATACGTCCGATATTCTTCGCTTTCCTTGGCTGACTGAAACTGATTTGTGGCGTCGTTGCTTGGCTGCTATACGTAGGTACATGTTTTGTTGCATGCCCTCCTAGGTACAAACACCTCAAAGCTTCTTCTCCCCTTTCTTTCTTCGCCTCCTCAACTCTAGCTGCGGCGATCGGCCGACGGACCTAACAAGTAAAGAGATTTGGTAACGAGAGCTAAGTGAAGTCGCCGCCTCTTTTCACCTCTTTTCCCCACTTCCAGGAATCCGAGACTTTTTTCCCTGTTCGTTGGACCGGAACGGGAGCATATCCTGTAGAATGCGAAAAAGACGAAAATGCTGACAGAGCCCGCCAAAAACACGGAGAATATCCGCATCTCCGCGGTTTCCAAGAAAAGTCGCTCTAGCTGCAGAAGCTGGTTTGTCGAAAATTTTTATGCATAGCGAACAAAGGATGGAGGGGGCGACTGAGAAACAAAGCAATGATGCTGGTTGCCCGTCTTATCGCAGATAGTGTGAAGTGGGACGACAGTCGCGAAAAACTGCATGTGACAACATGTACAGTACTGTACTACCTCATAGCTTATGGTAAATTTATCCCCTCCCTAATTAGAATGGATATCCTTCTCGTGTTTCTCTAGCAGTTCGAGAATGGAATCTAAAACGTCATGAGTTGTGCGAAATATAATTCCTGTGTTGTGGATGCCTCCTTAGGCAAAAGAGCCACCTTTCCTTCTTCCCCCGATCCTACTGTTGGTCCGTCCGTCGATCCGCGGTGTTCCGCTCTCTTGAACAACTGCGTTGTTTGGCGCGGAATAAGTTCCAAGCACGATCACTGGTACAATAAATTCCTGTGGCTCCCATCCCCCCTCCCTTTCCCTCTCTCTCTCCTCCGAATCGGGCCAACAACCATTCGGAGTATTCAAAATTCTTCACATCGGCATTATATGGGAGAACGTTCTGCTTCGCCGGCGTCCGTAACCAGTTTGGGATTCTCGACATTGTTGCCGGGCGGAGAAATGAGAGACGGAGAGAGGATAAGAAAGGGGCTTCTATAAGTCTGACCACGAGAATAGCCTTCGTGGTCGACGCTTGGTCTTTAATTCTCCCCAAATAAAGGTTTTTTGCTCTAGGTCTTTGGATTTGGGACCAAAATGTGACATCAATAACGATCTTCCACTTTAAAAGCGGGAATCCCCAGTTGCTCATGATACCACCGTGTGACATACCGTATCCCATGCACGCACAGGAAGAAACAAATAAATCTCTTATCGGCAGCGAGCATCTCATTTCGCGCCACGGCCACTCTCTGTTTATGGACTGAGATTTTGGCGTCACTTTATGTTTGACATATAAAATTGAAGCGAAAGAAATGTGCTAAGCGCCGTCGGTGGCATACCGGTATGCAGGAAACTTTTAAAGTAGTGAGAACTATTCCTAGACTGGAGGCGGTGGGGTTCCTCCTATGGCCGTGGTCTTGGGGAGGTTCGAAGGCGGAGTCACTCTGGAAGAAGAGGAAGATGAGGGTGTTGGTGTCGGCTTCAATGTGGTGGAGCGGGAAGGCGTGGGATTCGGTCTCTTGGTTGTAGTGGTGGTAGTAGGAGCAAGAAGGCCAGGAGGGGGAGGACGGCGGTCTGAAATGGAGAGAGAGAGAGAGAGAGGAAATAATTATTTTCAGGATCGGTACAGTACAATTATTCGTCTACAATGCATGCAGTCTTCGCGGAAACAAAACAAAATTCTGAACTAATGAAGTCAGAAAACGTTGAGACGAATGCTTAAACAGCCATAAAAAGGAATGTAAATACTGAAAGTGCTTTATTGAAAGGACAAATTATTTATGTGACAAGACGACGCGACGACAGACGGTGCGAAGAGAGCATCAATCCACACTCCAGAGCCAACCGAACCACGACAGCATATTTTTTTCAACGAAATGTTGCTGTTTCTGCCGCTCCCTTTCAACCCCCGAGAAGTAGGTGCCTCTCACTTCTCTCGGCTATGAACGCAGTCGGCGTGGGCGCAGGCGGCTCCTCCGTGGCCCCCTCTCCCCCCGGCCCTGCAGGGTCGCCCCTCCCCTCGACGGAGGCCCCGGTCACATCTGCGCAGTCCCTCCGCCTCCACCTCCCGTCGGCCAGCGAGGCCACCAGACACCGCCTCGACGCCGCCGTGGCCGCCACGTAGGCCGTCTCGTGCAGGTTCTCGTAGGGTCCAACTTCGCGGCCGTCCGTCCAGACCAGGCGGCCGGCGAAGGCGAGGTCGTTGGCGCCGATCCACACCTCAGTGCCGGGGGGGTAGCCTAAAGAAGAAAGGGGAGGAAGGAAAGTTTCCCAACTGATTAATAGGTATTGATGCAGAGAATTTTTACGAAGCAGTTTTACTGTTGTTGCTGCTGCTGCTGGCCTCTGCGATGTTGTTTCCATAGCTTATTACTCGACTGCTGCTAATTTTAATGCTGTTACAATTTCTACTGTCGCTTCCAATTTTTTATTCAAGAAAATTTTTATAGCCGCTGCTTATGTTATTCCGTTTGATAAATTTTCCGTTAGTAGTTCATTGTGTCTCTTACATTTCTCCAGCATTTTCAGTATCCCGTTCTCCTTCTCCGACTCAATCTCCGCCAGGAACGCGTTCGGCCCCTGCTCCTTTGCCTTGGCCTCCGCCCCGTACCAAGTGGTCGGGCCGACCGCCCCAAGGTAGATCTCCCGGTCAGGGCCGAGGCGGTTCCAGCCGGGGATCTCGTAAGGACAACCGCCTATTTTTAGTCAAAATCTATTTAAATCAACATTTCCCACACACTTTGTTTTCCTCTTGCCGTCTCCGTTTGGCTTGTCCGGTTTGTCCACGTGAGGCCCCTCGGTGGGATAGAAGTATCCTCCTCCGCCTCCTCCGCAGTCGCAGGGATTCTCCACAAACTGGCAGCAGTCGCCGCTTGGGTAGTTGACCGCAGGCGGAAAAACGTTCTGGGGAGGGGGATCTTGCCAGGGTATCATCGGCGGAGGAGGCCTGCAATTCAAAATGTTGATAGGACGCAATGATTGGATTTGAAGCTGAGAAGAAAGGCACCTGAACACGTATGCTGGTCTGTCGCAAGGCCCCCAGCTGGCAGCAGCAGGTCCGGGAGAGCCGAATGCTCCAGCTCTTCCTCCTGCCCCTACTAGGTAGTACTCCGAATCTGAGGGCGACGACGCTGACAGCGCCGCCCTCTTCACCCTCCTCATCCCCCTTCCCCTCGGCGAGCCCATCCCTGAGAAGGCGTAGGTGTTGTAGTCGAAGTAGAGGTCCCTCTCCACGAAAGGGTTCTGGTAGGAGCCGCAGGGGAGGGAGGGGTCGAAATGAAAGTAGCCTCCGTTGTAAGGAGCTGGAAAAGGAAAGAAGTAACAGTAATTAGGCTAAACAGGATGTGTGCTGCTTTTCGCACGGCCGTGATGAAGGGAGAAGGAATTTCCTGCCTTTCGGTTAATTTCTTTCTCGTCCGTCCGTCCCCCTTTCCTCCTTCTTTCCCTCCCTCCTCCCTCCCTCTTCGCTTTCTTCGCCCCCCTTTTCCTCAACCGGCCCCTAGGACATGGAGGCAGAGGGAAGCAACCAGGATTTTCTAGCGGCGGCGGCGGCGGCGGCGGCCCCATTTAATGTACGCAGAAAGAGGTGGTAGGAAAGGGAGAAGGGCCGTCCGTCCGTCGCGTCACAAGTCACAACGAGAGAAAAGCGTCCGCCGCCGCCGCCGCGTTTGTTCGCCAGCCAGGCAGCAACCTACAAAATCCCCCCTCCCGCCTGCGTACGAAAAGGTGGGTCGATCGCGAGGGAAAAGAGGGTCGCCGCCGTTGAGCGAAATTTCTCCCTCTCCTCCTCCGACGCGGGATTTCTCTCTTTCCCTTCCCTTGTTCTCTTGAAAGCTATGGTTTTCGCATGCTCCCCTTTTTGCACGACGCGCGGTTTCTTTTTTCGCGAGTCGTGAGAAATTTCCAAGATGTGCGGGAAAAAGCAGCGGTGACCGACCTGGAAAAAGATAAATGGACAAAAATATCCTTATCATTTTTGCATACCTGCATTTGTCGTGTGCCCGATGACGAGGAGGAAGAGCACCACCATCAGACCACCACCCATCATTTTTGCCTCTTTGTTGGATTTCGCTTTGGGCATAGAAAGGAGAGAGAGAGAGAGCTGGCCCACTCCTCCTGTCCTGGCTTTTTGCCCCGTCCGCCGGTGCAGCCCGACCAGGATGGGTTTTGCGAAGGAAGAGAAATCTGCGCGTTTCAAGGCAACGCGGGACGAGGAAGGAGGAGGAGGAGGACTCTTCTCATCTCACGGATGATGACGACGACGACGCCGGCTGCCTAGCTGGATGATCACGCGAGGAGAGGCTTAACTTTCTAGGCGGGATAGGTGGATAGGATTTTCTCCTCTCTCCCTCTGCACGCAACCAGAGTTTTCCGTTTTTTTCCACGTTCAGCGTTCAACAACAACAACAGAGGGTTTCCCTTTCTTTTCACACGAGAATTTCACTCTCTCTTCCTTGTTCTTCTCCCTCTTTCGCCTCGTGCATGACTGTGGAAAATGGGTCGGGCGGTGGATATGTTTAGGTGCGGAAGGAGAAGAAATGATGTTGATCCCCAGTATTTGTCCTTTTCATCCGGGGGGTTTTCGGGACGAAAGCGAGAGCGTATTGTTTGGAGAGAAAGATAAGGGTATACTACGCTACACATACACACGCGGGGGACCTTTTTTTTCGTACCCTCGATTTTTGTGTCTTTCGTGGAAGTCTCTTCTTACGCGGGGGAGGGAGGGTTCCTTTCGCGTCCCCATGCAAAAGGAGACAAACGCGACCGATCGGAAACGGGGGAAGAAGAATATGATGGGGGAAGAGTGAACATTTATGGCTACAAAGCAGAGAGAGGAGATAAAGATTGAGGGACGACGACGACGTTCTCTCTCCCGATCGCGACTGGCTGTGAATATTGTAGCTTGACAACTTGCACAAATATGTGCATTTCCCCTCTCCTGCCTCTCCTTTCGGAGAGCTCTTGTGCCTGACTGTTGAGCTGTGACCTCTCCCTCGAGGCCCTTAGCGCCGGAAGAAGAGCCTTGTCTGGCAATTGGCGGAATTCGACTTTGTCGTCAATCAAGTCCAGTAAGTCCCAGCCGCAATGTCCTTTTCTTGCTGGCCAGTCAGAGAGAATCGTCTGTGACGTTTTTATTGTCCCATGTCATGCAAGGGGGTCCGACGGCGGAGGAACGACGGGCGATAGACGCATACGTATGTGGAGCTGTGTATTTTGGTAAATCTCTTCAGTCAGAGCGAATACAACAAGACGCAGGGGTATTTATCACAAAGGGTATTTGGCAAACTCTGAAAAAAGTACAAAGGCAAAAAAATATTTCTCTCTCTTGTTTCCTTTTTGTGAACACAAGGTGGGTGGGGTAGAAAAATTATATAATAACGGCAGTTTTCTGTTTATTTTTTCGGTGGTTCGATTTCGTCCTACGCTTTTTTGACGCGTCAACGTGTAAAAATTTACCTATGCTTTATACGGAAGGGAAATAGTCGCAAGCTCGAAAAAATATGCCTTTTTTCAAGTGTGCGGGAAACTCACTAGATGCGCGTTAAAGTCGTACATGTCTGCGCAGACGACCCTGCACCCGTTGCACCTCCAGGGGTTGGACTCGCTGTGGAAGCCGCGGTGGAGGAAGTATAGGGTCTGGTTGGGAAAGACGATCAAGCAGTGCTGGCAGCGCCACTGGAGGTGGCCCTCCTGATCAGAGGAGGCCGCTGGAGGGGGCGCTTTGGCCACGGCAGCCGAGGATGACTTCTTCGCCTTCTTGCTTGGCGAAGGCGCCGGGGAGGGCCTCCGTTGCTGCACCGGGGAGAGGGCGCGGCGGATGGTCACGGAGCCGGAGTAGCAGCTCAGGGTCGCGGAGGAGTTGGAGGAGTTGGAGTTGGAGTTGTTGGAGCGCACGCTGAGATCCTTGGCGGTGTTGCAGTCGTCGGCATCGATCGGAGGAGGAGGTGGCGGCTGCGGGGCGATGACGACCGCCGCCGTCTCTTCCCTCTTGACGCGGCCGAGGTCCACAGCCCCGTCGACGACGACCGGGACGGAGGGGAGGAGCTGGGGGAGGACGGCGACGGCCGCGGGGGAGGAGGGAGAAGGAGAGGGGGCGGGGGAGGCGGGGCAGGAGCGGACGGAGAGCGAGGGGGAGGAGGGGAACGACAAGGGAGGAGGAGGAAGTGGTGGCTGCTGCTGCATGGAGATGGTGACGGACGGGAGCGGGTGGGGGACCGGAACGGGAACCGGCTTGGCCAGGGACACCACCACTGGCGGTTGTTGTTGTTGCTGTTGTTGTTGCTGCTGCTGCGCATCTCCTCCCCCCGTCTTGAAAGAAGCCGCGGGGGCGTCCAGATCGATGTTGTGCTCCCTACAGAGGTGTGCCCTAACCTCCGCCATGGACCTCGCTGTGAAGTGGGGTGGAGGGCAAAGCCTGCAAACCTTCTCCGACGAAGATGGCGACTGTCCTAGGTGCTCGTTCTGGAAGTGGGCGTTCATGGCGATGTGGCGCTGGAACCGCTTTTTGCACGCTGGGCACTGGAAGCACGAGGAGGCGGCGGAGGGCGTAGAGGAAGAGGAGGAGGCTGACGGTGAAGCCAGAGGTGAAGCCGACGAAGAGGGTCCGGAGAAGAAGCAGCCCTTGGAGAAGAAACCCGATGGAGAGGAAGAGGGGGAGGAGGTGGAAGAGGCTGTGGAAGGACTTTTCTTCTTTCTAGCGGCGACGGAAGCGGCAGCAGCAGAAGAAGAAGAAGACGATGAAGACGCCGTCGATGTGGTGGTGGTGGCCGGAGAGAAAGTGATGGACACAGAATCCCCTCCTCCTCCAGCTCTTTGCACATTGGATTGTTGTTGCAACTGCAGCAGGAGATTGGAGTACATCTCCGACGGCGACCTACGTTGTTGTTGTTGTTGATGATGTTGATGTGGCTTCTTCCTCTCCGGCTCCGTATTTGTCAAGGGATTTTTTGAGCTCCTTTCTAACAGCCTCCTCTTTCGTCCCTGCAGGCTTAGGTCCATCGAGCCGGCGGTGGATGCCTGTGTGGAGGAGGACGGAGAGTTGGGGCCTGAGGAAGCAGAGGAGGAGGAGTGGGAGTGCGCCACCGGGGGACTGTCGAGGGAGGCTTTGAGGAGCGGGGTGGCGGTGGAGACCACTGCCATCGCGGCCGCAGCGGCAGAGGGCGGTGAGGAAAGGGACGGCGAGGAAGAGGAGGACGGAATGGGAGAGGGAGATGACTTGCCCCGGTGGTGGTGATCCGAAGCTGGCCCTGCCGATAGGGCCTGGCGGAGAGGACTGTCGGCCTGAGCTTGGTTTGACTGGAGCTGGAGGCGGAGGTAGGCGCTGGCGGATCGGGTGGCGATGTTGCCGCTATTGCTGCTGACGCTGCCCACGGTGACTGAGGCGGCGGAGGCGGGTGCCGTAGCCGCAGGAGTAGGGGCAGAGGAGGCCGCATCGGCGCTGTTGCTGGTGAGATCGGCGGCTGAGGAGCAGGGCTCGGCGATCCCCCTGCTGTGATCCTGCTGCTGCTTCAGCGATCGTCGCCTGGCGTCAACTCCTCCGGCCTGTCCAGTTGGGCCAGGGTGGTTGTGGCCATGAGGAATGTTTTCCCCGCCGCCGCCGCCGCGGCTGCCGCCTTCCTGTCCGCCGCCGCCGCCGCTGTGAGGCTCCGGCAGGTCGTCGTCGGCGCCTGGTGCCGGCGGCGGCGGCGGCATCACGTCCTTGGGGAAGTGGGTGGGAATGGTGGCGGTAGGGGGGAAAGGAATTATGGAGAGGAAATGATGAGAGGTGAGAGATGATGATAGCGTCGTCAGGGTTGTCAGTCAGTCAAGTCGTTCTGTCACTTGCCCTAAGTCAATGTCGTCAAGTAGTAGGTCGGTGTTCGTCTAAGTATAAGTCGTGTCTAACTGCATTGGTCGGAGCCTAATTAGCAAAAAGAGTCAGAATCACTGTTTTCCTCTCTCGTCGTCACTTTTGCTTTCTTTTATGTTTTGAAAGACGAGTCACATCACTGGTCTCGCGTCGAGCGATCGTCGGTCGTCGTCGGTGGAAAGAGGGACCCCTACGTATAGAGGAACAACTTTTTTGTGATCGGCCAAGCGATTTTGTTTGCGTGCGAATTTTGTGACTAGCTGTAAATAATACGACTCGTTTTCCTTGCCAGCTCTCCAAAACAGAGCTTAGCGTCAAAGTCTTCTCATTTTGTCAGGTCGGTCAGTGTCAAGTCTAAAAGTCCGTCTGTTCGTCAAACGTCCCTACCCTCTCCTCCCCCGTCTCAGAGTCCCTAAAAGTCCCTATGATGGTGATGGTGGTGATGGCGAGTATGATGGGGGAGGAGGAGGGGGAGGGGGGAAGGAGGGAAAGGAGGGGATAGTAAGGACGATATGTCTGCGTTGTCGTGGTCGTCCTCTGATCCCAAAAGTAGTCTGTCCTGTCGCCCTCCTCGTTCTGCTCGGTTGTCTGTCTCTCTGGCGACTGCGACGGAGGAGACCGAGGGACCGAGGAAGTGCCTTTTCCTCCTCCAGCGACGATCGAGGGGAAAAGAGGAGGAGGAGGAGGAGAAAACACCTCAGTCCCTTCCTCCTTCCCGGTTTTCCCTTGTCCTGTTGACACTCAAAGCCAGCGAAGGGAAAGACGGAGGGGAGACTGGGACGGATATTCCAAGCTCTCCTCCCTCCTTCCCTCCCTCCCCGCTTGGTATAAGGTATACGCACACACCTGATTGTTCCACATACGACCGACCGACCGACCCACCGAGAGAGGAGAGAGAGAGCTACCCCCCCCCCTCTCCCATCCGTGCCACAGGGCAACGCGAACGTGGGGGAGAGAGAAAAGGGGGCCCCTGTCGGTGAAGGAGGCGCGCGTCCGCTACTTCCTTTCAGAGAAGGACGAATTTCTCCTTTTCCCTAGCTCCCTCCCACACCATCCATGCAGGAACGCAGACGGACGCGAACAGTCCTACTCGCCGAAGACCAAGAAACTGCCCAACGACGAGAAAGGGAAATCGCAATAAAAGTGATGTATGCTGAATTGACACAAGAAATACCGACAGCAGCAGGCATCGACGTATTTTCCCTTGATCCCATCCTCCTCCTCCGATCTCTCGAGCCTCCAAGTATTTCATTGCCCTATTTTGCCTGTCGCGCTAAGGAGGGTAACCCCCTGCCTCCCTCCCCCCTTCCTTCGCAGACAGGACTACCGTACCGGCGGGGGGAAGGAGGAGGGAGGAAAAAGAACTGTGTGAAGGAGGAGGAGGAGAGCAAGTGCAGTTGAGTTGAGCTGGTCGGAATAGAAATTAATGCCAGAAGGAGGAGGAGAGAGTTTGGAGAGGAGGGAGGGAGAAAGGGGATCCTTCTTCTCCTTTCTCCGCCCCACTTACACTCATACCTCTCGCTTCTGCACGCAACAACACGTGGTCGCTCG
>JAAUYJ010067590.1_pt1 | contig 12768 bp, 13 predicted proteins | sample 7278031 | NCBI WGS metagenome assembly JAAUYJ01 (sample SAMN14350222, study PRJNA611818) | marine sediment metagenome | isolation source: surface marine sediment (1.8m) | place: French Polynesia: Moorea | collected 2018-08 | reverse complement strand
TTGGGTTGAACTGGTAAGTCTAAGTCTTCAGCTAAGTAGGTATCGCCGAATCCTCCACTTCCGAGCGACTGAATAATTTTGTAGCGTTGTCTCAGGATTTTTCCAGACTGCATAATTTTTTCAGTTATCAGTTATCAGATTTTTCAGTTATAGCAATTCTCACAGTTATGAGGTACATTTATCATCCCCCTAAATCCCCCGTTCAACCAAAAGCGAAGCAACATATGGCTTCCCCCTTTCCAAGGGGGACGGGAGGGGGATTAAACAGGGGGACTTTGAATACTCCCCCCTTTCCAAGGGGGGCGGGGGGGATATAAATCAGTTATCAGACTTTCGTTTACCTGGGAAGTATGGTGTTTTTGGCAAAATCGAATTTGAGTATATATGAGCGCACCTTCTCCATTATGATTAGAATATCATGTCAAGTTTGTGTTTGTCAAGCAATCTACTATAATTCTAAAAATTAGAAAATATTTAACTTAAATAACTAAATGACTATTGCTATAGACTTCGGAACAAGTAACACCGCAATCTCCCGTTGGAATCAAACTACTCAACAACCAGAAACTATTAAGTTACCAAACTTATCAATTATTTCTGCCCAAAATCCACCTCTAATTCCTAGCTTAGTTTATGTGGAAAATGCTGCTGAAAATCAAGTTGTAATAGGTCAACAAGTTAGAGATAAAGGTTTCGATGTTAATACAGACTCTCGATTTTTCCGCAACTTTAAACGAGGTATTGGCACAGATATCAAAGGATTTTTGCCTGAACTTGATGGTCAAGTTGTGTCATTTGAACAAGTGGGAGAATTATTCCTGAAGGAAGTTGTGGCAAATGTTCGGCAAGTGCCATTGCCAGTAGAATCATTGATTTTTACTGTACCAGTAGATAGTTTTGAAGCTTACCGTCATTGGCTCGGACAAGTTTGTCAATCTCTGGCAGTAGAACAGGTACGAATGATTGATGAACCCACTGCTGCTGCTTTGGGGTATGGGATGACACAGGCAGATATTTTGTTGGTAATTGATTTTGGTGGGGGTACTTTAGATTTATCTCTGGTGCGGTTGGATAGTTCGGCGAAAAAACAACCTCTGGGTTTTATTCTCAAGTGGGGGGAAAATTTACTGAGCGAAAGTTCTAACCAGAAAGCGAGAACTGCAAGGGTATTAGCCAAGTCTGGGCAAAATTTAGGTGGTTCGGATATTGATAATTGGTTGGTAGATTATTTTGTGCAAAATCAAGGTATAGAAAAAACGCCTTTGACTACTCGTTTGGCAGAAAAGCTGAAGATTCAGTTGTCTGTACAACAACAAGCAACGGAGGTGTTTTTTGATGATGAAAGTCTGGAAAGTTATGAGTTGGCGTTGGGGCGGGATGGTTTTGAGGATATTCTTGCTCAACAGGGATTTTTTGCCAGTCTGGATAAATCTATGAATGAGGTTTTGCAACAAGCAAGAAGACAGGGAATTGAATCTGCTGATATTAATGCTGTGTTGTTAGTTGGGGGTACTGTACAAATTCCGGCGGTCCAGAGTTGGGTGGAAAAGTATTTTGATGCAGCAAAAATTCGTTGTGAAAAACCTTTTGAGGCGATTTCTCATGGTGCGTTGCAGTTAAGTCAAGGGGTTGAGGTTCAAGATTTTTTGTATCACAGTTATGGTATCCGCTATTGGGATCGACGGAAAAATGCTCATAGTTGGCATCCTTTGATTAAGTCGGGGCAACCTTATCCGATGAATACGCCTCTGGAGTTGGTTTTGGGTGCTTCGGTGAGTAGTCAGCCTAGTATTGAGTTGGTTTTGGGTGAGTTGGGTGCTGAGTCTGGAGGTACTGAGGTTTATTTTGATGGCGATCGCCTAATTACTCGGAAAGTTGTTGGGGAAGAAACTGCAGTGCAGCCATTGAATGATACTGAGGAAGGTAGAAGTATTGCGAAGTTGAATCCATTGGGAAATCCTGGTAGCGATCGCATCAAAGTTTTGTTTTGGGTGGATGAGTCTAGGTTTTTGCGTGTTACGGTGGAGGATTTATTGAGTAATGAAATTTTGGTGTATGAGCAAGCTGTGGTGCAGTTGAGTTAGTATATTTATTAATTAGGGAGTAGGGAGTAGGGAGTAGGGAGTAGGGAGTAGGGAGTAGGGGGAAATAATTGATAATTTATTATATCAGGACTTACGCACGGACGCTATCTGTAGGGGCAATTCATGTTTGCGGAGCATTCCGTTTGCGTAGCATTCCGTAGGAAAGGAAATTGCCCCTACGAAAAACACAATTTATAGATGTTTTGCGTAAGTCCTGATATATAATCCGCTTATATGATATGTGTTGATAACTATACTTTAATCTTCAATCTTCAATCTTCCCACACCTCCCACACCTCCCACACTTCCCACACTTCCCACCCCCAAATATATTAAACCGGATTTGATATTATATCAAATCCGCATTTCATCGGTATAATTCGCCCTCTGTAGGGTTTGGAGACCAAACCCCTACAAACCCTGATTTTTGACCATGAGATACGAAGCGGTATATTACTCAGAAGCCAACGGATTTGATATTAGGAGGTAATTGATTTTATTTTTGATGGTCGGAGATGTTTAATATAATAATTTTTGGATGGGTTCAGGAAAAAATTTATGTTTAACTATCAACTACTTTCTACTTCTGGAAATGATATCGAGAGTCAAAAAAAAATATCTAATATTTGGAGACTCACATTCTCGATTTTTTACTCGCAGAAAATACAAAGATTTGGAAATTCATCTCTATCGAATCAGAGGAGCTTCCATGGCTGGTTTTGGGAAGAGAGAATCTACTCTCAAGGTTGCAGATAGTATTAGATAAACAATTTATCAGCATCCAGATTTAGATTTATTAATTTTAAAGTTTGGTCAAGTAGATGTTGAATTGGGATATTATTACCGATTAGTTGTGAAACAAGAGGCTATAAATTTTCTTGATTTTGCAGAAAAAATAGTTTCAATGTATTTTGATTTTATCAATAGTTTGGCTTTAGAGAAAAAACGGATTTATATTTTGGGAATTAATTTACCATCTATCTTTAAAAAACGGAATGCTGTAGTATACACGAATCAAGTAATTAATCAAAATATCACTGATGAAAATTTGGTTAAACTCTTCAAAAAAGATTTAAGTAAATATCTACCAAATATTTATGAAAGAACAAATAGAAGTATATTATTTAATAATATTTTAAAAGAATATAGCCAAAGGTATGGTATTGCTTATGATGATTTTACCGAAGAGACTCTGAATCAAAAAACTGGAAGATTAAACAAAAATTTTCATTTACCCAAAGATAACGATCCTCATTTTAGAGACACTTCTCGCACTAGAAATTTATATGCGAATAAGCTGATATCAATTAATTTAGAGTCTGAAAAATCTGCAACGGTGAAATTATGTTCACAACTCAAACAATCAGAAAGTCAGTCTATAAAACTTAAACAATGGCAATCGCGATTAGATGAATTGAGAAATAAGCTACAGCAAATACAGGAAAATTCAGATTCAATTCAAGCAGGACTTACGCATAACCGCTATCTGTAGGGGGGATTCGCGAATCCCCCCTACAGATGGTTTATGATTGGATATTTTTCGTAAATCCTGTCAAGATAATTAGGGTTTGCTGAAAAATTTACAGCAGATTTCGTAATAATGAGGTACAACTAAAGACCGAAAATATTTTTTTTCTATTCCCTATTCCCTGTTCCCTATTCCCTATTCCCTGTTCCCTATTCCCTATTCCCTATTCCCTGTTCCCTATTCCCTATTCCCTGTTCCCTATTCCCTGTTCCCTATTCCCTATTCCCTATTCCCTATTCCCTGTTCCCTATTCCCTACTCCCTATTTTCCGGAGATGTCTAATAGAGTTGTCGCTAAATAGAGGTAAAAAATTGCTCAAACCTAGACAGGACAATAATTCCTAATGTTTTTACCTGCAAATAGTTATAATCCTTACATAATCAGGTTTTTGGGGATTTTTTAAGTTATAAAGCGACAAGTGTAATAGAGTAATTTGTATGAAGAAATCCGATTATCGAATAGTTTCAAAATCGTAAATAGATGTTGTTCTTAATTTACCTTTTTTATTCGCCTGCCATAATTTACCACTAGCGATATCCAAGCAACTCAACCAACCTTGATCATAAACTCTGGTATCAATGCAAATGGCGTGACCAATATTGAGAGGTTTACCATTTTTTTGACTGGTGTGACCGCAAACCATTGTTTTTCCGGAACAGTGCGGCATGGGATTGTTGAATTTTTCCCAAAAAAGCTCGTACTCTGATTGCTCAGTTAAGGAGAGATGGGGAGCAACTCCTGCATGAACAAAAAAATGTTCATCTGACTCCCACCAATCCACACAGATGTTTTCGATAAAATGCCAGTGTTCGTCTGGGATGTATTTGATTTTCGGTGATTTACCAGATTTGGAGTAGGAAGCTAGAGTTGCTTTGCCACCCAATTTTTGCCAACGGGATTCGTGTTGTTCGGGAAAATCACGAGACCTCAACATCATTAATTCGTGGTTCCCGCGCAAAGCCACAAGTTGCCCGGTTTCATGGAGTGCGATTAAACGATTAATTACTCCTTTAGAGTCAGGACCTCGATCTACATAGTCACCCAAGGTAACAATGATATCTTCTAATTTGGGTTTGACTGCTGCAATTAGAGCATCAAATGCTCCTGAATGTCCGTGGATGTCTCCGATGGCAAGAATGCGCATATTGTTCTAGTCATGTACTACTACTGGCGTTCCTACTGATGCCCAATTGAACAACCATTTTGCGTGGTCAACAGCAACATTTGTGCAACCGTGACTAACTGGGGTGCCAAACAAGTTATGCCAGTAGGCTCCGTGAATTGCCATTCCTCCATCATAATACATGGTGTAAGGAACGTCGGGTACGTCATAACCTGGTCCGGTCATTCTGGTGACGGGGTATTTTGTTTGAACTTTGAAGATACCTTTGCGGGTGGGGGTTGATTGTTTGCCTGTGGAAACGATGACGGCGTAAACTGCTTTGTTTCCTTCCCAAGCGATTAATCTTTGTTGGGATAGGTCAATGGAAATCCAACGTTCGGCTGATTGTTGGAGTTCTACCATTCTCCAGGCTATTGTATTTTGAAATTGGTTTGCTTTTGTTGGTATTGACCAGGAGAGAAAGGTGGTTATTGTGAGTGCTGTGGTTGCACATATTTTTGCTGTTTGATTCCACCAGTTATTATTTGTTAATTTTTTCATTTTTCTAATTCCTTACTCTATAATTATGATTGAGAATCAGATATTTTTATTCTGAATGTTTGAGTTTCAATTTGGCTTGATGATTGCTATTTCTTCAGAATTGACTTGTTAGGATATATTTTTGGTTGATAATTGTTGAACAAGAGTTTTAGCTATTTGAGCGATCGCTTCCCAGTTTTGAGTAGCGATTAAATCTTTAGGAAATAATTGCCCTGATAAACCTACTGCTATTGCACCTGCTTTAATAAATTCTTTGGCATTTTCTAATGTGACTCCACCTGTAGGAATCAGTGGGATTTCTCCAATAGGTCCTTGCAAACTTTTGATGTAAGTCGCACCACCTACTGCTGAAATAGGAAATACTTTAACACAACTAGCTCCTGCTTGCCAAGCAGTGATGATTTCTGTAGGAGAAAGAGCGCCGGGAATGATTGGAATTCCTGCGGATATTGCTGCATGAATCATAGCAGGACTACTATGGGGAGTAAAGATAAATTGGCAACCAATTTGGAGTGCTTTTTGCAACTCTTCTAGGTTTAATAATGTACCAGTACCGATTGTACATTGGGGTAATTCTGATTGTAATTGGGTAATTAATTCTGGTGCTTTATAACTATTCCAGGTAATTTCTATGATTTGGATACCGCCAGCAGCTACGGCTTTTGCCATTTGTAAACCTGTTTCGATTTTAGTTGTTCTAATAACGGCGATCACTCGATTTTTTTGTAATGTTTTTAACCAGTTTTCTTGAGTCATAGTTATACTTTATTTTATAAAATATTGCTACATTGTTGGCGTTGCTGAAATGTAATGGTAAGTAGCTGAAGGTAAAATTGAAAAACTTATGTTTGACGTTGATACTTAATCTAAAAATCATTACCATTCAGCAACGCCACATTGTTTGGTGGTAGGTGGTAGTTTAATTAATAATTCATAATTCTGGCGTTGGTAAATTAGGGTATGATTTGTATTTTTTGGTAATTGCTAAAGTATTGAATAACAAATATTTGAGATTGTTACATTTTTATTTTCATACCTTGATTGACCAACACCATAATTCTTTGCTAGCTAAGTTTATTGTAACAATCCTCCCCCGGAGTTTATCCTCGCGGAGGCGGGGACGAGGGCATAGCTTTTTTTTATTTGGTGTTAATTAAGGAGGAAATGTGAAATTCAGCAATTAACAATTAACAATTTTAATGTTGGCTAAAGCCGATACAATTAATAATTACCCCTGATTAAAATAAGGGGATTGAAGCTCCAGGACATTTGGGAATTTTATCCCTGAACCAAGGGGGCTAATCAAGCTTAATTGTTGAATTAATAATTATTAACTATCAACTCTTAATTATTGATTATTCGGTAATCTCATAATTATAAATCAACCAGAAAGTCAATATAACGCATTTCTATGTTGTTGATATATATATATTGCAGAAAACCATGAATATTAACTACTATACAATCCACTATTTTTTCACTCTTTCAAGTTGTCTACTTTTCCCCAAATAGCTAATCCTCCGCCTCTACCTCTAGCAGCAATAACTGTATCTGAAATCAAAAAATAGGCAAAAAAAGCTTGCTTACCTATACTTTCTGTCAGAAATTTATTTTCACTTTCTTCCCCACCTCGAATAAATCCAGAATAAAGTTTTGCTCCCCATAACTGAACTGTGATTTTTGTAAAATCGAAAGCCATAATATTCTTTTTATTCATAAATTTAATCGGCCCGGAAAGAGATAATTTTATACCCGCAATTTTCACAGTATTTTCGACTCTACCTGTTGCCATTTTTTCTGGCTGTGTTTCAGAAGTATTAGGAGTTGAAAAATAAGATATTGTAATTTTTACCCAATTGGGAATATAACGTCCGGCTCCGAGTACAATTCCTGCCTGTTTTCTGCTATTTTTTGTACCAGTAATAAAACATAGTCTCCAAATGCCGAATAGTTCCTCTATTTGATGAATTTGCTGAGATTTTTTTGACTGTTTCTCAGTTTGCGTCAGTGCTGAAACAACCTTTTCAGAATCAGGTTTGTTATGAGATTTTGTGATTACTGAAGTTGCTGTAGTTTCTAGTATTGATAAATTTTCCATCAACTAATTAACCTACTTAAAATAAATGTCCAATTCCAAATATCTCGTCAGAGGAAAGAACTGACGCAGACAAAGTTCTGTTTCATCATAATCGGGAATCCAAGTTAATTAACAAAATTCAAATTAAAAGTAAGTTTTGTTACAGAATTCAACTGAGGTAAATTGAGACAGTTTGGAATTATTTGATTAGCAATAAATATGAATAGCTTTAGTTTGGCTTCCTTAGTATTTCCAGCAATCTTAGGAATACATTTGATAAACAGTATCTAATAATACAGAAATATCTGGAATAATAGATATTCAAGTAAGTCAGGAGACTTAACTCTATGGAATATCAGCACTCCGAACAGATATCTCTTTTAGACCAGGTTGTGGCCAGTATTCTTGCAGCCTTTTCTATGTTTATAGTCAGCTACACCCTAATCCTTGTTTTTCTTGGCCAGTCATCACAAGCACTAATCTTCAAATCGTCCATACCTCGCTACAACTTTACCCCCTTCATTTGTCTGACTGGTTAACCAGGCCCACATTTGGTCCCCTAAAGAAAAATGCCACCACTCTTGGGGATGCTGCTGAAACTCCACGGATAGCATGACCTCTGCCAATAACTGTCGATGTTGATGATATTTCTGATCTTCTGCATCGGGGCGATCGCTAAAATAATTAGGATAAGACCGGGGCGACAACTCATCAATAGGAGACCCCATATTAACTGTTTTGCCACTAGCATCAACCAAAGTTATATCTACAGCAGCACCAGTGCTGTGAGGCGGTGGGGTAGCGGGGTCAAGACTGGGAGCTGCCCAAAACTGATAAACTAACTCTAAAATTTCTTGACGTTTTGTCTCAGTTAAGGATGGGCTATCTAATGTTAAACCTTCAGCTTTTACCGCTTGGGCAAAAGTGTAATCTACCATAAATTGTTGTACATAAATTGGGCGATAAGCATCAAATATTTGAATGTGCCAACCGGGATAATTTTGTTGTAAATTTGTTTGAGCTAATATCAAACTATCTAATACTTTTTGACGCAAAAAATAAGGTGATTTTGCTTGAGAAAGATGATAAGGCGCACCTAATTTTTGGTAGGGATGGGGTGATTCGGTGGCAAATATTTCTAAGGGAATTGGTACTAATGGTTCGTGACATTCTTGGATTTTAATTTGTTGATAAGGTTTCATATATTTAGTTATCAGTTCCTCCGGATGAATTTGGAGGCAATTAAAATAGTCAAATTTTAATTTTAACAATTATTAAGCAATTTCACCATTACTGAAATTATTTGCCATATAATTCACAAATATTTCGGTTTCTGCCTTTGAGTCAAAGTCAAAGTCTACAATATGGCTAAGTATGAGACTGTTGCTAATTTCTAATTAACTGAGCTGAAGATTTAGTTGTTACATTATAATAGAAATTTTTTCTTTTACTATCTACTAAAATTATTGCTATGACCAAAAGCCAGAAAAAACCTTGGGTTCAAAAGTGGGGATTTATTGAAAAAATAGCTAAAGGCGGTCAAGGTGAAACTTCTTTAGTAAAACCTAAAAATGGTTTAATTATTAATAATTAATAATTAAATCATTCTGGTTGAAAGCCGACCCTTTTAAGGGGAAAAAGCGGTCTATCTTCGGAGCTTCCCGTAGGGCGGGATGGCGTTCGCGGAGCGGCTCTGAAAGAGCGGGTTTCCTTTCCCTCCGGGACACTTCGTGTTAGCGGAGCTTTGCGGAGCGCAAACGCCATATCCAATCGACCAAGAAAAGAAATAATATTTCCTGATGTTCAGTTCCGTAACGGTTTTAACCAGAGGTAATTATCAATTATCCCTGATAAATTATCAATTATCAATTAATGAATCCTGGTAAGTATGTACGAAAAATACTTCATAACCAAAAAAGCCTTTAAAGGCGTTCGAGAATGAATGTTGAAGTAACTTCTATACAGAGAATAAATGTATTAATTTGCCCAGATATCCCAAAGTTAATTGATTCAAATTATCAGTTTTTTGAAGAAGATGTCGCTCTTTATATGGTGACTGAATTTATAGATGTAATCACTTTTTACGACTTCATAAATAAAAGTATCATGGATGTATTTGATGGAATAAAGTTAACACTTAATTTGTTGAATACTCTTGAGTGTTGCCATCAAAAAGGTATAATACATAGAGATATTAAGCCAGACAATATTATTATTAAAGATAACAATATTGCTACTCCAGTATTGATAGATTTTGGTATTTCTTTCAATAAACTTGATGAAGATGATACAAGTGTAACACCTACAGGCAAAGAAGTAGGAAATAGATTTTTGCATCTTCCAGAGCATAAAGTAAAAAGTAACTTACAGAGACCCCAGGTCAGACATAACACAAATTTGTGGTATTTTGTTTTTTGCTATAACAGGAAAAGTTCCTATTCAACTTTTATATGAGGGAAGTAAGCCACATCAGATTCAAGAAGTTAAACAAAAATTATCAGCTTTACCCGAACACATACTATCTAGAATTAATAGAGTTTTTGATAGAGCTTTTGAATATAGAATAGATTATCGTTGGCAGTCTATTCCTGCGCTAAAAAATTCTTTAATAGATATTTTCGAGTCAGAAAATCAAGAGTACAATCAAACTGAAGTTTTATTAGATGAGACTAAATATCAAGCATCAACTGATATAGAAAAGCAGTTATTTGAAAATTTAGCTCAAAAAATTATTGAAAAAATTTATGATATTGTTGATGAACTACTTGAGGAGCTTGGTTCAGGATTTGGGGGTATTATTTCAGGAGGAATTGATAAAAAAAGTATTATACGACCAAAAATAGACTGGGATAATTTAACATTTTCTCAGTCAGTTCTTGGTATACGTTTTAAACGTGCAAATAAATCATTTTTTCCTGGCTTTGAGGGATATATGACAGGACATGAAGTTGTTTTAGTCTATGTTGAACACTATATTCCCACAGGGTCATTTCATTCTAGATTTTGGCAATGAATTTACTGGCTTTACAGATAGCTAAAGATGCGTTGTCTAAAGCGGGCAATAAGGTATTCTCGTAAATATATAAAATGGCAAAGTTGAGAATGAAATAGCCCTGATATTCCCAAGTCAGAACTTGATAAATATTACTCTTATAGAAAGAGTTTATACAGACATGAATCTTCTTCACCATATGATGAAATTTTAGATAGATATGAAAATAGCAAAACAGAGTTACTGAGAATTCCTTTAAGTGGTGAACCTGATTTTACCAGCCTTGAATAAAAACTTAGAAAGTTTTATCTTAAAGGGATAAAAAGTATAATGTAAACTAATTTAATTTAAGCTGCAATTAATTCATTATTAATAATAGGTGTAAACTTTTGACTTGGAATATAAAAAAGCTCACTTAGTCCACTAAGGATAGGATTCAAAAAGCTTTGAAGGTAGAAAAATACTCATAGTGAGCTAATGAATTACATCAAGTATCTTTTTGATAGACTAACTTAAAGAACTCTATCTATTAAATTAAATTGAAAAGATATATTCAGATAAGTATTTGTTTGATTATTGCCGAATCTAAAGCAAGGTTTTGTATTTTTATTTCTGACACAATTTACTCTTTTTATAGAAATTATCATCTCGAATTCTCAGTGCGGATAATGCTTCAGTAACAATAGAGTTTGAAGACCAACATATATATTTTCACAGGTTTCAACTATTCTCAATCTTGCCAAATTCCCCTGAAACTTAATTTTTAGAAAATTCTCAGCAAAAAATAATTTAACTTGCACTAAACCTGATTAAATATAATATATAAACTCATTAATTAGACTTAAAAGATGAATGCAAAAGATATTGCCGGATTAATACATCCAATATTAGCAGTTGTGGTAGTATTTCCAATTATTGGTATAGTCGTAAACTTGGCTTGGCAAACTCGGCAACGACGACTACAAACTGCCGATCATGGTAAAAGTAAAATCCCACCTGTTGTCGGACCAGAACATAGGAAAATTGGTAATTGGTTAACGGGTTCGGTAGTAGGAATAACTTTAGTGGCTATCGCCTATTCTATTTATTTTAAAGGAATTTTTAAAGACTTTAAGAGTAAAAATATGACTTTGGCAATATTAATCATAATGATATTTATTGCTACGGTTACTTCTCTAGTATTTTTGTATCGCGCTCAAACTAAATTATGGCGAGGAGTATTTGCTACTTTGGCAGCAGCAGGGATCATAGTTTTAGGTTTTCAAGAAGGTGTTTATCGACGTGATTTTGAATGGGCAGTTTCTCATTTTTATTATGGTTTAATAGCTGCTGTTTTGATGATTATTTCTTTAGCTATTGTGCCAGAAATATATAAAGATAGAACTCACAAATGGCGAAAAATTCATACTGCTTTAAACTGTTTTGCAATTATAGTCTTTTTAGCTCAAGGAATGACTGGAAGTCGGGATTTACTTGAAATTTCTCTGAGTTGGCAAGAGAAACATTTATATAAATGTGATTGGCAAAAACAAACTTGTCCTGATGCAAAATCTCAAACTTTATCACCAGAAATTATGGTTGCTTCTATCTCAAATTATCCGACTTTAGCTCAGGGAAATACTGTTTTAGCTTCTGGAGAATTTGTAACTATTACTCCGGGGGAAGATACGGAAGGTACGGCTGAAATTATTCAAGTAGGAAGTAAAACTCAAGTTCGGTTAGCGGAAAATTTTTCTGCTATTGAAGGTCCGGCGGTAAGATTACTTTTACATAAAGAGAATCGTCCGGGAAGTTATACAGCAGAAAATTATGTGCGTTTAGGAGATTTAAAAAGTTTTACAGGGGAACAATTTTATGACATTCCAGAGGGAATAAATTGGCAAGATTATCCTAATGTTGTGGTTTGGTGTGAAAAATTTGATGTTACTTTTGGGTCGGCAAAAATGAATTAGGAACATATCTATACTAATTTTTGGAGAACCTTATACCATTTTCAAAAAATATTGTTACATTGGTTAGTTTATAGGTATTAGGTGTTAGGTTTTGGATGTTAGGTGGTAGGAATTAAACAGCACAAGTTTCATACCATTTCTCTGTAATAATCCGCTTAATAATTGTTGCTCATACCTGATTAAACTCACTATTTTTATCTTGATATTAAGCACAACTTCATGGAGAAATGGTATTAGGTGTTGGATGTTAGGTGGTAGGAATTAAACAGCACAAGTTTCATACCATTTCTCTGTAATAATGCGCTTAATAATTGTTGCTCATACCTGATTACACTCACTATTTTTATCTTGATATTAAGCGCAACTTCATGGAGAAATGGTATTAGGTGTTGGATGTTAGGTGGTAGGAATTAAACAGCACAAGTTTCATACCATTTCTCTGTAATAATCCGCTTAATAATTGTTGCTCATA
>JAAUYJ010019631.1_pt1 | contig 12784 bp, 10 predicted proteins | sample 7278031 | NCBI WGS metagenome assembly JAAUYJ01 (sample SAMN14350222, study PRJNA611818) | marine sediment metagenome | isolation source: surface marine sediment (1.8m) | place: French Polynesia: Moorea | collected 2018-08 | reverse complement strand
TGCAACGTAGATCTAAACATAAATACACACTTTTTCAATAATACACTCTCTCAACAACACTAAAAAAAAGTCTTTTTTTGTAGTTTTGCTCTAGCCCAGATAGCTAATTAATGAGAGTTGATATTACCGAAAAATTCAGGTATAAAGCCTCTCTATTCATGGAGAAAAAGCGGTCGTTTGCGGAGCAGTCCGTTAGGATGGGATGGCGAGGTTTCCCGCTCTTAACAGAGCCGCTACGCTAACGCCATATCCAATCGACCAAGAGAAGAAAAAAAATCCTTTTAGCCAATCCTCTTATTTATATTTATAAGAAGAAGTAATTCTAAATTCTAAATTCTAAATTCTAAATTCTTCCTATTCCCTAATTAATTAAAATGTTTGATTGTATAATAGTTGGCTCCGGACCCGCAGGAGCAAGTGCGGCATATCATTTAGCAAAATACGGACGTTCTGTATTAGTTTTAGAAAAAGAAAGTTTACCTCGATATAAACCCTGTGGAGGTGGAGTTTCTCCTATTGTTCAAGAATGGTTTGATTTTGATTTTTCACCTGCTATTTCTCTGAAAATTAACTCTATTCGTTATACTTGGAAAAAAGGCGATTTAGTAGAAGTTAAATTACAAAATCAACAACCTATTTGGATGGTACGTCGAGAAATTTTTGATTATTTTATCGTTCAGCAAGCGCAAAAACAGGGAGCAGAAATTAGAGATAAAACTCCTGTTATTGGCATAGAATTTAAGCACAATAATTGGCAAGTTTATACAAATAATCAATCATTTACTTCTCGCTATTTAATTGCTGCTGATGGTGCTAAAGGTTCCATGGCAAAATGGTTATGATTTAAAAATTGTAAGTTGTAGCAAACATTTATCAATTTGGTATAATTCCTAGAAATATATCCCAGATTACTTAACTCATTTTAATCTCACAATTTAAACTTTTAATTGCCTATTCAATTCACCACAAAAAATTCTAATTATTCTCTAGTTAATTGGGGATTTTATGGAACTAATTGTGATGCTTCAGGGACTGGAAGAGATTGATTTTTATAAAAAGTTTCTAAACTAGAGCGATCGCCAACATAACGCCAATGCCAAGGTTCATAACCTATTCCTTTTTCAGCATCACTAGGTATCATTTCAAAGCTATAATAAGCAGCATAATTTTGCAGCCACCGAAAAGCAGCCGTATTTTCAAATTCAACAGTTTGATGGGTTACAGGTGCATTTCCATCTCCAATATCCACAGCATAACCTGTCATATATTCCCCGTAACTTAGTGCTGATAATTTATCAGTAGAACTAGTGGAAATACTATCAGCATCATTAACCAAATTTTCTAAATCAGATTTTGACTTAAACCCTCTTAAAGGTACTAAATTAATACCATCAACTTTAGCAGCATCAAGCATCGACTGAAATCTTTTCGCTGCAGTTATTTTTAATTTAATATCACTATCAGTGCTAATATATGCCAACTCCACTTCAGTCGCTTCTGAGTAAGGCATCTCAGATAAAAGATTTTTCTGTACTTCAGTGGTAGCCATTTCAGTCGTGGAGTCAAGCATCTCACTAGTATCAGTTTCGGTTTCCGTTTCCCTTTCACCAGAAGAAGCATTAACTTGGTTAAGATTAGATTGAAGTTGTAGCCCCAGAGTAACTGCCGCAATTAGAGCAATTATTCCAACCCAACTCCAAATCCATTTTTTATTCTCAGGCGGAGTAGAGATAACTTCCTCATTTTGCGGGTCTCGTACTGCTTCAGGAATCTCATCTACAATAGTTTCCTGGACTAATGATAAATTTTCGGATAGACTCTCGTTATTCAAAGCTCAACTCCTGGTGCTGAATTTTCAAGACGCTTATTACTTTACAAGAGAAAACAGGCAAATAAATCAACGCAATTAGATTTTAATAGAGAAAATAATTTTCTCAAAGCAAAGGCCACAGTTCGAGAATGGACTAATTTTGTGAATTTTCCTGTTTCACTTTTTTCTTGACCTTCAGATTTTCTGTTTAGTTTGGCCTTGTGTTCTTCAAATTTGGCCTGTATTTCCAAGCCTACTTGAGAAATTAATCTTTTTTTGCCGATGGTTGTCCGGCTCCAATTGTACAATTCAGACCTAGCAATCTTTGACCCTGAGTTGTTAAATGCTTCAGTTTTGATAATTGGCAATATTTAGGGGAAATTCACCCTACTAATGAATGGCAAGTTTTCCCTACTCCTATTAATGAGTCTACACTTTTTCAAGCTGAATATTTTACAGATTGGAATGCTTGGGATAATTTAGAGGGTTATCGCAGTTTTGGTGTTATTAGAGCTGTTCATAATTCCGACCCAAAATTAGTATAAGTAACTCTTAGCTTGTATCCTCAAACAGAAAATTTAGTTTTTCATTTGAATATAATTAACTCAACTTTTTCTACTCAAATAGAAATCAAGATAATATTGAGATATAATCCTAGACCATATAAAAAATATGACTTACAAAATTGTCAGATAACCTCAACAATATTAGACTAGTCTGGCAAACTTTATCAATTAGTCTAAATGAATATTTCGAAACCAACGAACTATTACAAAGCTATCGACCTATTAATCTCTGTTAAAGTTTTTTTGATATTAGTAACTGGAATCGTTTTTATTACAGAACCCATAAAAAAAGTTTACGTCCTATTGGCTTCTCATTGTTTGCTATAGGTACGAACTTTTTACTACAAGAGGTTTACAAGCTAGAGGTTATCAAACAAAGTGCTGAATATCTTTTAATATCCGAACATCTCAACCTTGATACTATCAAGATGCTTTTGTTTAAGTAGGTAGGCAAAAAAAGTTATAAAATGCCATATACGCGCATCTGAGGAAAACTTAAATTTGATAACACAGAGCGTTTTATATTTAATTATGCCTAGCTACTTAGTGGGGTGAATTTATCTGCTATTTTTTGGTTAATTTTGACTTTAATCCCTGAGATTCAAATCAGATTTTTGATAATAAATAAGTAGGCTAATAGATGTTTTTTTTTGGGCAAGAGCCGAACATCTCAACCTTGATACTATCAAGATGCTTTTGTTTAGTGGGATGAATCAGGGCTATTTCATTCTCAAATCTGCCATTTTGTGTATTTACGAAAATACCTTATTTTGAGCTTTATAAAATTTATCTTTCCCTACCTGAAAGTAAGTAAATTCATTCTCAAAATCTAGAATTAAATGACCCTGGGGATGAATTTATCTGCTATTTTTTGGTTAATTTTGACTTTAATCCCTGAGATTCAAATCAGATTTTTGATAATAAATAAGTAGGCTAATAGATGGTTATTTTTGGGCAAGAGCCGACGGCGATTAAGTGTGAAAATGATTTTTTTCAATTAATAGCTTTAATCTGTAGCTTGATTACTCACATTTCAGTTGTAAATATTCCCCTAATATTAAAGCAGCAAGAAGAAAGTATTGGAAAGTTTAGAGAGAAGATAGAAAATTTAAAATTCGCAGAGCAAAAGTTAGAAAAATGCTTAGATGGGGTGCAGATGACTTTAACTATTTGTGATTCTACTTGTGATTCTACTAGAAGTAGTAGCGAGATTTTTTCCCCTGGTGCGGACAAAGCCGAAATGGCTGGATATTATCAAAGGATTCTTTGGATTCTTTATCAAATTGAAGAGAAGCTCATGCAAGTCTTGGCAGATAATTCTACATGATTGAGTTGGTAGATTCTCTCAAAAATTATGTATGTAATTCAGATAGATTCTACATTTTTAAGTAACACCTCAATTCTCACATCTGATTCCTGATTGCTATAGTCGAGAAATTTAAAAAAACTTGAGAAGTTGATAACGCAGTTTCTCTGCAAGAGGCTTGCTGAAGTGCTGTTTGTGGAGCATTCCGTCAGGAAGTGCTACTTCAATTTCCACTCTTGACTCAGACAAAAGCATTAACCAAAAATATTAATAACAAAAACTATAAACTTTCTGTCCGGATGCGCCTGGCTCCGGATAGAAAGCAATCAATAGACTAATTTTCTTCTGAAGAGATAATGCAAATTTATTTATTAATTTCATTAAAACAGGCACTAACAAAGCAACACAGTTTTAACTGGCATAAAATACTAAAATTTATCGCTGCTATAGTATTTAGTCTATTAACTTTTACATTGACAATTAACCAAACGCCTTTCGCATTAGGAAAAACTTCAGAAACATTACAAAATAGTAATCTTAACAATCTCACTAAAATCAACTCATTAACACCAATTTCTAATGTAGTTTATAAACCCATAAAAATAGATGGCAGAGAAATATTCAAAGTAGCAGCAATAGCAGGAAAAGAAATCTCAGGCAATAATCACAGTTCTCCTCTAAATATTCGGGTCAGAATGTATGAAAATAATCTGATCAAAACAGTTGAAAATTGCTTTGATCCTGACACTCTTAAATTAACTCTAGAAACCCAAGAAAATCAGACATTAGTTTTTGCCTCTGATGCAGAAGACCTGAACAATCAGTTTCTCATAGCAATAACAGATTTAGATGCTCAAATTCATGGTATTTCTAGAGAAGATTTATCTAATCAAATTATTGGTTTTATTCAAAATGCTTTAATCAGAGCTCAGGGAGAACGTCAACCAGATTATTTACTCATCCAATTGTTAATTTCTGTAGGGGTAATATTGGTTTTGACGATGTTGAGCATTTTGATATCAATGTGGCAAAAATACTGTTTTGATAAATATCAAAAGCAACAAAAAAATCTCGAAAATTTACAGTTAAATTATACGCATACTGAAGAATTAACCACTTATCAATATTTTGTTAACAGCCAAGATTTAAACCAGAATAATTCAAAATTAAACGAGGCTCCTAAACAACAACTATATTTGGAAAAACGACAAGATGAAAATTATTTTTTTAGAGGCTTTTTACAAGTAATTCACATAATATTCTGGCTTTGTGGTATTGGTTGGATTTTAGGAAATTTTCCTTATACCCGTTGGATACAAATTTTATTGCTGAGTAATATCGTTACATTCACTATCATTATTAGCACTTATTTAGTAATTAAAATTAGTCCGCTTATGATTGACTGGTTGGCTATACATAGTTTTGAAAAACTCGAAACTAAAAATCATCTTTTTAGAAAAGTATCACGAGCAATTACTTTTTCTCATGCATTGAAAGGAATCGTAATTTTTATTTTAGCTTGTATTGGTTTTTTCTTGGTATTTTATAATTTGAATATTTCTATCATTCCTGTATTATTAGGGTTAGGAATTATTATTTTTACGATTTCTTTTGGTTCTCATAATCTTGTTAGAGATGTCGTCAATGGAATTTTGATTTTGCTAGAAGATCAGTATGTCATTGGTGATATTATTGATTTGGATTATACAATTGGTTATGTAGAAGAAATGAATCTACGGATGACACAAATACGTGATGCCCAAGGACGCTTAAGTACAATTCCTAATAGTAATATTTCTAGAGTACATAATTTGACTAAAGATTGGTCGATAATTGATTTAACAGTTAAAGTTAATTTTGATGCTAATTTAGGAGTAGCTGTACATTTAATTAAGCAAGTTGCTAATGATTTGAGCAATGATTCGGAGTGGGGAGATAAAATTTTAGATTCAGCAAGTATTTTAGGAGTAAACAGCACTTCTACAAATGGAGCGGAAATAGTTATTAGGATGAAAACTATACCAAGAAAACATTGGAGTGTGGCTCGTGAAATGTGTTACAGATTGAAGCAAAACTTTGAGAGAGAAGGTATTAGTTTTAATGCCAAAATTAACTCTATATATAGAGGTTCAACTGAAGAAAATGTGAAATTTTAGGTTTTCAATGAACCTGTTTTTTAAGTCTTGAAAAGAAACCGATAAATTAACTATCAAAATTATGTATTATTTGTTGCGAATATCGTTCATATCTGGCATTATTTATAGCAAGTTTATGATATATTTCCATGTATTGATTGAAGAGTTTTATACATCACAATTAATCTAATAGCTAATAACTAATACCTACCTATACCAAAAATTTACTACTGCTCACAGAAAAGTTGATAATCTGTTTTGTTTTCCTTTACCCAACAACAGTATTAGCAAAGCTTGTCCCAGTAATCCGAGGATTAGCTACAATAACTAAATAATTCCTAATCTATGCCATAGTTGAGACAGTGGGCCATTTGGCAACTTCTCCATTTATTCAAAAATGATACTGAACTATAAAATATATAAATCAATAATATTCAAAGGATTAGCTTTAATATTACCTTTGGCTGCGGTGAGTGTGCTCCCATCTCCTATTTTGGCCCAAATAAATCCAACTAACCCTCCGCCACCAAATCAAAATTCTTCAGGCCGTACTCTCACTGTTCGCTCCGATATCCAAGAAGCTGATTCTCAAACAGGAGTTGTGACAGCTCGTGGCAATGTCCAAATCAGTTATCCGGCCCGGAATATTCAAGCCACTGCAGCCCAAGCTCAATTTTTTAGTCGAGAACGTCGTATTGTTCTCAGTGGAAATGTATTTATATTACAAGATGGCAATACAATTCGTGGAGAAACAGTCACCTATCTAATAGATGAAGGACGCTTTATTGCCTTACCACAATCTCAAGGCCAAGTAGAATCTATATATCTTGTCCCCGCAGGCCAAGAGGGAGATGCAGAAAGTCCTGTTACTGCCCCATTCAATCCTAAGCCAGCTTTTAAGAGTCCCATAAGTCCATAAGCTGTGAGTAAAAATGTTAATAGTTAACAAGTCTGGAATAGATGTGATATTTATCAAAGTGTTGCGAGAAGACCAGCGCTTTTGTGCAAGGAAGCGTTAGCGGTTTCAGACACAATATGTTAAATTATAAAGAGTTTTTAGTAAGTCGTAGATGGTTGAAAAAGCGTACAAATTTAGGTTCTACCCAAATCCAGAGCAGGGGAGTCTGTTGCGGAGGACATTGGGTTGTGTACGTTTAATCTACAAGAAAGCTTTAGCAGCTAGAACTCAAGCCTGGTATGAACAAAAGGAAAGAGTCAGCTACAAGCAAACTTCAACTATGCTTACTTGTTGGAAAAAGCAGGAAGATTTAGATTTTCTTTCTGAAGTAAGCATTGTCACACTACAGCAAATTTTGAGACATCTGCAAACTGGTTTAAGTAACTTTTTTACTGGCCGTGCCAAGTATCCTAACTTTAAGAAAAAACGGAATGGTGGTAGTGCTGAGTTTACAAAGTCTGCTTTCAAATTGTTTGATGGTCAAGTATATTTAGCCAAATCCTCTCAAGCATTACCGATTAGATGGAGTAGACAATTACCGAAAGGATGCAGCGCCACTACAATAACAGTTATGCTTGACCCATCTAATAGATGGTCGGTGTCTTTGAGGTTTAACGACCCCAGGGACTTGAAACTGGAGCCACTCAAAAAAAGAGTTGGTGTCGATGTCGGCATTAGTAGTCTCATTGCTACCAGTGATGGCACAAAAGTCAATAACCCTAAGTATTTCAATCAACTCTACAAAAAACTTAGGTTAGCTCAGAAGTCTCTATCTAAGAAAACCAAAGGGTCTAAAAATTATCATAAAGCTAGGTTCAAGGTAGCTCGTATTCACGGAAAAATTAAAGATTCAAGGCTTGACTATACTCACAAACTAACTACTCAACTAATTAGAGAAAATCAAACTATTTTAGTTGAGGACTTGGCAGTTAAGAATATGGTAAAAAACCATAAATTAGCAAGAGCTATTAGTGACGCTAACTGGGGAGAATTAGTTAGGCAATTGGAATACAAAGCACAATGGTATGGACGGGAACTAATCAAAATTGATAGATATTTTCCTAGTTCTAAACGTTGCTCTGAATGTGGATATGTAGTAGATAAACTACCTCTAGATATTAGAGAGTGGGACTGCCCAGAATGTGCTGCTCACCATGATCGAGATATTAATGCAAGTATAAATATTTTGCGGATGGGACCCCCCGGGGCGCGTAAGACGCAAGGGAATGCCCTCCAAGAAGGCTGCCGGGCAGGCAGTGTCAGTCTGTGGAGCGACTGTAAGACCTGATGGGAGTAAATCTCGGAGGGCAGGTGCTATGAAACAGAAAGCCCCTAAAGCGCGATCTTAGGGAATCCCGGCCTGTCTCATATAGCAGGATCGGGAGAATGTCAAGAGAGCTGGCTTTAACCCTAAATATGAAAATTGTTCTGGAAAATATTCACAAATCCTATGGTAAGCGTCCCGTGGTTAGTCGAGCTAACTTGTTTGTTGCCCAAGGGGAAATTGTGGGCTTACTCGGTCCTAATGGTGCAGGTAAAACTACTACCTTTTATATCGCTACAGGTCTAGAAAAGCCATCTCTTGGGACAGTCTCTCTGAATGAATTAGACATTACAACTCTACCGATGCACAAAAGAGCCAGACTTGGTATTGGTTATCTAGCTCAAGAACCTAGTATTTTTCGTAACCTTAGTGTAAAAGATAATATTCTTCTAGTCTTGGAACAAACAAAAGTGCCTCGTCGCGAGTGGAAAAAGCGACTAGATTTTCTATTGCATGAGTTTCGCTTGGAAAAGATAGCTTATACTTTAGGCTCTCAGGTTTCAGGGGGAGAACGTCGGCGTACAGAATTAGCTAGGGCTTTAGCATCTGGGCGAGATGGATTAAAATTCTTGTTTCTGGATGAACCTTTTGCAGGAGTAGACCCGATCGCTGTTTCTGAAATTCAAAAAATAGTTGCTAAATTAAGAGAACGAGAAATGGGCATTCTGATTACTGACCACAATGTGAGAGAAACTCTAGAAATTACAGATAGAGCTTATATTATGAGGAATGGGCAAATTTTAGCGTCTGGTACTGCTGAAGAACTTTATACTAATCCTTTAGTACGTCAGTATTATTTGGGGGATAAGTTTCAGCTTTGAAGTAGCACTCAGGACTTCAGCACTTCAGCATTTCAGCAAGCCTCTTCGAGAGGAACTGCGTTATCAGCTTCTAGGAGCGTGTATGATGGGGGATACTCAATAGAAACTGCTCCGCGTCTAAATACCCATAAAAAGGCGCACCATATTTTTCAAACTCTTGTTGGGGACTACCCTTGAATTTTTAGCACTCCTGCTAAATGCTGTTTGCGGACTATTCCAGACCGAAAAGCTGATAGCTAGTTAACAGGAATTAAGACTTTGTTGGTCTAAAAGACCATGTATCTTATACCAAATTTAATAAAGCTTGCCCTCACGGAGGCGGGGGATTTTTACAGTAAAATCTTTTGCTAAAGGATGGGAAAATTTGCACTTATTCTATCTCATACCTACCACCTACCACCTACCACCTAAAACCTGGAAATCAACTAATGTAGAAATATTTTTTGAAAATGGTATTAAACGTTGTAGTTTTGGCTTACTGGATATAGAGTTTTTTCCTGAAAGTTGAAATTTTGGAGTTGATATTAAATATCTGAAGAAGAATATGAAGCTAAGTATCTCAGATTCTTTGTATTCCCTACAAAGACTTGAGCCAAGAATTCCAGTCATGGACCGCTACATGATTATAGAATTAACCGGACCATTTCTTTTTGGTATTGGATTGTTTTCTTCTATTGGAGTAACAGTAGGAGAAATGTTTGATTTGGTCCGGAAGGTCGCAGAGTCAGGGTTACCATTTTCTACAGCTATTACAGTATTTCTCTTAAAACTGCCAGAATATATTGGCTTGGCATTTCCGATGGCAATGGTACTGGCAACTCTGATGGTTTACAGTCAGATGTCGAGTAATAGTGAAATAGTTGCCCTTCGCAGTTGTGGAATTAGTGTCTATCGAATGGTAGTTCCGGCACTAATATTTAGTTTGATTATTACTGCCTCTACCTTTACGCTTAATGAAATTATTGTACCTAATGCCAACTTTCAAGCATCTCTAACTTTGGAAAGAACTCTTGAGGAAGACGACCCTCCTTTCCGAGAAGAAAATATTTTTTATCCAGAATTTGGCAAAGTTGAGCAACCAGATGGTAGTAAGGATACAACTCTCACTCGCTTATTTTATGCCGAAAAATTTGACGGCAGATATATGAAAGGTGTAACTATCCTAGACCGTTCCCAATACGGAGTCGAGCAAATTGTTTCCTCAGAATCAGCAACTTGGAATCCTAGAGAAAAAAGTTGGGAGCTATTTAATGGTACTGTTTACCTGGTATCTGCTGATGGTTCTTATCGGAATATTGTCAGGTTCGATCGCCAAGAACTACAAATGCCTAATACTCCTCTAGATATAGCTGGAAAAAAACGTACTTATTCACAAATGAATATTCGTCAAGCTTATGAGTATTTAGATTTAATGCGGTTGAGTGGGAATCACAGAAAAGTTGTGAAAACTCAGGTAAGAATTCAGCAAAAGCTTGCTCTGCCATTTGTTTGTGTGGTAATGGGTTTGGTAGGAGCAGCTTTGGGTATTGGACCTCAACGTTCTGGTAGCCGTGGAACTAGTTTTGGTATTAGTGTGATTGTTATTTTTGCCTACTATTTACTTTCTTTTATTACTGGAGCAATGGGTCAAAAAGAAATTATTAGTCCTTTTTTGGCGGGATGGCTGCCGAATTTTCTGGGTCTGGGAGTGGCAGTTTTGTTGTTAGTTAGAGCTTCGCGATAATTTAGGTAAGTACCTGGACAGAATTAATTCTGCATTTTTGATTGCTCTATGACAAAGCAATCAAAGGATAAACAACAAATTTATATACAAATAATTTTGTCCACCTACTTAGTAGGTATTGGGTGGCGAGTTTTGGCTATTAGTTAATTATTTGGTACTCAAATATTTAGGGCTGCTGTATAAAAGCAGAAGTAATACCATGCGTGAAAAAAGAATGTTATGCTTGAGAATACTTCAAGTATTAACCAATTAATAAATTTTTTCCACTTTATCCCTTTGATAATCGGCTTTTTTCTGGGTTTTTCCTATTATTTCACTACACCCAACACCCCACACCCAACACCCAAGATTGATAATATTTGTAGCAAACATTTATCAATTTGGTATAATGACAAATGAGGATTTTATATCAAATCCGTTTAATTCGGTATAAAAAAATTTTCTAATCTTCATTAGTTGCCAAGTCTTTGTAATTAGCATTTCTACTGACTCCTGACTATTGTACGGGCGATTTCCGTTCCGGAATACTTCGTAAACGCGTAATTAGGAGCATTCCGTAGGAAATCGCCCCTACTACTAATTCCTAAATTAATTATACCGATGCTACCGAACATGATCTTAAGCTTTTTAAAAAATAAAAAGTATATCTTTTTTGTATGTGAGAATGTGGGTATTTTTTGATGGTAGATGGAGTAATTTGCCAATTTCGCGATCGCTAAAACTGTTGCCTGTTTTTTACTTTTACAAGAAGACTTTTTCAGGAAACACTATTTATCTGGTAGACACCTCTGAAAAAAATAACTCTGTTAATCTTGTTCAACTAAGGCATCTTGCTCCACAACTAGGAGAGAAGGAGAAAGGTCAAAAACAACAAAGGCAGAAGATTTGAAAGAAGGAAAAAATTGAAACTTGACTAGATATAAATTAAATCTCAAGCATCTAGATAAACGATACCAATGGAAATGAGATTAATCGTTAAAATTATTCCAGGAAATAGTCTCGATCTGATTAAAACTTAGGGATTACACCAATCTAGGTTTTAGGTTTTAGGTGGTAGGTGGTATGTGGTAGGTGATAGATGAATTATTAGTTATTAATTCTTTACTAAGTAGTTGATTTGTAACATTTTTTTTAAATTGGTATTCGACATTATGGAATGATACTGGAAAAATTTGCCTCGGACTTTGACTGAAAAAACTATTAACTAATCATTTCAGTAATTCCTCAATGCCAAATTCATTCATCCCAAATCCAGAATCATTCCTGAGAGTGGAACACCAAAACTTATTTACCTTTAATCTTGTCTCTGGAATTCTGACTCTCTTCCTCTAACGATTACTAAGTTATAAAACATCTCCAAAATACTTTTTCAGCAATTCCTAGTTAATCAGCCACAATATTACCACTCGAACTTAACAACTCGACCAATTCATTTTTATTCTTTTTACTATAGCCAGATATTCCCCGTTTTTTAGCTATTTTTTTCAACTCTGCTGCTGTCATACTGTTCAAAATATTCGGGTCTGTGATTATTTCTGGCAGGGGTTGAGGAGTGAGATAAAATACCTCTTTCAAAGTATTAAGTTTTCCACCTTTAGTAATTCCACATTTCAGTTTTGTAATCGGTTCAAAATTTTTCCAATATTGACGCGGTGCTTCATCAATCCGTTCTGTGGCTATTGGTAATCTCACTCCTTTCAGTTTGCTATCTGGTTTTTCAATTAAGTATTGAAGTGCCGCTTTTATTTCATCTCGTGTCGCTGTAGAAAGATTAATTTTTGGTATTTTTTCCCCAGACAAAAATTTGCTGATTTCTTCTGTTATCTCACTTTCATCAGCAATCACACACCAAACTTTTTCTAAACCCGCAGCTTCAGCCACAGCAAAAATAAAAGAATTACCAATTACTTCATATTTATCCTCTTCAATTTCTTTCACAATTACAGGTACCCAGTTTCTCCCCCCACTTTCATTGAGATATTTTGCCGTTCCTGAAATTAGAAATTCTGGCGCATCTATTCCATCCCCCGGTTCAATTTCATCAATATATAGATGTATTAACTTACCAACATTACTCAAATTACTCATTGTAGAAAATACTCCTAACCAAATCTATATAGTATCTGCGAAAATCACACAAT
>JAAUYJ010004606.1_pt1 | contig 12796 bp, 15 predicted proteins | sample 7278031 | NCBI WGS metagenome assembly JAAUYJ01 (sample SAMN14350222, study PRJNA611818) | marine sediment metagenome | isolation source: surface marine sediment (1.8m) | place: French Polynesia: Moorea | collected 2018-08 | reverse complement strand
TCTTCTCACGGATCAGATCGAGTTCGCGGATTTGGTGATCCTGAACAAGATCGCCGATGCAACCCCCGGGCAAGCCGACGCGGCGCGGAAGATCATCCGCAGCTTGAACGCCGATGCGCAGATCATCGAGACAAACCATTCCGACGTTCCCGCGGGAACCATCCTCGACACGCGGCTCTTCGATTTCGAGAAGGCCCACGAGCACCCGATGTGGGCCAAGGAGCTCTACGGCTTCGCCGACCACGTGCCGGAGACTGAGGAATATGGCGTGGCGAGTTTCGTCTACCGGGCGCGTCGTCCCTTCCTGCCGGAGAAGATTATCGCCGTCCTGAACGGCGAGATGCCCGGCGTCATTCGCGCCAAGGGGCATTTCTGGATCGCCACGCGGCCCGACTGGCTAGCCGAATTCTCACTCGCGGGCGCGCTCTCCTCGATCAAGCCCATCGGCACCTGGTGGGCAACTGTGCCCAAGGATCGCTGGCCCGACCACGAAGCCGCCCGCGCCTACCTGGCCGCCCACTGGCAGGAACCCTGGGGTGACCGGCGGCAAGAGCTCGTGTTCATCGGCGTCGACATTGATTGGCCGCACCTGAAGGCCCGGCTTGACGCGGCGCTTCTGCCGGAGCATCTCGCCCAAGGCCCCGCGACCCTTCCGGACTTGCCCGATCCGTTTCCAATGTGGCGGCGCGCGGAGACCGCGGCATGACCCTTGTTGGAGAGATCGAAAAGGATGCCGCCATCGGTGTCGGCGTGGCGGACACCCCCGAGGGTCTATCTGCGATCCACCGCCCCGGCTGCGCCGCCGCGATCTGGCGGCGCCACCCCTTGCCGGGCTTTCAATCCTGGATCGACGCGCTGGAGCCCGAGCGGCTGCCGAAAGCGCGCGTGATCTTCCCGCCTGCGAAGGTGCGTGAAACGCTTGACGCGATCTGCGAAGCATCCGGAACGCCGGAATGCCGCGCACGGGAAAGGCTGATCGACGACGCCGCGGCTCTGGCGGGCATCTTCGCTGGGCTGACGCCCGCGCCGTACCTCCGGCTGCGCTTCGACGTCATCACGACAAACGCCTGCCGGAAGTTCCACATCGACGCCATCACGGCGCGACTCATCTGCACCTACCGCGGGACGGGCACGCAATACGGCATCTCGACCGACGGGGCCGAGCCTCGACGCGTCTTCACCGTGCCCACCGGCGCACCGATCCTGCTGCGCGGAACGCTTTGGCCAGAGCGCCCGAAGTCCGGCCTGCTGCACCGCTCACCGCCCATCGAGGGCACGGGCGAGACGCGGCTTGTGCTTGTCCTTGATCCGATCGCCGATATGGATGACGAGTGGGGATTGGCGTGATTTGACCTCCGAAAGCAGCCATCTGAATGCGCTATGCCCTCACAGCCCCCCGAATGGCGTCTTATCCGACCCATTCCTCCCTGTAAGCCGCGGCGTGTCCCACGAGTGGATGTCAGGCGCGTCCTGAACGGCATCTTCTGGGTGTTGAGATCGGGAGCGCCGTTGCGCGATCGGCTCGAGCGCTAAGGCCCTTCACTACCTGCTACAATCGCTTCGTCCAATGGCGCAGCGCAGGCGTCTGGGATCGCCGCTTGCATCAAATCTGGCCCTGCCGAAGCGCTCGGCCGATCCCGAGGCGGGTTGACGAAAGAGATCCATGCCGTGGTGGATGCCAACGACTCGCCAATGAGGTTGGCTCTCGCACCCGGTCATCAACATGACTGTATGAGCGCTATCGATCTACTGGACAGCGTACAGGCAGGCGGAACGCTTTTGGCCGATGAGGCTTACGACTCAGACGCGATCAAACCTTCGATATTCTCGCGAGCGCCTGGTCGAACAATCCGCCGCGTCGCAATCGGCGAGATCCAATTTGCTTCAGGCCGTATCTGTATCGGGATCGCAACCTGGTTGAACGGTTCTTCAATCGGACTGAGGACTGCCGCCGCGTTGCAACCCGATACGAAAGGCAGGCGGAAAACTTCCTCGCGTCGGTCAAACTCGCGGCGATTCGGATCTGGTTGCGTGTTCATGAGCCCACGTCCTATTCCGAGTCCTCGCTGGCGATCCTGTCGAGGAAATCGCGCAGGGCGCGTTCCGCATTTGGGTAGGCGAGCACGTAGTGCCCCCCGTGATCGAGCACCAGGGACTCCAGCGCCTGGTGCCCGGGCGCCGCGGCACCGCAGTCGCCCTGCCAGCCCGGCCAGCCGAACCAGGGATCGTCGCGGCTGACCATGGCGAGCGCCGGGCTCTCCTTCGGGGTGCGCAAGCCGGTCAGCCAGTCCCAACCCTGCGGGGCCGTGCAGGTCCAACCGAGAACGATGTAGCCGGCGGCCTCGACCTCGGCGCCCCAGAGCGCCACGGCGACGCCGCCCTCGCTGAAGCCGGCCACCACGATTCGCTGCGGGTCGACCCAGGGCAGCGCGCGGGCCCTTTCGACGGCGTCGATCAGTTCGGCGCGGCGGTACAACCAGGCCGCCGGGAACATGCCGCTGCTGTAGTCGTAGACGTTGCAGTTCCTCGGTCGCGGCTCGCGCGCGAAGGAATTGGGCATGAAGACCGCATAGCCGGACTCGTCGGCGAGGGCCTGGAAGCGGGCCCCGGTCAGGCCGAAGCCGGCGCAGCCGTGCAGGTAGACGACCACCGGCAGACGCGCGTCCTCGGGCACTTGAGCCAGCAGCCCCTGGATCGTGGGATCTTCGAAGAAGCCGAAGAAGGAGTCGGCCTCTTCACCCAACGCGGCGCCTGGCACCATCACGAAGCCCCGATTCCAGGTCCGCTCGAGCTGCGCGGGGTCTTCTGCCAGCGCGGTGGCCGCGGCCAGGTCGAGCTCTTCGGCCTCGGCCGACGGCCAAGCCATGCCCAGTGTCGCCAAGGCCAGAGCCAGAAGTCGTTTCAGTCGCAGCAGCTTCGCCTCCCCGTGCCCGAGGCTCGCCCGCATTCGGTCACGAGAGCACGCTGCCGTCGCGGGCTGCCTGGGCGGCGTGCTCGACCGCCACGGCGTCTGCGCCGTGGACTGCGGCCCAGCCGGCAATAATGCCGCTCGAGATCGCGATGTCCAGGTCCTGTCCGAAGGCATCGGTGCAGCGGATGGGTGAAGCTGTCGAGGCGGGTTCAGCCGCTCACGCTGGACGGCAGCCAGAGCGCGAGCCACGGGAACAGAATCAGCATCACGGCCATCGCCAGCATGGTCACCACATAGGGCGCCGCACCGAGCATGACCTCGGCCAGGCTGCCGCTTTTGCGCGCGCCCTGCACGACATAGAGGTTGAGGCCGACGGGCGGTGTGATCAACGCCATCTCGATCAGCAGGATCAGGAGGATGCCGAACCAAACCTTGTCGAAGCCTAGGTCCGCGACGATCGGCACCACGATCGGGATCGTCGCCACCATGAGCGACAGCGTCTCGATGAAGAAGCCGAGGATAATATAGAGCACGACGATGGCGACCAGCGTGCTGTAGGGGCCGAGCTCGAGCCCGCCGAGGAAGTCCCGCAGCTCGCGTCCGAGGCCGGCCGAGGCCAGCGTGTAGTTCAGGAAATAGGCGCCGATGATCACCAGCATGATCATCGAGGTGATCTTGACGGTACCGAGCAGGGCCTCGACGATCATCGGCAGGGTGAGGGCGCGATGCAGGGCCGCGATGATCGCGGCCATGGCCACGCCCAGCGCGGCGGCCTCCGTCGGCGTCGCCCAGCCCCGGTAGATCGAGCCGATGACGACGCCGAACAGCAGAACGATCGGGACCAGCTCGGTCAGTCCGGAGACGCGCTCCCGCAATCCGAAGCTTCGCGACTTGCCGCCCAGCGAGGGACGCAGCTTGCAGATCGCGGCCGTCACCAGGATGAAGGTGAGCGCCAGCACGAGGCCTGGCACGAGGCCGGCCATGAAGAGGCGCGGGATCGAGGTCTCGGTGAGAAATCCGTAGACGATCAGGTTGATGGACGGCGGGATCATGATGCCGAGCGTTCCGCCGGCCGCGATCGCGCCGGAAAAGAGCCGCGGGTCATAGCCGAGCCGCTGGGCCTGCGGCATGGCCACCGTGGCCACCGTGGCGGCCGTCGCGACCGAGGAGCCCGAAGTCGCCGAGAACATCGTCGCCGTGCCGATGTTGGCGTGGATTAGCCCGCCCGGAAGCCAGGAAAGCCAGGACTCGAGCGCCCGATAGGTGCGCTCGGCCACGCCCGCGCGGACCAGAATCTCACCCAACAGCACGAAGAAGGGGATCGCGATCAGCAGCGAGCTGTCCGACGACGACCAGACGACCTGGCCGAGCCCGCGGATCAAGGGAAAGGGCGAGAAGAAGACGTCGACGCCGAGCCCGAGCATGAACAAGACGACGCCGACCGGAATCGACAGGGCAAGGAAGGCCAAAAGCGCCGTGCCGACCGACCAGATCATGCCTCCCCGTCTCCCTCCGGGGCGCCGCCGGCAAAGGCCTCGACCCTCTCGAACCTGCCTTGCACGACCAAAACGACCACGACCAGCAAGAGCAGGCTCGAAGTCAGCGTGAACCAGATCCAGCCGCCGAACCACAGCGTCTGGGGAATCCACAGCGGGGTCTCGAGCGGCGTGTTGGCGCGCGAGCCGCGCTCGAGCGTCTTGGCGAGTACCCCCCAGGAATAGATCGTCACGACCCAGGTCGTGGCGGTCAGAAGGGCCAGCGCGAGCAGGTCGAGCAGGATCCGGCCGGCCGGCGCCAGGCGCTGTTGCACGAGGTCGATGCGAATGTGCGCACGCTCGACCAGCGCATAGGAAAAGCCCCAGGTCGCCGTCGCCGCCATGGCGTAGCCGGCATACTCGTCGGACCCGCCAAGCGCGCCGAAAGGCGTCTGGCGCATCACGATCTCGAAAAGGATCAGGCCGCCGGTCGCGAGCAGCACAAGCCCGCACAGCAGACCGATGAACCGGTTTACATGCCGGAGCGTGATGACGATGCCGACACTCATGGCTGGTGCCTTTCGCCGCCGACGCTCCGGCCCATCGCGCCTCGGCTCAATTCAGCTCGAGCGTCACACCGGTGGCCGCCCCGACGCTTTCGTTCCAGCGCTGCGCCCAGTCCCGACCGGCACGCTCCGCCCAATCGGGAAGCACGGTACTGCGCAGCAGATTGTTCGCCATCTCGATGTCCTTGGACGAAGGCTCGACGAGGGTCATCGACCCGGGCTTGCCGGAGGCGCAGTCGCCCTTGCCGGTGAGGCAGGCGACGTCGTTGTCGATCGAACCGGCGAGCGCGTCCCAGGCCGGATCCTCGAACTTGCTCTTGATCTGTTCGAGCAAGAAGGACTGCGTCTCGGGGGACAGGCTTTCCCATTTGTCGCGATTCATCGCGGTCGCCACCGAATCCCAGCCACCGAGCGGCAGCGTCATCAGATGGGTCGACGACTCCCACCAACCGGCCGAGTAGCCGGAGCCGGAGCCGGTGATCGCGCAATCGATCACGCCACGCTCGAGCGCGCCCGGCACCTCGGAGAAGCCGAGATTGACGCCCTCGGCGCCCAACGCCTCGAGGAACTTCGTGGTCATGCGGCCCGAACCCCGGATCTTCTTGCCCTCGAGGTCCTGCAGGGCGGAGATCTCGGCGTTGCAGAACACGACCTGCGGCGGATAGGGCGCGATCGCCAAGAGCTTGGTGCCGAAGCGGTCGCGCATGATGTCCTCGACCATGGGCCGCGCCGCATCGACCATCTTGCGCGCCGCGGCCGGGTCGGTCGCGATCAAGGGGACGTCAAGGCCCTCGAGCTCGGGCGCGTCGCCCACCGTGTAGTCGGCCACCGTCATGCCGACATCGAAGACGCCGTCGCTGAGCAGGCGGAACACGTCGCCGCCCTTGACGCCCATCTGGTCGAAGGTGGTCATCTCCACGCTGATCTTGCCGCCCGAGGCCTCGGGAAGCGCCTCCGTCCAGAAGGGGGACTCGTACTGTTTGTGGAGCGGCAAACCGCTCCAGCTGCCGACGACGGAGAGCGTCGTTTCATCCAGAGCCGCGGCGGGGCCCGCCAATATCGCCACGACGGTCATTGTCAGAGATGTTCTCGTGAGAATGCGCATTTATGGTTCTCCCTGCTGTGTTTGTCGGGCGCTTCAACGCCACCCCGTCCGCCCATCAGGGCGGACTCTCGGCAATGAGATCGGTGACCAGCATGTGGCCGGGGTCGTGGGTGATCGCGACCGCCGGCGCCGCTCTGCGGATCGCGAGTTGCGGGGTCACCCCACAGGCCCAAAAGACGGGGATGTCGCCGGGCTCGATCACCGGCGGATCGCCGAAGTCCGGTCGGCTCAGATCCGCGATGCCGATCTGTGCGGCGTCCCCGATGTGCACCGGGGCGCCATGGGCGATCGGATAGCGTTCCGAAAGAGTAATCGCTCGGATGGCATCGGCCGGCCGGAAGGCGCGCAAGCTCACGACCAACGGGCCGCCGAAGGGAGCAGCTTCCTCGGTCTCGATCGAGGTGACGTACATGGGCACGTTGCCGCCCGCCTCGATGTGGCGGACGCGGACTCCGCTACGCATCAAGGCATGCTCGAACGAAAACGAGCACCCGAGCACAAAGGTGACCAAGTCGTCGCGCCACAGGGCGCAGATATCGGTCACCCTGTCGGCGGGCTCGCCGTCGCGAAAAACCCGGTAGCCCGGCACATCGGTGCGGATGTCGAGGTCGGCCCCGAGCCGGGGCAGCATCGGGTCGCCCGGCTCGCCGACTCCCACGATCGGGCAGGGCTTCGGGTTGCGCACGCAAAACCTCAAGAAGGCGTCGGCGTCTGCGGCCGGCAGGATCACCAGGTTGCCCTGCAGGTATCCCGGGCACTGCCCGCTCGTCTGACCGCGAAATCGGCCTGCGCGCACCGCGCGGCGCAGAGCGGCGGGCTCTGCAAAGGCGCGAACCGACCCGTCGTCGAGCGTCGATTGCATCGGATCGAGTGCGTTCGGCATTGCCGCTTGGTCGTCCCCCCGGTTGAGCCCGCAGCGATCTGAAAGCCGGCGCGGCACATCTGCAAAACGGTGACACGATACAAACGTTCTGGTCAATAGATCAATTCAGATCATTTTGATCTGTATAAATGATCATTGCGATCGATCGGGAGCGGCCGCCTCGACCATGAGCTGGAACAGCGTCGAGTCCTGCCGCGGCAGATGGCAGAGCGAGAACTCGAGCGGCGAGAGGCGCGCCGATGGCTCGGTCGCAATCTGGACGAGCCGGCCGGCGGCGAGGTCGTCCTCGGCCATGGCGACCGGCAGCGTGCCAATGCCGAAGCCGTCGCGGACCAAGTGAAGCATGGTGGAAAGCGAGGCGCTTCCGTGCAGCAACGGTTGGCCGATGTCCGGGGCGGAGAACATGCGCTCCACCTCCTTGTGCGGCAGCGTGGCCTTGGAGAAGGTGACGATCGGATGCTGTGCCAGCGCGGCCGGGCCTAGCGGTCCGCCCGCCGCGACCAGGCCCGGGGCTGCAAACCAGCCCATCTCGAAAGTCGCGAGCGGGTAGGAGATCGCCTCCGGCGGGACGAGTTGTTTCATCATCACGGCGACGTCAATGTCATCGTCGCGCAGTCTTTCGGCGAGGATCGGCGAGGTCTCGACCGAGAGCTCGAAGCGCACCTCGGGCACGGCGTCATGCAGCCGCTTCAGCATGGCCGGCAGGAGCGAATGGACAACCGTCTCGGCCACGCCGATGCGAATCAGACCGGCGAGCCCGTTCTCCGGAGACACCTCGGCGGCAATGCAGTCCCGGAGCGCGATCAGCCGCTCCGCCTGCTCCACGAAGCGCCGACCGGCCGGCGTGAGGCGGACCCGGCGCTTCTCGCGGTCGAAAATGCGAATCCCGAGCCGCCGCTCCAGCGTTGCAATGCGCGATGAGACGGCCGACTGCGCAATGCCCAGGCTTTGCGCGGCGGCGCGGAACCCACCCCGACGCACCACCTCCTGCACGACCTCTGCCTCACGGATGCCGAACATCGGGGCCCCTCGGGTCGCCGCGCTGCCGATCCTTCTCGGTTCCCTGCGGCTGGCATTGAGCGACGCTGCGCCCAGCTATCCTAGCACGGGCTGCGCGGATGAGCCGCGGGGCCGCGATGACATCGCTCGCGTGGGGTCGGGCGAGGCCGGCGCCTCAGCCCGCGTTCGGCGTCACCAGGACCTTTCCGTCGCGACCTTCCTGGGCGGCGTGTTCGACCGCCTCGGCGATGCGCTCGATCGGATAGGTCGCCGCGACCGGCACGTGAAGGTCGCCGCTCGCCACCATGCCGGCGAGCTCGCCGTAGAGCGCAATCAGCTCCGCCCCGGAGCGGCGCGGCAGCTCCTTGGACAGCCAAAAGCCGGTCAGCGTTATGCCCTTGAACACCGTTTGGTCGGCGCGCAGCATGCAGGGATCGCCCGACAGCAGGCCGTAGTTGACGACCGTGCCGCCCTCTGCCAGGCAGTCGGCCAATCGCATCACCGCCGAACCGGCCACGGCGTCGATGGCGAGCTTGATCGGCGCGCCGCCTGTCGCCGCCTCGACCCGTTCGGCCAGGTCGTCGCCGTCGACCACGACGTGATCGGCGCCTTGGTCGCGCAAGGGCGCGATCAGCGCCTCGCGCCGCACCACGTTCACGGTCGCGATGCCGCGCGCCTTGGCGAGCCGGATCAGGCTGAGTCCGACGCCGGAGTTGGCGGCGTCCTGAATCACCGTATCGCCTGCCGCCAGCTCGACGTAACCCTTCAACATGAGCAGCGCCGTGGCCGGATTGACCTTGAGCATGGCGAGCTGCAGCACGTCGGCCTCGGGCACCTTGATCGCCTTGGCCGCCGGCAGCTTCTTGGCTTGCACCCAGTTGTCGCGGTCCAGCGGGATCACCCGGTCGCCGACGCTCAGCGTCTCCACGGCGGCGCCGGCCGCCGTCACGCGGCCGACGCCCTCCGCCCCGAGGGTCGAAGGCAAGGCCGGCCGGGTCGCGTAGCCGCCGGTCAGGGTCAGCACGTCGGCGGGGTTGATCGGGAAGGCCTCGATCTCGACTACAACCTCGTCATCGCCGGGAGGCCCGGGATCGGCCGCCTCGACGCAACGCACCACCTTGCCCGGCGACCCGAAATCGAATTGTTGGACGATCTTCATGCTCGCGCTTGCCCTCCGTCTGCGGACTGAGATGCCCGATTCGGGACAGTCGCAGAGGCGGCGGCCCGCGTCCAGCCTCGCCGGTTCGGGCCGGCTAGGTCTCTTCGGCCGGCGCCTGAGCCGGCTCCGGGATATCCGCGTCGGCTGCTTCGTATCCCCTGAGAGCGGACTGCCGGCGCTGCTGCGCCAGCATGACCAGCAGCGCACCGACCGCCGCGCCGGCGGCGAGATGTACGGCGAAATTCAGCGACTGACGGATGATCATCGGTCCTGCCGGCTCCGCTCACAGAGCCGGATCGCCGCGATCGCACCGGCGGCGCCGAGCGCCATGCCGGCCATCAACCCCGTCTTGGCCACCAAATATGAGATGATCATGAACTCGAGCTCCCGTGATGCCTGCAGCAGGAACTAGCCCGGAGGCCGGCGGCGGCAAGGAAGCCTCACGGATCTCGGGGGCGCAGATCCACTACGCCTTTGTGCTCGTACAATTTTCTATGAAATTTTACATGACCGTATCTGTTCTGACCCTGACCCTGACCCTGAGCGCCTTTTCGTTAACGGCCTGTATCGGCGCGGGGCGCGTCAGCGACGTGGGTCCCGTGGCGGCACCCGGGACGACTTTCCCGAGCGTGGCCGGAATCAACCTGGAAGGCGAAGAAATCCTGCTTCCCGATGGCTTTGCCGGCCGCCTGAACCTGGTCGCCGTCGCGTTCGAGCGCGAGCAGCAGGCGGACGTCGACACCTGGATCGGCGCCAGCGAGACCCTCGCAAGCGAGCGCGATCTGCGCTTCTACGAGGTGCCGACGATCTACGAGGCCGGCGCCGCCTTCCGGCTGTGGGTCAACAACGGCATGCGCGCCGGCATCCCGGGACCCGAAGCCCGCGCCCGCACCATCACCGTCTACCTCGACCGGGAAGCCTTCCTGGAGACGCTTGCCATCCCGGACATGACGTCGATCCACGTGTTCCTTCTGGACGACGCGGGACGCGTGCTGTGGCGCACCGCCGGCGTCGCGACGGCCGATAAGCTCGACGAGCTGCAACGGAAGCTCGACACCCAAAAAGCGCTGTCCGCCCGTGACCGCGGCTGACGTTCCGAGCACCTCCCACCGGAAGACGCAGGCATGAGCGGGGACATTCGTCCGAAGGCCGCCATCGTCGGCGCAGGGCTCGCGGGCCTGACCTGCGGCCGCAGGCTCTCCGAACAGGGCTATGAGGTGATCTTCTTCGACAAGGGCCGCGCGGCCGGCGGACGGCTTGCGACGCGCCGACGCGATGGCTTCCATTTCGACCATGGGGCGCAGTACTTCACCGCCCGCGACGCGGGCTTCCGGCACGAGGTGGAAAGGTGGCTGCGAGACGGCATCGCCGCGCAATGGCAGGCTCGCGCGGTCCGTATCAAGACCGGCGGCACGGACCCACTGCCGGAAACGAGCGAACGCTATGTCGGTGTCCCGGGCATGAGCGCGGTCGGCCGCCACCTGGCCAACGTTATGGACCTGCGCAGCGGCGTCCGGATCGCCGGTCTGGAGCGTCAGGGCGCCGCCTGGAACCTGGTCGCCGTGGACGGCAGCCGCTACGACGGCTTCGACCTGGCCATCGTGGCCACCCCGGCCGACCAAGCGGTGCCGCTGCTACAGGCCTCGGACGGGCTGGCGCGGGCCGCCGAGGCGGCCGGCTACGAGCCCTGCTGGGCCGTACTGCTGGGAATGGACGAGGCCCTGCCCGTGAGCTGGGACGCGGCCGAGATCGAGGGCAGCCCGATCGCCTGGGCGGCGCGCAACAATTCCAAGCCCGGCCGGCCCGCGGCCGAAGCCTGGACACTCCATTGCACGCCCGAGTGGTCGCTTAGCCATCTGGAGGAGGAGCCGGCCGCGGTCTTGACCGAAGTCTGTGCCGAGTTCGGCCGAATCACGGGGGCCGATATCGGCCGGCCGACATACGCCCAGGCCCATCGCTGGCGCTACGCCAGGGTCGCGGCGCGGGCCAGCCAGCCCTGCCTGTTCGATGCCGAGCTCCAGCTGGGGGCCTGCGGGGATTGGTGCCTGGAGGGGCGGGTGGAAGCCGCCTTCCTTTCGGGCGCCGCCGTGGCGCGCAGCGTCTTGAAGTCCCAGGGCCGGCCGGTGGGCTGAGGCGGTCACAGGCCGCTAGCGGGAGCGGCCGAACTGATCCCGACTCAGGCCAGTTACGTACAAAGGGATAAACAAACGGAGGGATCCCGCCAGACCAAGCGAAGGTCAGGAACCCCATGGCAACGGCGCGCGGATCCAGGACACAGGGCAGCACCAGCGCTTTCGTCCAACGGGCGATGCGCGCTCCCCTACTTTCCCGCGAGAACGAGCTCGATCTGGCGCGACGCTGGTCGCGAGAACGCGACAGCGCCGCGCTGGACGAATTGGTCAACAGCTACAGCCGCCTCGTCATAAAGATGGCTGCGAAGTTTCGCGGCTACGGCCTGCCGATCGACGATCTCATCCAGCAGGGGCATATGGGTCTGTTGGAAGCCCTGATGCGTTTCGACCCCGAGCGCAGCGTGCGCCTTTCCACCTATGCCTCATGGTGGATCCGCGCCTCGATACAGGACTACATTCTGCGCAACTGGTCGATCGTTCGCATCGGGACGACGACCAAGCAAAAGGCGCTGTTCTTCAACCTGCGGCGTCTGCGCGCCAAAATCGCCGCAACCAAGCTCGGGCTGATGGGCCCGGAGAACCGCGACCTCATCGCCAGCGAGCTCAACGTGACCGAAAGCGACGTCGCCGCCATGGAATTGCGGCTCGCAGCCGGTGACCAGTCGCTCAACGCTCCGGTGGGCAGGGAAGCGGATGTGGAAGCGCAGGACCTCCTGGAGGACGATGCGCCGTCACCCGAAAACGTGGTAATCGAGTGGATCGACGGCAAACGACGCTCGACTTGGCTGCGCGAAGCGGTCGAGTTGCTGCCCGAGCGCGAGCAGATCATCATCAACAAGAGACACCTGTGCGAAGAGCCCATGACACTGGAGCAGCTCGGCAATCGCTTCGGCGTCTCCAAAGAACGCGCCCGGCAGCTCGAGAAGGGCGCGCTCGAACAGCTGCGGGACAGCCTACGGCGCAAGGTGGACGCCTGAACGCCGGCAGGCGACGGCGCCATGCGTCCAAAGTCGCGTTCATCGCGTACTCTCCGGTAGTGTATGCCCGAAAGGAACGACAGATGGGTCAGCAGGTCTTCGCCCTCTCGGTCGCCGTCGCAATCCTCGGCTCGCTGGGCGCTTGCGCGTCGGGCCCGGTGGCGCCGACCCAGCCGAAGCTTGCGTCCGAGGGCGAGTGCCGCGGCGCGGTCAACCCGCAACGATGCAAGTTCAAGCACGATGCAGCGGGCGGCTACCCCTTCACGCTCGACTACTCTAACGATCCGGGCTGATCGCGCGCGCTAGACCGTCAGGTAGGCGGCCCGCAGCGACTCATCCGTCGTCACTTCGCTCATGGGGCCGACGTGGTGTATACGACCGCGCGCGATAACGATTGCGCGGTCGGCGACCAGCCCGGCAAAGCGCAGGTTCTGCTCCGAAAGCAGGACGGTCACCCCTTCAACCTTCAAGGCCTGCAGGGCACGCGCCATTTGCTGCACGATGACCGGTGCCAGTCCCTCGGACGGCTCGTCGAGCAGTATGGCGCGCGGATTGCCCATCAGGGTGCGCGCGACGGTGAGCATCTGTT
>JAAUYJ010163939.1_pt1 | contig 12797 bp, 4 predicted proteins | sample 7278031 | NCBI WGS metagenome assembly JAAUYJ01 (sample SAMN14350222, study PRJNA611818) | marine sediment metagenome | isolation source: surface marine sediment (1.8m) | place: French Polynesia: Moorea | collected 2018-08 | reverse complement strand
ACCAGTAAGATTTGCTCAAGGAATGGAAGCGTTACAGGAAAAAGGTTATGAAACGTTCCTAGAAATCGGACCAAAACCAATATTATTAGGTATGGGTCGTCGATGTTTACCTGATAGTGTAGGAAAATGGTTGCCATCATTACGTCCGGGTGTAGATGAATACCAACAGATGTTGTCAAGTTTAGCCGAGTTGTATGTACAAGGTGCGAAAGTAGATTGGTTAGGATTTGACCAAGATTATAGCTGCAACAAAGTAACGCTACCTACATATCCATTCCAAAGACAAAAATATTGGGTAGAAAGCAGCGAAAAAGATGTATTAGAAATTTATCAAAAAGCAAAAGATATCCATCCATTATTAGGTCATAGAGTTAATAATGCAGGTAAACAACAAATATTTGAATCATTTTTAAAAGCAAAAAATCCAGCCTATTTAAGTGATCATAAAGTATTTGAATTTGTCTTATTTCCCGCAACAGGACATCTAGAAATAGCGACAGCAGCAGCTAAAAAAATGTTTGCTAATAGGCAAGTAACAGTAGCAGATGTAGCTATAACAAAGGGCTTGATTCTCCCAGAAACAGAAAATAAAATTGTACAAACAATACTTACCCCGACAGAAAACAACAGTTATAAATTCGAGATATTTAGTACACAAAAAGTAGAAAATCAAGAATTACCAGAATGGATATTACACACAGAAGGAAAAATTTATCCAAGTTCCACAACACAAGAAGCAATAGACTTAGAAAAATATCAAAAACAGTGTAATCAAGAGATAGAAATTAAACAACATTATCAAAAATATCAGGAAGTAGGACTTAACTACGGAAACAGTTTCCAAGGAGTAGAAAAATTGTGGAAAGGTGAAGGAAAAGTCTTAGCACAACTTTCCCTCCCCGAAGAGTTAGGAATAACAGAATACTATCTACATCCAGCACTATTAGATGCAGCAGTCCAAATTATCTGCCATGCGATAGCCACTACAGAAACAGACCAAACATATCTACCAGTTAGTATTGAAAAATATCAACTGTACGCTCAAATACCTACTAAAGTATTTGCTGTAGGTGAAGTAGCTGAAGGTAGCTTAAAAGCGGAAATCAAATTGGTGGACAGTCAGGGACAAATATTAGCAGAAATCATAGGACTAAGGGTGATGGAAACAACAGTATCAGCACTGTTGAAAGGTCTGCAACCAGATATTAGTCATTGGTATTATCAAATTAACTGGCAAGCTCAACCACTGAAAAATTCCACCAAAAAACAAACTGAAAAATGGTTAGTCTTAGCTAAAGATACTCAAACAAAAATAGTAGAATCCCTAGAAGAAAAAGGTCAAGAGTGCATTGTTATTTCACCAGGAAAAACATATAAAAAATTAGCACCAAAACATTATGAAATAAATTCTAATAACAGTGAAGAATTTACTCAAATTCTAGAAGAAAATCCAGAGACTACAGGGATTATCAATTTGTGGGGATTAGAATCTCAACAAAATAAAGAACAGATAGAATTACAAACAATACAAGAACAAATTTGTGGAAGTGTACTATATACTATACAAGCCATAATTAAAACTAAACCAAAAAAAAATCCGAGACTATATTTAGTAACTCAAGGTACTCAAAGCGTTATTTCTGAAGCAGAAGTGATTAACCCAGAATATGGAAGCATTTGGGGATTAGGACAAGTAATTAGTTTAGAACACCCAGAATTAAAATGTAAACGGATAGACTGTGATCCAACAGCAGGAAATACAGAAGTTATAGCCTCAGTAGTAGAAGAAATATTATCAGAAGACCAAGAAGACCAAATAGCTATTCGTCAAGGCGATCGTTATGTAGCCAGACTAGAACAACAAAAACAGAAAAACCAAAGCTTACCAGAAAATCAACCATTACAATTGAAACTGACAGAATACGGAGTCATAGACAACCTCAATTGGCAACTAATGGAGCGTCCAACACCAAAATCTGACGAAGTAGAAATTGAAGTTAAAGCAGTAGGATTAAACTTCCGAGATGTACTCAACGCCATGGGAATGCTTAAAGACTACTACGCCGAACATTTAGGTGTTACGAGTGTAGAAAAACTTACCTTTGGTTTTGAATGTGCAGGAATAATTTCTGCCGTCGGAGAGTCAGTCTCAGAATGGCAAGTAGGAGACGAAGTAATAGCAACAATACTCCATGATGGGTTCAGTAGTTTTATTACAGTCAAAGCTGAATTTGTGATTCCCAAACCCAAACCAATGAGTTTCACCGAAGCAGCAACATTACCACTGACATTCCTGACAGCACACTATGGGTTAGCAGAGTTAGCAAAAATCAAACCAGGAGATAAAGTATTAATTCATGCAGCATCAGGTGGAGTGGGACAAGCAGCAATACAGATAGCCAAACAAGCGGGAGCAGAAATATTTGCCACAGCAAGTCAAGGAAAATGGGAATTTCTCCGCTCAATGGGTATTGAAAAAATATTTAACTCTCGCACCCTTGATTTTGCCGAACAAATTAAGGCAGAAACTAAAGGAGCGGGGGTAGATATAGTTCTGAATAGTTTGAACGGTGAATACATAGATAAGAGTCTAGGAATATTAGCAACTGGAGGCAGATTTATAGAAATAGGCAAAATAGGGATTTGGTCACAGGAGCAATTCCAGGAAAAGCGACCAGATGTCAGCTATTTTCCTTTTGATTTAGGAGAAGTTGCTCAACAACAATCAGGTATTATCCGGCGAATGTCAGAGAAATTAACAGAGCAATGGAACAATCAAAAATTGGGAGCATTACCTTACAAAGCTTTTGAAAGTACAGAAATAACTGCAGCCTTCAGGTATATGCAGCAAGCTAAACATATCGGAAAAGTAGTAGTTTCCATGCCACAGGTTGGAAATAGTCAAAGTTCTATTACACCAGAAGCAAGTTATTTAATTACAGGTGGTTTAGGTTCTTTAGGATTAGAAGTAGCTGAATGGATGGCTCAACAGGGAGCTAAATGTATATTGCTAACCGGGCGTCGAAATCCGAATGAAAAGGCACAAAAAATCATAGAAGAATTAGAAAAAACAGGAACAAAAGTAGGTGTGCTATTAGGAGATATTTCTGTAGCAGCAGATGTAGAAGCAATTTTCCAGGAAATTCAGAAATTCCCTCCCCTCAAAGGTGTCATTCATGCAGCAGGTGTATTGGAAGATGGACTGTTGCGAAATATGAGTTGGGAGCAATTTACAAAAGTAATGTCTCCCAAAGTGACAGGAACTTGGCATTTGCATCAGATGACCAAAGATTTACCATTGGATTTCTTTGTTTGTTTCTCTTCTATGGCTGCAATGATAGGAAATGCTGGTCAAGGGAACTATGCAGCAGCTAATGGTTTTATGGATGCAATGGCTCACTATCGTCGTGGTTTAGGAATGCCAGGATTAAGTATTAATTGGAGTACATGGGCTGGAGGCGGTATGGCTGCTAGTTTAGATAATCAGCAGCAACAACAGTTAGATAAGAGTGGTATTACTGCTATTAAACCCGAACAGGGACTGCAAACATTAGAGTTATTCTTATCAGGAGCGTCAAGTCAAGTTGGCGTATTCCCTGTTAATTGGTCGGAATTTTTCAGGCAGACTCCTACAGCAGAGAAAATGCCATTGTTATCAGAGTTTGTGTCATCTCAACCATCTTTGGGTCAAAAGAAATCTAGCTTTATTGGAGAATTAGAAGCTCAAGCTATTCCAGAACGTATGGATTTATTGACAAAACACATTCGTTCAATGCTAGCTCAAACTTTAGGGATAAAAGATGGGCAAAAAATAGGAATGCGCGAACCTTTCTTCGATATAGGATTAGATTCTCTAATGGCAGTGGAATTGAAGAATCGTATGGAGTCAAGCTTAAATGTTAGCTTAAGCTCAACAGTTTTATTTGATTACCCAGTGCTGGAAAAACTCCTCAGCCATTTAGCTGATGATGTAATTCCGATAGATTTTTCCATAGAGAATGGTCAAACTGAAAAGGATGTAGAGTTGGAAACAGATGACTCATCAACAGAGGACGACTCCTCTCGTTTTCAAGAAATGTCAGAAGACGATGTTGTTGACCTACTTGCTAAAAAATTAGAATCTTTAGGGGGTTAAAATAGATGAATCAAAGTAAAAACAAGGGAGTAGACTACAAAAAATTGATGGGAAATGCTCTGCTCAAGATAGAGAGCTTAGAGTCTCAATTAAAAACTCTGGAAAATAAGCACAAAGAACCCATAGCAATAATAGGTATGAGTTGTCGCTTCCCTGGTGGAGCAAATTCTCCTGAAGCATTCTGGGAAATACTAAATCAAGGGGTAGATACAATTAGTGAAGTTCCTCAAGATAGATGGAATCTTAATGAATACTACGATCCCAATCCAGATGTACCAGGGAAAATTATTACCCCCTATGGTGGTTTTGTATCACAACAACAAGTAGACAGCTTTGATGCCAATTTTTTTAGTATCTCTGCTAGAGAAGTTATAAGTTTAGACCCACAACAGCGTGTATTACTGGAAGTTAGTTGGGAGGCGATCGAAAGAGCTAATATACATCCAGATAATTTGTTAGATACTCAGACAGGTGTATTTATTGGTGTTTGTACCAGCGATTATTTATTTTGTGTGGACAGCATGGAGGAGCTATCAGCTTATTGGGGAACTGGTAATGCTTTAAGTGCTGCTGCGGGGCGTTTATCCTATCTATTAGGATTGACAGGACCTTCCATAATAGTAGATACGGCTTGCTCTTCTTCATTGGTATCTGTACATTTGGCTTGTCAGAGTATACGCAACGGAGAATGCGATTTTGCTTTAGCTGGTGGTGTAAATTTTTTGGTATCTCCTGAGAAGAGCATTGCATTTTCTAAAGCCAAGATGTTGTCTCCTGATGGTAGGTGTAAGACTTTTGATGCTGCTGCTAATGGTTATGTGCGTGGTGAAGGATGCGGAATAATTCTTTTGAAGCGACTCTCAGATGCTGTAGCTAATGGAGATAATATTCTGGCAGTTATTCGTGGGAGCGCTATTAATCAAGATGGAGCTAGTGGGGGATTAACAGTACCTAACGGACCGTCTCAACAAAAAGTAATTCGTCAAGCTTTGGAAAATGGAGGAGTAGACGCAGCAAGTGTGAGTTATATTGAAGCTCATGGTACGGGAACTTCTTTGGGAGATCCGATTGAAGTAGGAGCTATTGGAGCAGTATTTGGTAAAGCTCACTCTAAAGAGCAACCTGTGACTATTGGTACTGTGAAGACAAATATTGGTCACTTGGAGGGAGGTGCAGGAATTGCTGGTTTGATGAAAGTAGTGTTGCAAATGCAAAACCAACAAATAGCACCATCTCTGCATTTTAATCAACCTAATCCTTATATTAACTGGTCGGAATTACCAGTAGAAGTTTCTACTAAACTTACACCTTGGGAAACTAATGGCAAAAGTCGTATTGCAGGAGTCAGTTCCTTTGGTTTTACTGGCACCAATGCTCATATAGTTCTAGCAGAAGCACCTACTGAAGTCAGAAGTCAAAAGTCAGAAGTCAGAAGTGAAGATTTTTTAGAACGTTCATTTCATATTTTAACTCTGTCAGCTAAAACAGAAAAAGCTCTTTTAGAATTAGTTAGTAGTTATCAAAACCACATCACAAATCATCCAGAATTAAAAATAGGTGATATTTGCTATACAGCTAACATAGGTAGAGCTGAATTTAATCATAGATTAGCTTTGCTCGCTTCTAACGAAAAAGAATTATCAGAAAAACTTGGGAAGTACAAAGCAGAAGGGAAGTTGCATACAACGTCGGTATCAGGGACATTCTCACGAGAACTACCCAATAACGCTACAACACCTAAAATTGCCTTTTTATTCACAGGTCAAGGGTCTCAATATGTGAATATGGCAAAGCAACTTTATCAAGAAGCACCAGTATTCCGAGCAGCTTTAGATGAATGCGACAAAATTCTAGGAAGTTTGAATGGAAAATCTATAAAAGAGATTATCTATTCCGAAGATACAGAGACATCAACCTTAAACCAGACAGCGAATACCCAACCTGCTATATTTGCCATAGAATATGCTCTATTTCAATTATGGCAATCTTGGGGAATTAAACCAGATGTAGTCATGGGTCATAGTGTGGGTGAATATGTGGCAGCAACAGTAGCAGGGGTATTCAGTCTAGAAGATGGCCTGAAACTGATTTCAGCTAGGGGAAGTTTGATGCAGCAGTTACCAGAAGGTGGAGAAATGGTATCGCTCATTGCCTCAGAATCAAAAGTAGAATCAGCTATTTCCCCTTATGCAGAAAAAGTAGCTATAGCAGCCATCAATGGCCCAGAAAGTACAGTAATTTCTGGAGAGGTAGAAGCAGTAAGAGCGATAGTTGGTAGCCTAGAATCAGAAGGAATCAAAACTAAACAATTACAAGTATCCCATGCTTTCCATTCACCATTAATGGAACCAATGTTGGCAGAGTGGGAAGCAGTAGCAAATCAAATTTCTTATAATCAACCAAGAATACCAGTAATATCTAACGTCACAGGTACAACAGCAGATGGGAACATTGCCACAGCCAAATATTGGGTAGCTCATGTACGCCAACCAGTAAGATTTGCCCAGGGTATGAAGACTCTACATGAACTTGGTTATGAAGTGTTTGTAGAAATCGGCCCGAAACCTGTTTTACTGGGTATGGGGCGCGAGTGTTTAATGGGAACAAAAGGCCAAAAACTATGGTTGCCAAGTTTACGTTCAGGAAAACCAGACTGGGTGCAAATACTGGAAAGTTTAGCACAATTATATATACAAGGAGTCAAAATAAATTGGTTAGGATTTGACCGAGATTATCCTCGTCAAAAAGTAGTATTACCAACATATCCTTGGCAAAGACGGCGGTATTGGATCACAGATATTCAAAAGTATCAAAAACCCGTAGTATCTGAATCTGCTGAAAAAGTAGAAAAAGTACAAAAGCAAGTACAAAGCAATGGAAAAGACAACGCAGAAAAAGTCAAAATCAGATTATTAAGTCTAAATGCGGTATCTACACCAAAAGTAAAATATGTACCGCAGGAAAGACCAAAAATAAAATTAGTTGAAACGAAAGTTAATTATACAAAGGCAGAATCTGGTATTATACCACAAGAAAAGCTTAAACCAGTAACTCCTATGAAATCAGAGGCTAATACTTCAAATATTCCGGTAGTAACCAGCATGAATAATAATGTTGATTTTAATCAAATAAAAGAGACTCTAAAACAAAAATTAGCAGATGCTTTGTATGTAGACTCTAGCGAAATAGTAGAAGACCAAAAATTTGTGGATTTAGGTTTAGATTCTATCGTTGGAGTTGAGTGGGTTACTACTCTTAATCGGCATTATGGACTGGATATTAAAGCGACTAAATTATATGATTATCCAACATTGCTGGAATTGACAAATTATATTGCTCAAACATTATCAAAACAAGAACAAGCACCTGGAGTAGTTACTGAAATAGAACCAAAGATAGAAACATCTGCACCTAAACCAACAACAACAACTACTACTAGCCTGCAAGTAAACGTATCAGAAATTAAGCAAGTTTTGAAACAAAAATTAGCAGATGCTCTGTATGTAGACCCTAGCGAAATAGTAGAAGACCAAAAATTTATAGATTTAGGTTTAGATTCTATCGTGGGAGTTGAGTGGGTTAGTGCTATTAATAAACACTATGGATTGGAGATTAAAGCAACTAAATTATATGATTATCCAACATTGTTGGAATTAACAAATTATATAGCTGAAATTTTATCAACAGAACAAAAACAAGTACCTGGAGAAATACCACAAATAAAAACAGAAACAAAAGAATCAGCAAGTTACTCAGAAGAAAAAATAAAGGAAGAATTACGCTCAATACTTAATCGAGTAGCTAAAAAAGAGTTATCTGCTCAAGTCGCAAATCAAATGATTCAAGAATTAAAACAGAAACTCAAAAATAAAGGCAAAAAAGAAGAAGTATCAGAACAATTAAAACCGCAACCCAAAAACGACGGTAAAGAACAAAAAGTATTAGAGGTAATTATCAAATATACTCGTGAAGTAGCACCAGAACTAGAAAAAGTTCCCCTGGGACCAACACATAGTCTAAAAAACTTAGGCATTGATTCAGCAAGTAGGGCAGAAATTATTATGATGATAATGGAAGAATTCTCCTTAAATATCCCAAGAATTGAATTAGCTGGAGCAAACAATATAGGAGAACTAGCTGAAATATTTGCAGCTAAGTTATAAATCGCTTATGGAAAGGAAAAGCAACATCGAAATAACTGGGATGGGTATAGTTACTTCCATTGGTCAAGGAGTAACAGAATTCAAAGAAGCCCTATTTTCTGGGAAAACTCAATTTGATTATCTCAAACGACCCGGACGTGAAGGTGCTAAACCATTTATAGGAGCAGAAATACCAGAAATTGATGTCCGCTCTCTGCTCCCAGAATATAGTAGTATCCTGCGCACTGCTAGTTGGAGTGGACAAATAGCAACCTTAGCATTATCCGAAGCTTGGCAAGACGCTAACTTGGTTAATAGCAAAGTCAACCCCGAACGTATCGGGTTAGTAGTAGGTGGCTCAAATGTGCAACAACGTCATCAACAAGAAATCTGGCAGCGTTATCAATCTCGTCCTCAGTTTTTACGTCCAACTTATGGACTTACAGTTTGGGATACTGATATAATGGGTTTGCTATCTCAGTGTTTTCATGTCCAAGGAGAAGGTTACAGTGTAGGTGGTGCATCTGCTAGTGGAGCAGTAGCAATAATTCATGCAGCTAGGCAAATTGTAACTGGCGCTACAGATATTAGTATTGCTTTAGGATCATTATTTGATATCTCTGGTTATGAATGTCATGGACTAGCAAATTTGGGAGCAATGGGTAGCGAACGTTTTGCAGATCGCCCAGACCTTGCGTGTAGACCATTTGACCAAGACCATGATGGGTTTATTTATGGAGAAGGTTGTGGAGTATTAGTCCTAGAAAGAAGTGACCACGCTCAACAACGTGGAGCAGTTTCCTACGGAAAACTTATGGGTTGGGGATTCAATATAGATGGAAACCGTAGTCCAGAACCAGCCCAGAAAGGAGAAGAACGAGCTATGAATACGGCTTTAGCAATGGCCGAGTTGCAACCAGAGGAGATATCCTATGTGAATACTCACGGTACCAGTTCTCCTCTAGGTGACAGAACAGAAGTAGCTGTTTTAAAATCTGTAGGACTGAAGAATTGTCTTATAAATTCGACCAAATCCTTGACTGGTCACTGTTTAACAGGTGCAGGTGTAGTGGAGGCGATCGCTACTATCCTACAAATGAACTATGGTTTTTGTCATCCTACTCATAACTTAGTTAATCCTATCGATCAGACCCTAAGTTGGGTAAAAGAAAGTGCAATTCAAGCACAAATCAAGTATGCTATAAGTAATAGTTTTGCTTTCGGCGGAATTAATACAGCTTTACTAATCGGAAAATCGTAGCGGTAGTATTGCTATGTTAATATATTTACGTTAAAATTATAAAGAAATTATGTACTTTAGTATGGCTATATCAATATATTTACGTTAAAATTATAAAGAAATTGTGTACTGCCATCAAAAACTGGTTATAGGTGCGGTCACATCCAAAATGTGCCACCGACTTCTATTAAATAAATCTGAGAACTTAATTTCAAGCCTCTCGGTTCAGCCAGAGGTAATGATAACTGATAACTGATAACTGAAATGGGGGGTGCTAGAGGGGTGAGTGCTGACCGCTTCTTTTTAGTATCAGTTTTGTAAAACAGCAGTCACCGATTACTTATAACTGCCATAGCGCCATAAGAATCAGCCTCTTACCAAAAAATCAAAATCAAACCAAGGAAAACTAATGGAACAGGTTGGGATTGAAGCCCTCAATATATATGGGGGCTCGGCCAAAATAGATGTGCGAATGTTAGCAGAAGCACGTCAATTAGATACGAGTCGCTTCGATAATCTAATGATGAAAGAGAAAACTGTGGTGATGCCTTATGAAGACCCAGTTTCTTTTGCAGTTAATGCAGCCAAACCAATAGTGGATAGCTTGAGCGATGTTGACAAGAAACGCATAGAAATGGTAATAACCTGTAGCGAGTCTGGTATCGACTTTGGTAAATCAATGAGTACCTATATCCACGCTTATTTGGGGCTAAGTCGCACCTGTCGTTTGTTTGAACTTAAGCAAGCTTGTTATTCAGGTACAGCAGGGTTTCAGATGGCATTGAATTTTGTGCTGTCTCAAACATCTCCTGGAGCTAAAGTCTTAGTTATTGCCACAGATATAACTAGGTTTTTGCTTCCAGAAGGAGTAGATACTCTGGACGAAGATGCGGCTTTTGCGGAACCAAGTAGTGGTGGTGGAGCAGTAGCTATTTTAGTTAGTAATGTAGGTCACATTTTTCAGGTAGATGTAGGCTGTAATGGTTACTATGGTTATGAAGTAATGGATACTTGTAGACCAGCTCCAGATTCAGAAGCAGGGGATGCAGACTTATCATTACTATCTTACTTAGATTGTTGCGAAAATGCCTATCAGGAATATCAAAACCGAGTCGAAGGGGTAGACTACGAGAAAACTTTTGATTACTTGAGCTTTCACACTCCTTTTGGTGGTATGGTAAAGGGTGCGCACAGAAGTATGATGCGCAAGTTAAAAAGGGCAAAACCACAAGAAATTGAAACAGACTTTCAAAGAAGGGTGATGCCTGGGTTAGTGTATTGTCAACAGGTAGGGAATATTATGGGAGCAACATTACATTTATCCCTAGCTAGCACTATTGACAATGGAGAGATCGATGGACCTCGACGAGTGGGTTTATTTTCTTATGGGTCTGGTTGTAGTTCAGAATTTTATAGTGGGGTTGTTACACCAGAAGCAAAAGAAATTCAAGCTAAACAAAGGATTCCCGAACGGTTAGGGGAACGCTATCCTTTGAGTTTTGAAGAATATCAGTATATATTACATCAAAGTAATGCAGTTGCTTTTGGCACAAGAAATGTTACCATAGACAAAACACTATTTCCGAAAGTATGGCAACAAGTGGAAGGTAAGGGTAGGTTGGTTTTAAAGGAAATTAAGGAATTTCACCGAGAATATGAATGGGTATAATTATGGATTATCAAACCATAAAGGTAAACCATCAGTCTGCTGTACTAAGGATTCAGATTTATCGACCTGAAGCCCAAAACAGTATTAACGAGCAACTTCTGCAAGAGTTATGGTCAGTTTACCAATCTGCTGAAATAGACTCAACAATTAAAGTTGTAATTATGGAAGGGTTGCCTGATGTATTTTGTACAGGAATGGATTTCCAAGAAGCAGCAGAAGAAAAGGATAGGGACTCAAAAGCTAATTCTGAAGCTTTCTACAAAATACTTAAACATATTTCTCTGAGTAGTAAGGTATTTGTGGCGCTGGTACGGGGTAGAGTACAAGCGGGGGGAGTAGGTATAGTGGCAGCAAGTGATATAGTTATTGCGGATGAGACTACAACGTTTGTTTTGTCGGAACTATTATTTGGTTTATTGCCAGCTTGTGTATTACCTTTTCTAATTCGCCGAGTTGGATTTCAGAAAGCCTACCGTTTATCTCTAACTACTCAACAAATATCAGCTTCGGAGGCTTATAATTGGGGATTAATTGATGAATATGGTAGTGATACTAATAAGTTTTTGAGTCAATATGTTAGACGATTAAGATGTTTGCCATCCTCTGGGGTGAAAGAATTAAAAGACTATATTAATCAGTTATGGATAATTAAAGAAGAAACTAAAAATTTGGCTGTAAATAAGATTTCTAGTTTAGTAGAAAATCCTGATATTCAAGAAAAAATTCAACGGTTTCAACAAGAGGGGGTATTTCCGTGGCAAACATGAATTTCATCCGGGGTTCAGCAACAACAAACACCGGAATAGTAGAATTTATAGAGTTGGAAAAAGAGATTGTCCAAATTGTGATGAAAGATGAGAAAAATCACAATTCTCTTTCTTCTGAAATGATGGCTCAATTGTACAAATGTTTTCAAATAGTTAAGCAAAGTAAGAGTTATAAAGTAGTTATATTAGCAGGAAGTAGTAAATACTTTTGTACTGGTGGTAATAGAGAGCAGTTAAATTCAATTTTCAAAGGGGAAGCTAAGTTTACTGATGGTTTAGATGTATTAACATTGGCATTAGATTGTCCTCTTCCAGTAATTGCTGCGATGGAAGGTCACGCATTAGGAGGAGGTTTCGGTCTGGCTTTATATGCAGATTTTCTTGTGTTTAGTCGAGAAAGTTTTTATGCTAGTAATTTTATGAAATACGGCTTTACTCCAGGGGTTGGAGTAACGTTAGTATTGCCTCAGAAATTAGGGGCAGAACTAGGTAGAGAAATGATGTTTACTGCTAGAAATTATAGTGGTAGAGAACTAGCAGATCGTGGTGTTCCTTTTCCAGTTGTATCAAAAAAAGATGTGCTAAGTTATGCGCAGAAAATGGCAAGGGAAATGGCAGAAAAGCCTAGGTTATCTTTGTTAACTTTAAAAGAACATTTAACTTCAGAAATTAAAGATAAGTTGCCAAAGGTGATAGAAAAAGAGTTGAAAATGCACGATATAACTTTTCATCAGCCAGAGGTTAAAGCTAGGATAGAGGAAAATTTGGGATTAGAGAAAAGTGAAGAAAAGTTAAAGGAAAAGGAAGCAGAAATTATCTTATCTCAGTTAGAATCTGGTGATGT
>JAAUYJ010026604.1_pt1 | contig 12813 bp, 9 predicted proteins | sample 7278031 | NCBI WGS metagenome assembly JAAUYJ01 (sample SAMN14350222, study PRJNA611818) | marine sediment metagenome | isolation source: surface marine sediment (1.8m) | place: French Polynesia: Moorea | collected 2018-08 | reverse complement strand
CTCTAGAGAACTAGATATGTTTGTTATAGCTTCAAGGCGTTTTTGTTTTCTAGATTTCCAGAAACTACCAATAAAATTAATTAATCCACCAACAATCATTACGGCTATTCCAACAGGAGGAACAACAAAAGTCAAAAATCCTCCTGCTACACCTAAAACACTTCCACCAATTGTAAGAAGTTTTTGAGTATCAAATGAATCTTGACTTTTCAAGCTAAAATTACTTGAATTGAGTTGAGAAATTAATTGTAATTCTTTGCCTATTTCTTCAAGAGATTCTTTGACTTGTTCGTTAAACCGATCTGCTGCTTCTTCACAACTGTTCTTGATGCGCTGTTCAAACTTTATTCCATTAAGTTTTTGTTTCCAACCTCTATTTAGTCTGTTTTCATCCTTTTCATTCCAATGATCTTCAGCAAACCCTTGAATAGCATTGAAAGCATCTCGAAAGACGGATTCTATTTGCTGCTGTTGAAATTCTAGAGCATCTGTTTCAGCTTTATGAATATCTCTATGAATAGTTTGACGTTTGTTTTTGAGAGTGTATATTAACTGTTGATAATTTTGTTTTTGCTTTCTTACCCAATTATTAGGATGCTCAATAGACCCAACAGTAGAACCTAAAAATGTTTGCGACCGCCTTATTGTTCCATGCTTGATTAAAGATTTGCAAATTGAATCTAGAAAATCTTGTATTCTACTCGCTTTGAATAGCTTGTCTTTATTTTCTTGATGTTCTAGTTCACTAGATAATTGTGCTGCTAACAACATGACTGGAACGATAGGAAAATAATCATTAGCATAGTATTGATTAGCATAACGACGAATGCGATCGATATGTCCACCAATGCCACTTTTTCCTTCAAGAGCAAATAATTTATCGGGATTTTTGAGGAAGTGTTGTAATCTTCTGGAGTCGCGAAGATTATATTTAATGTTGAGCAAAATAATTAATAGTTTGGCTCGCTCTTTCAACAGCTTTAAAAATTGAAACTCTGTTTCTTGAATACTGTCATTGGTGACGACATAACAAATAACATCCGCTTCATCAATTATACTTTTAGCAATTTCTTCATCGTTTTTTCCGCCAGCATCAGCAGCACCAATACCAGGAGTATCAATAATCCGAATATTTTTCCATTGATAAACACGATTAAAACGAGTAGTGCGCTGTTTTCCAACTCCAATTGATTCCCAACCATCTTGAGTAATTATCGAATGAAGAGTGCTTTTACCTGCCTTAGTTCTACCCATAAAAGCAATACTAAACTGGTTTAAAGCTCTTTGTTTTGCTAGATGAGACTCTCTTACTTTTGCTAATCTTTTAATAATTTCAGCATCTAGAGATTGTTTACTATCTTCAAGTTGCTTGGCGACCTCTTTAGCCGTAGTAGCTTTACTATTTTTATTCTCTATTTGTGAGATAACTTCTTCTAGGCTGATGATTAAAGTATTTAGCGTTGCTTCTGTTTTATTAAAAGCTAATTCTGCATATTGATAATCTTCTTGAGCAATTTTGCTGCAATTTTCAACTGCTTGACTATATTCCTCTCCTGCTAGTAACATTTCTTGTTTGATTCTTTCCTTTCGACTACTAGCAAATTTTTCTGCATATTTTATGTACCAATTAATTTCTGCTTCTGACCAGTTCCAAATCTTTCCTATCTTGTTAATTAATTCTCTTTCTAAAGAGGAAAAATCTCCATCAAGATTAGCCATTGCTAAGATTTGTCGCATTACCTCCGATTGCTCTCCCAAAGAAATTTGCTTTGTAATATAATCAACCGTGAGATGATGGTTATCCTGTGCCAAAATTTTTTCCATCTCATCTTTAGTATGTTGTGAGATGTTAGTGTGATCGCCTAATTGTTTCAGATATTTCAACTTTTCAGAATGAATTTGCTGATCTGCACAGACAATATGAGTAAGTAACAAAAATCGGTAATCTAATTGCTCTTGAGCAACTGTAGAGGAGTGAGACATCAATAATTAAATCCTGAGTTGAGATTTCTTCCTGTAACTTAAAGTTCCCAACTCAAATAACTGATTAACTAAATATTTTTACGGATTTTAGGGCGATCAATCTTGATTATCTCATCCTTGCTAAGTAATGCCACTGCAATGCTTAATTCACCCTGCTTGCACTTTGAATTTTTTGCTCTGGCGATCGCTTTATCGATTATTTAATCACTAATAAACTAGATGATAAAGTAACAGGAGAATGGATAGTAAAAACATTTTCAAATAGAAATTATAGCTCAAAATTTTATAGAGAAGCGTTCATGTTGGTTAGGCTTAAAAGAATATCAAATGAGGAAAAAAGACAATCTAATTCCTCACTTTATTTTAGTATTTACTGCTTATACTTTTATTATTTATCAACAATTAATGGGCGGACTGAGAAAACCTTATGCCAATAAACCTTTAACAACTTTTTCTGAGACGAAGAAAGCTTTTTTAAACTGGTTTTATTACCGTTTCTTTGGCTGGTTATAAAAAAATATGGAAGTCTTTGCTGTCCATAAAGCCTCACGTGGATTTGTTTTCGGCTAAAAACAGGTTACAAGGCTTTTGTACTTAGAGTTTAGTCTTTCTCGATCGCTTTTTTCCGAAAGTCCAGTAATTACTCTTTATAATAAAAAAAATGTTAGAAAAAGTTTTAGTCTTACAATCTTACTATAATAATTGTTTTTTAGATGTTATTGACTATTTTGCTACAATTTTATACTTTTTTTCTAAAATTATCAAGTGGTGTTCCGAAAATACTACAGTTTTATGACTTTTGATTCTCTTCTCAATTTGCTTGAGCAACAATTCATTGAACTCGATGAATCCCCTTTAAATGTGGTGGAAGGCTTGCTGTTAAAAGGAATTTTGGAAGATTTAAGTTATAGTGAAATTGGTCAAAAAGAAGGTTATAGCCCAGCTTACCTAACCAATGTAGCTGCACCCAAACTATACAAAAAGCTTTCTAAATTATTTGGTAAAAACGTTACTAAAAAAAACTGTCGCCTACTAATAGAGTCTAATAATAAATACAAATCCAGTATCTTACCTACTTATCCTAGTGGTGCAGTACCTCTAAACTCTCCTTTTTATATTGAACGTCCACCAATAGAAGAGCAAGTTTATGAAGAGATTGAAAAACCAGGAGCTTTAATAAGAATTAAAGCTCCTAAAGAAATGGGTAAAACTTCATTGCTGCTGAGAATTTTGAATCATGCTGTTCATCAAAACTATCGGATAGTTACTATTAATTTTGAGCAAATTGACTGCGCTATTCTGAGGGATCTAGACCGCTTTTTACGTTTTCTCTGCGCTAGTGTTACCCAGCAACTTAATCTTGAACCAAAGCTTGAGGAATATTGGGATGATGATATTGGCAGTAAAGTCAGTTGCAGTCTCTATTTCCGATGTTATCTTCTCGAACAGATAAACTCTCCTCTAGTATTAGCATTTGATGAATTAAATCTAATTTTTGAATATCCTCAAGTAGCGAAAGATGTTTTACCGCTATTTCGTTCTTGGTACGAAGATGCCAAAATAACACCTATTTGGCAAAAGCTACGTTTGATTGTTGTACATTCGACAGAAGTTTATATTCCCCTGCAAATTTATCAATCTCCTTTTAATGTTGGATTACCCATTCAATTAAAAAGCTTCGAGCTTAACCAAGTAACAAAGTTAGCCGAAAAATATCAATTAGATTGGCAATCGGGGGAAGAAGCGGAACAGTTAATAAATTTAGTTGGTGGTCATCCTGGGCTAATTCAAATTGCTTTATATCATCTGAGTCGTAAAGAAATTACCCTAGAAAAACTATTACAAACAGCTTCAACTCCCCAAGGTATTTACCATCGTCATTTACGTCGTCAGTGGTTGACTTTACAACAAGAGCCTGAATTGGCTGAGTTTTTTAATCTTCTCCTTCAGAGTAATCAACCTTTACAGTTAAAACCAATTGTTGCTTATAAGTTAAGCAGTATGGGATTGATTAAACAGATCGGAAATGAAGCAATAGTTAGTTGTAAGCTTTATCAGGATTACTTTACTAAGAATTTTATTGAGATGGATTCAAAACATCAACTGTGACAATGCTTTAATGAGATTTATGAATAGGCAATGCTTGCTTGAAGATGGAAGTATGAAACAAGTGTTATCTTGAGAAACATTAGCTTAATGGGGAATATCACAAATTACTCCAACAGAATGCTTACAATGAGAATTTTAATCGCAACTTTACTTAGTTTAGGTTTAATTAGTGGTTGTAACCCTGTAACTAATACCAATACCTCTACCGAAACCCCTGAAACAACTGTTAATTGTCCCCTACCACCAAACGACTTACCTCTAATTAAAATTGATAGTCAAGAATACGGCTTTTATCATGCTTTTGACTTTCAAATCCAAGAGATTATTCCGGATACAGATACGATCTCCTTTAAAAGTTTTAAACATAAATTTACTTTATGTCATGCTAATAACAATTGGATTATTGAAGAAATAGCTAAATCAGATTCTAAAGATAATTCTGAATTGGGACAATACCAAAGTATTGAACTTGAAGGCAAACAATATCAATATAAAGTAAAACTCGATCGCAATTCTCCCAGAGAAGCAGAACAAGCTATTTTTGAATTGATTACCCCTGAATCTCCTCAACCACAACAGCAGATACTATACAATCTAGAACAAGCCAAACAAGCAGGAGTAATAGAATTAGGAGATCCTGAAATTTCTCAAGTAGTAGTTTATGGCGATCGCTTATTTTGGTCAATTTTTGCCTATCGTGGAGAAGGATTCGGCGGAATTGCTACTATAGTGAGCTATGATCTTAAAACTAATAACATAACTGTAATTAAACCATCAGAAATAGCCGATCAAATAATTAACGATTTGGTTATTACAGGAACCCCCGATAACCCTACTTTTTGGATCGCAACTCAGTTAACAGGAGAAGGAAACCCTTATATACCGAGTATGGGATTAGTGGCATATCGTCCCCATAATTCAGATTATACTGAGGGTGAAATTTCTAGTTATGGAGTACGTAACAGTCCCATTGTGGGAGCAATCCCTACTAAATTGAAGGCAGAAGAAGATAGTCTCTGGATTGGAACTGGTAACGGTATCTGTAAAGTAGAATGGCAAACTATTGATAATAATGATAGCTGGCATTGCTGGCGATTTGCTGTAATGGCAAAATTACCGAGTAAGGGATTACCAATTTATAGCAGTTTATTAGACAATACTGCCGATGCAACTATTAACCCCAATGATTCAAATCAAAATCTAGAAGTGCTGTGGTGGTTGCCAAAACAACGAGAACCTCTTATGGGGCGTTATGAAATTAAATACGAACCTGCCATGACAGTAGAGTTAAGTGGTATAGGAGCAACTACCTGGGATGAATATTATTATGATGATCGGGAACCTCCTGTGTGGGAAGCACCATTATTTTGGGCGGGAAGTAATTGGCATTGGGAAAATAACAAATTTGTTCGCGGTTTGGATGAAGTAGAGCTAAATCTTGTCGGTGGTGGTGCGATAGGAATTAGTTCTGGACGACCCAATGATGATTTTATTTTTGATATCAAAGCTCTTCGTGGTGATTTAGAATTATTAGAATTAACTAAAAATACTACTAAAGTTAAATATTATTCTGCTTGGGTAGAAGATAGTTTATTGCAACCATATCTGACTATTGTTCCTAAATCGCGATCTTCTCAATCTCAGCCTAATCCTTTATTAGAAATTAAATCTACTTTGGATTAACTTGTAATCAGCGATCACGGAGTGCCAGGCTTCGCCTAATCGCATAATTTGCGATCACCAGTAATTCTCAAAATTATAATAATTCTCTTTGATACATTGAAAATATTGACGATCAAGAATTTTAAGAACAGAATTTAAACCCAGGAGCATCTTCCACATCTGGAAGTTCTGACGTAGATCCTGTGAGCCCAGACCCTATGCCAATGCCTCCCCACAATCACGAAGGTCACAATCACGGCGATCCCATGACCTTTCCAGACTCAGAGCCCTTGGCTCCTGGTGGTCAAATTGTTAAGGTAGATGGTACTACACAAAGAATAACCAACTTCAATCCAGCTACAGACAAGCTCGACTTGGGTATGGACTCCATACATAACCAGATAGCTATCGATACACCCGAAGGCTTAGTTTTCCAAAATTTATTTACTCCAAGTAAATCTCTTACTCTTGTTGGTGTTTCTCTCAAAGACCTCAAAGCAGAGAACTTTACAGCCATCTCAGATGCTCACTTACAGCAAGACCTCAGTGCTGCCTTAGCCTGGGAGAACGGCACAGGATACGTCAGACCAAATACAGTATATATTCGTTCTCACGAACAGGGTCTCCAAGAAGAAGTAGACTTCAACCCAGCTACAGACAAAATCAGTTTTTACTACCTAAGTGTGCGTGGAGATAATCAACTGAACTTTGCAGTGGAAGAAACCGAGAAAGGAGTTAGGTTCTACAGCCCAGTAACTGGTCAAAGTACCACCCTTAAAGGAATCAAGTTCTCTGATTTAAATAGCTCTAACTTTGAGTGGAGAGCCAATCAACTAGAAGACAATATTGCTGACAGAATGGGGCTATCCGATAAAATAGCTGATTTTAGAATCGTTGAAAGCAATGTATTTAGCGGTAAGAGCGTTCCAATGGCAGGACTAGTGGATAGAGCACCTTATCACACACAGCCAGAATATACTGGTACTAGAATAGGCTCAAATCCCGATCCAGTCGATCCAGTTGACCCAGTTGACCCAGTTGACCCAGTTGACCCAGTTGACCCAGTTGACCCAGTTGATCCAGTTGATCCAGTTAACCCAGTTGACCCAATGCTCGGCAGCAATTCTGAAGTAGATTTTGCGATTATCAATGATTGGGGCAGTGGTTACCAAGGTCAAGTAGAAATTACCAATCAAGGCAATAGTAATCTCAACAGTTGGACTCTGGAATTTGATTTGGCTGGTGATATTACCCAAATCTGGAATGCAGAAATAGTCAGCCGTAATGGGAACACTTATGTCATTGGCAACGCACCCTACAATGGGACAATCGATCCTAATCAAACTATCACCTTCGGCTTTCAGGGACAAGGTTCTGCACCTAACGAACCTAGAGTGTTTGAGTTGAACGGAGAGATAGTAGGTCTTCCCACACCAGAACCCACACCCACACCAGAACCCACTCCTACACCAGAGCCTACACCAGAACCCATACCAGAGCCTACACCAGAACCGACACCAGAACCTACTCCCACACCAACTCCTAGCAATCCAGGAGACTTCAACTATGCAGAAGCACTGCAAAAGTCATTTCTATTCTACGAAGCAAATAGATCTGGTGAACTACCAGCAGACAATAGAATCCCCTGGCGTGGCGATTCTGCCCTCAATGATGGTGAAGATGTAGGACGTGACCTCACTGGTGGTTATTACGATGCAGGTGACCACGTAAAATTCGGTTTTCCTATGGCAGCAAGTATGACTATGCTGTCTTGGGGAGTAGAGGAATATAGTGATGCCTACGTCAAGATTGGTCAGCAAGACGAAGTATTAGATGCGGTCAAGTGGGGAACTGACTACATTCTCAAAGCCTATGATGATAAAGGCACAGCAGATGTTTCCGATGATGTATTCTATGGACAAGTAGGTAATGGACAAGCGGATCATTCTTTCTGGGGTCCTCCAGAAATTATGACTATGAATCGACCAACTTATCAAATTGACGCTCAAAATCCAGGCTCAGACTTAGCAGGGGAATCTGCTGCTGCTCTAGCTTCAGCTTCAATTATCTTCCGCTCTAGCGATCCAGCTTATGCGGACCAGCTACTAACTCAAGCTCAAAAGCTTTATGAGTTTGCGGAAACTTATCAAGGTAAATATTCTGACTCCATCACTGATGCACGGAATTTCTACAATTCTTGGAGTGGTTATACCGATGAACTGGCTTGGGGTGCAACTTGGTTACATAAAGCCACCACAGCAGCAGGTCAAACTGATACGCAATATCTGGCTAAAGCAGAGCAGTACTATCAAGAAACCAACGGCATCCAATATGCTCCTTTCACTCAAAACTGGGATGATAAAAAGTATGGTACGGCTATCTTACTCGCCCAAGAAACAGGAGATACCCAATATCAAATTCAAGTAGAAGGTTGGCTAGATCGCTGGATGATAGATAAAAGCAATGGTGGAATTCCTACTTATACAGAAGGAGGACTAGCTTGGTTAGATCAATGGGGAGCCAATCGCTATGCTGCCAACACAGCCATGCTTGCTGGTATCTATGCGGATACAGTAAATGATAAAGGCGGTCAATACTCTCAATTCGCTGAGAACCAAATTAACTATATGTTAGGAGATAATCCTAATAACTTTAGTTATCAAATAGGTTTTGGTAATAATTATCCTCAAAATCCTCACCACCGAGGAGCTCATGGTTCTCTCAATAACAATATCAATGGCGGTGACACTCAAAACATTCTGTATGGAGCGTTAGTAGGGGGACCGAGTCAGCCTAATGATAGTGCTTACAATGATAGAAGGGATGATTATATCTCTAATGAAGTAGCGACAGACTACAATGCTGGATTTACAGGAGCAATGGCTTATCTAGTTCATAAACACAACGATATGCCATTGCCTGATAGTGAGATTACCAACCTTTTTGGTTCTGACAGCGCGCCTCCAGCATCACCATTCGCATCTAATTCTTTTCCCTCAGAGCTTGGCTATCAAAACATAGATGATGTGTTTGGTCAACAAACCACATTTCAATTAACTTCATCTAGTGATTACTAGGTAAAGCTCCCATGATTAGTCAACAGTTTTCATCACAATTCGAGAAAACTATTGTCTATTAAAACTAAATGTCTGGAGTAATGAAAGCTTCAGTGGCTTTCATTACTTCTAACGGGACTTATTCACCTATAATGGAATCCAAATTAGTTGATCTTTCCATTCTTCCGCTTCAGTCGTTTCCCAAATTAGGATTAAGTCTTCTGCCAACTCTCTTATTGTTGCTTTAGGACGTAACCAGAATAATCCCCAAATAAATCCACCATTAGCCCAATGTGCTTCCAAATGTTCTGGCATACTTTTTCGATTATCTGTTAACAAGATGCGCTGCGACTGCTCTAAATAAATCAATACTTCTGGGTCTAAAGTTCCCAAAGCTGGCGCACCTATATCGCCCACACGCAGTATATCAATTTGAGGGTTACGACGAAATGTTGCTAACTTAAGCCGAGGCGACAAATTTTCGTCTAGCAAGAAACTAACTTTCATTGTTCCTTTAGCTTTATCTCAAAACGTTTTGCTTTTTCTGCTCTTAAACGTTGTACTAAAGGAGAAGGATTAGCACTCCATTCCTGATAGTGTTTTTCTCGCTTCTGGGCTAAACGCCGTAAGTAAGCATCAATTTGCGCTCGATTATGCAAATAGTAAGTAATGGTAGCGTGGATTTTTTCTAAGCTTAAACTAGGCAGATTGGCACTAATCTCCTCTGATGTATATCCTTCTAAGTAATAATCCAGTACATTATCAATACCGATTCGATGTCCTTTAAGACAGATCTCATCGTCAGAGAAAAAATCAAAATAATCTTCTAATTTAGTCGTTGAAAACATAAATTACTTACTCCTAAATAACTCTTGGTTATGAAAACTAGATAAAAGTCATCTTGAGTAGGGGTTTGACATTGCCAAACCCCTACTTGAGATATTAGCCAAGAAATTGATTTCTTGGTAATTTATCCCGCCTGGTGCTGCACCGCAATTGCTCTAAGCTACAAAATTGAATTGGAAAACAGCATCATTGAAGTCGTTGTCAGATACTCCCAGGTTAGATGGCAAATCTTCAAAGCCGTAAGTGTTATTAACGTTAGCTTGTAGGTGTCTTGCTCCATCGGGGTTAGCACCGACGAAAGCAAAATAAGCAACTATATCTTCTATAAAGTTAGCTGCATCGTTAAATACACCATCTGTTTCTGCATTTTCAGCATCAATAAAGCCCTCAAAACCAAGATTACCACCATTAGCAACTATCACAGGAGCGTACAAGCGATCGCCAGCAACAATTACATCGCCAAATTGTTGAGCAGTGGTATTTTCCAAACCTCCTGCTCGTAACTCCCAATTATCAACGCGATTTTCGATAGCAGCTTGAGCATAACCATCTTGCTCGGGTGTGAAATCAACAATCCCATCACCATTGGTATCGATACCACCATTTTCGTCAATAATTTCATAGAAACCTACTAAATTATCAAAAGTTAGTAGATCTAAAATCTGGACTAACAAGAACGTTAGTATCGGGAAACAGACCAGTAATAGGGTCACGCTCAATGACAGTGTTGGGTCCAAAATCTACAAAGTCACTGAGGACAATAGGATCAGGATTGAAACTTGCTTTTTGTCGCAAGTTGTCACAAGTTTACTAGTTCAGAATTGAGACAATAACAACGCTGATCCGTATTACCTTGAGAGATAAGTAATTTTTGCTCAAGCATGACTTTTAAATCTCTTTGCAAAGTGCGTCGAGATACATCGGGAAACATAGCGGAACAGTTTTTGATGGTTATTTCTTGGCAGTTACTAGCATATTTTAAAATTAGACTTTGACGATAGTTAAGTTTATGAAATTTCGCAAGTTTCTCCCACTGCTGAAGGGAATTATTATTAATGACTTCATCCCCAATATCTGCTTTTAAATAGGCTTTTAGTAAAACTTCAATCTCAATAAAAATCTCCTGACGATGAGATTGGTTACTGCGTAAGGCTAACAAAATTAAGGTGTTGATTCCATGAACACAAATTTCTGCTAGTAACTGACTGCGCTTATCTGATAAAGCTGGATTACGAGTTTGTAATAGCTTTGCCGTAAATTGAATAGCTTTTTGAGTAAAGCTATCATCGATGTTTTTAAAAATGCTTGGCGAGGTGAAAAATTGAATAAAAATAATTCGTGAGGTGGGTTGCTCAAACAATCTTTGAAATTCCCTTGTCATTGTGTGAATGAAATCAGGAAAAGGTAATTGTATAATTTCTGGACGCAATAGTTTATCCCAGATGACATACACTCGATCAATATGGCGTAACTCCAAAGCATTAAAAATCGCTAACTTGTCAGGAAAAAATTGATAGAGTGAACCTACTGCGGTATCTGCCCGAGATGCGATCGCATGAGTGGTTGCAGCTTCAAAACCCACCTCATCAAATACTATAGCTGCTGCATCTAAAATTCTTTCAACTCTTTCTTGACTACGCTTTTGTTGGGGTTGACGACGGAGTGGATTATTTTTGGGTTTCATGTTGACAAATACGAACAATGTGTCATATATTTAAAGTCAATACAAGCTTTCTGTTAGCTTAAATATTGTTTTGTTAGCTAGGCTAAATTAGTTTTTAATTAATGGTTTTGGGCAAAAACATTGGTTTAGCCTACCCTACTTTAATCGGTTTTTTTTCGAGAAATATCCTTAATTCACAGGAATATTTAACTTGTGACATTTTATATGATACTTGTCGCAACTGAGTTGTTTGCTTAAAACTTTTAACTGAGGAAATTGATTATGTCTATGTTGAAAGGTGCGCCTTGGCTATTGGCGCATAAGTCGATGCTACAGATAAATAAACCACAAAAAATCTCTCTTTACGGCAAAGATTATGTCATGTGGAAAGATCAAACTGATAGAGTTAACGCCTTACCGAATATATGTCCTCATATGGGAGCAATGCTATCTGAAGGATGGTGCGAAGTTCAAGAAGATGGCACAAGTAAAGTAGTTTGTCCGTTTCATGCCCTAGAATTTGACAGTCATGGTTGCACTATTTTACCAGGTACTAATAAGAAAACTTTACCCCAGATGCAGCCTCTAGAGTTAATAATTAAAGACGATTTTATTTGGTCTTATGGCGATTGTGAGCCTAAAATTCCCATTCCCGATATTTTAGAAAAAATTAGCCAAGACTATGAATTTATTGGCTATACAGCAGATACAAGTGCAGACACAGACTTGCGATCGATGCTATTAATTATGCACGACTACAATCATCAAAATGGCACACATCGGGATTTATTTGAAATTACCGAAGTTAAGTTTGAGAAATTTATCGACAATGGCTATCATTCCGAGGCTTTTTTTAATACTCCTACCGCGCCTAAAACTTTCTGGGAAAAGCTCAAGCAACCAAGCCAATTTTTACTACCTGATGTAATTAAAGCTCATTTAGAAAACTATTTCCCTTCTTTGGTTATTTTTTATGGTAATAATCCTTTTGGTAAATTTGCTCAATGTCATCTTTTTGTTCCAGAGTCATTAACGAAAACTCGAACTTACGTATTGTTGTTTGGTGAAGTCAATAATCCATTAGCCAAACTATTAAAGAAAAATTTTCTGGATCTTAGTAAGGTTGTTGTAGAACAAGATACAGATATTTTAAGTAAGATTTATGCAGATGCACCACAAAAAATTAAGTTAAATAATGAGGGGGGAATGGATTGGGTGAAGCGTAATTTTTATACTTGGGAAAAGTCATATCAGTAATAAAGATTGAGGAGGTAAGAAACAAGTTAATACTAGTTTTCATAAAGTTTACTTTTAAAAATTAGCTTTGAATAAAATTGTTAATCAAGTAAAATAAATTATCAACAAAGCTTATCTTTGCGATAGGCTCTGGGGGTCATTCCTGTCATGGCGCGAAAGTATTTTCCTAAATGACTCTGACTATTAAAACCACAGTCATTGGCTATGTCTGCAATGGGAACATCTGCTTTTTTTAAT
>JAAUYJ010015995.1_pt1 | contig 12813 bp, 14 predicted proteins | sample 7278031 | NCBI WGS metagenome assembly JAAUYJ01 (sample SAMN14350222, study PRJNA611818) | marine sediment metagenome | isolation source: surface marine sediment (1.8m) | place: French Polynesia: Moorea | collected 2018-08 | reverse complement strand
TTTTTATCACCTCTTTTCTAACTACATTCTTGCAGCAAGGTATAACCAGACACGTATTGTTGTTGGCTTGTTTCTCATTTTACTGTACACTGGTGTTGTTTCGGCTGTTGTTGTTGCTGTTGCTACTGTAACAGTAGCTCTTGTTGCTGCTGCTGCTGCTTCTCCTGTTTCTCCTGGTAGTTTCTGTGCCTCGTGCTCCTGTTCCTCATGCTGATACTGATTGACGAGGTGTTAGGGGTATTGTTGTTACCGACGCCATTAGCACGTGTAATGATGATTGATGATTGATTGCTGGAAGTTGAGTAACGACAAAAAACACCGAAAAAAAAACAACCTAAAGACGGAAAAATGTACAGATTCTTCCTTCTCTTCCTCCTCTAAAATATGTGGATTGCCGTTTCCGGCTGTTGGCATCTCAAGCCACCGAAAGTTTCTTGTTCCCCGTACTTTCTTTATTTGGAGGAGAGAGGCAAGAGGGTGGTTGGGGACGAACCTTCTTTCGTCCGACAGTCACCGGCTGGTGCCACCTCCCCTAGGCCTCGACCAAGAAAAGAATAGACTTTACGCAGTAAGAGGTAGAAGGAGATGGTGCTCTTTCTTCCTCCTCCCTTGCTCGCTTTCCGTGACACGACAACGAATCCCGTGGCGGCGGTATCACTTCTTGCAGTAATGGGCAGTTGGGCACCTCCCTCTCCAAATCCCTCCCTCCCTGCATGCCGCCTCCATTCTCCCTTCTGCCAACCAAAAGTTTCCCCTCTCCTCCTCCTGCCTCCGTTTTTGGGCCTCCTCCTTCTCTTTCCTGAGTCCTTTCTCTGATCTTCTTTCCCCCCGAGGAGGAGGAAAGGCTCCTCCTCTCTCTCCCTTCCCTCCCTCCCTCCCCCCATGTGCCCCCCATTCCCCCATTTCTCCGGCCCCAAGAAGTGTAAGAAGAGGACGGGCGATGGAAGACCAGGAGGAGGAGGAGGTGATGGTGCCTCTCTCGCCTTCCCCCCCGCCTGCCCCGTACGTGGTGTCCTCCTCCCGGGGGGAAGGCAAGAGTGAAGAGTGGCGGTGGGCCCGGTCGCCTTGGGAAAAAAGAGGAGAAGTTGAAATAGAAGAGGAGGGAAGGGAGAGAATGCATGCCCCCCTCGTCCTCCAGTTGTGAAAAGGAGCCCAAGAGGAGGAGGAAGTTCTCTAAGAAAAGAGGAAGGAAGAGATTCCCCCTTTTCCTTTCTCTTTGAGACCTCCTACCCTCCTTTAGAAAGCGGGACGCATTAGTTGCCAGCGAGGAGGGGGAGCGACAAAAGGCACAAGTGGTTTCTTCATTCGGATCGAACTTACACTTCCCACTTCTTGCCGCAGAATCGAAACCAGCAATGTCGTCGTCCACCGCAGAGATGGAGGAGAAGCTGAGGGAGGCCGCCTGCTTCGGCGATCTGGAGGGACTGCTCACACTCGTCAACCAGGTACTCTTAAGTAACTTCTTGGGTTTGTTTGTGTGTGGGAACCGATATGTTTCAGGGCGCGGAGGTGAACAGCCAGCACAAGGTTAACGGCTGGACCGCGCTCCACTGGGCCTCCAAGCGAAACAACCTCCAGTGCGTGGAGGCGCTGCTGGCTAGAGGGGCGGACAAGATGCTGTACACGTCCAAGGGCGAGCTGGCCGCGCACCTCACCACCAACAAGGGGGTGCTGCAGACGCTCGGGTACAGCGGGCAGCACACCAGGGACAGGCAGAGGGGGGTCGCAAAGAAGAGGACGACGGCGCAGCAGCAGGCGGCGGAGGTACGGTGCATTGCATGAATGTTTGATAGATGGGGAAAATGTTCTTTCCGCTACGTAATTATCCATGGTTCTTTCCTTTTTGTTCCTTCTCTCGTGACGTGAAAGCGGATTATATGGCGCATTGGTATCGCCGAATCGCTTACACTTACTTTCTCGACTTTCTCCGACAAGGTCGAGTCAAACGCGAGTTGCTCCTCACCGGTGCCCCCTCCCTTCGTCCCAAACTACCTGAGGCACCCGCAACTCAACTACAAGGTGGACCTCAGCCACGCAGTAAACGCAAAGCAACAGCAGCAACAGCAGCAACAACTGGTCTCTCCTCAACAGGTGAAGAAAAATGATCGCGTTGAGTTTTAGGCGATATTTTTATTCTCTATTTTACAGGTGACCAAGGCCAAGAGCGCCAACAACTTAGACGACGGTCCCCCTTCGTCCTACTCCCCCGCCCCCTCCGCCCCCGTCCGCATCTTAAAGGTTCGCCTGAGCGGGAGGGACGAGTACGACCGGGACTTCATCGAGTTGGACCTCCCCCCGCAGCGCCTCACCTTCCGCGGCCTCGTCGACGCCGTATGCGAGGAGTTCTCCATCGACCCCAAGATCGTCGTCAAAATACGGAAGCTGCCAAACACCAGGATGAGGAGGGACGTGGAGGTTCAGCGCCTGACGGACTACCAGGAGCTGGAGATAGAGACCACTGCGCCGCCTGCTCCACCTGCGGCGATGACGACTACGAACTCCACGGCCTCAACCGGACAAGACAGTGCAAGCAGCTCTAAGAAAGTAGTGCCCAACAACACCAGCGCCGCCAAGGAGGGAGGAGGAGCCGAAGTAGAAGCCACTCAGCCGAAACCACAGACGTCGAAACCGCCCCCAGCAACCAAGACGGCAACGGCGACGTAAAAGAAGTAACGTACAAGACTTACTAGTTACTACTATAATTCTCCAAGAGTTTGTGAGCCGAAAAAGGAAGTGGTGCTCGAGCTGCTCAAAATCTCTCCCCTACTGATTATTAATGTCGCGAGGAGGGCAGATCTTGCCGTACGTACTATTACTTCTTCTTTGGTAGCTTTCAGGAACCTTTAATGAGCCTCTTCGAACGAGTGACGCGAGAGAGGCCAAGAGAAATACCCCACATATCTCGCCTCAGTGATCTCTTGATCTCCCATCTCCCCCTCCTTTTCACCTCATATTCTTCCTGTAGGAAAAAGTGCCATCATATCAATTGTTCAGGTTGTCAATATTCCAAGTTACCTATGGGTGCATGATGTTATTTTTCTTGTTGCAATAAACAAGCTCTAGAAATTTCAGGAAATTCTAAAATTTGTTTTTGTCGTTTTTTTCTGGGGAACGTATTGCTCAAAAAACAAAATTTTAAATTTCATGTAGATACAACATTTTCAAGCTTTCTTCTGTATCAACTTTTCGACTTCTTTGTGAATTTCGAAGACTCATATCTCAGGCTGGCTGTTTCGTTGATGCAGTCTGCTCCAACCTCATCAGGCACCGATGGACAACGCCAAGACGTATCCTCGGGCGGCGGGGACGGCCATGCCGAGTTCGTCGCATCCATCGGAATGCAGCCCACACTTCTCTTCGGCCTTTTCATCGCGTCCTACGTGTGCTTCATGGTGTTCATGGTGCCGAACGCGTCGAACCAGACGCAGCAGCAGAGCTATCCCACGCACAAGCTCTTCTTCTGCTTCAACGTGATCAGTCTCATCGTCAACTTCTCCGTCTTCGTCAACGAGTTTCTTATCCACCAGACGAAGAGCATCGTGCTGAAGATAATTCTCGCTATCTTGCTCTGGTTGACCGGAACGCGAAGCTTGTCGGTGGTCTGGATATTCTGCTGGGTGCAGGCATACCTTTTCTTCCAGAGCGCGTTCCACACACTCCGTTGCGGCCACGACAGCATGAGGGTCTTGCACCTTTCTTTCCACCTGCTGTGCGGCCTGGTCAAGCCGTGGGTCGGATCCACCCTGGCCGGTTTCTCGTCTATCATGGCACTGCACTCGTACATCGACCAAGTGGTGAGCGTCTACTTCATGTTCCGGTCTACGCTGGAGGCCCTCTACGTGCGGGGGGAGGACCCGCAGGAGCTGGAGAAGGAGTCGCTCGGGACAAAGGTCAAGACCAAGGTGGTCACCAACGCGAGCGCAATGTGCTGGGACACTTTCGGTATCGCCCTGCAGGACCTCAAGCCCACCATAGAGAGGCTAATCCTCTACTATGTCCTCTGGCAGTACAACTTCACCCTGGTCCAGGTGGTGAAGGTGTTCGGCAGGGACTCCAGCCTCTTCCCCGCATACTCAGACTGGTTCAAGGCTTGGATTCTTACTTTTCTTGCCTACACCATCATTGCCCTCGCTTTCGTCGTTGCCCGGGGCGTGCACGATCCCAATTCTGACCCCGTGGTTTTCCCCCTCGTGCAACAGGACGAAATGTTCTCAATCAGGCCCGACGTTCATTTTACCCATCATAACCACCCTTCCGTGCTAAAGTACCGGAGGAAATAGAGAGAGGGGGAAATGATATCTTACGAGGAAAAGCATTGTATTTTGTCCGAATCGTAAGAGGCGACTGCAAATCGTACACCCTTGGGATCCAAAAATTTCACTCCCGTCAGGAGGCAATCTTGAATCGGGTATGAAAATGCGTGCTGAATTATCCTTCCCTTTGAAGACAGTTGCCACACCTGCAATGAAAAATGTTGCTCTTGATAGGGTAGCAAAAGCATGTGTTTTACTCACTCTGACAAATCCATCCTCGGAACAGGTGAGTAGCAAACCAGACTGGGAGGCGAGATCCATGCCTGTTATCCACCCTCCATGTGCAGTAATTTCTGCGATGATGTAGCCGGTGGGCAACGAAAACAGTCGGAGGAGTCCGGAACCATAGCCCGCCACCAAAACTCCTAAAAATATTATAGACATTCTTCAATGCCCATGTCAATAGTTAATTTTCATCCGGTGGTAGGTACTAAGTTTTTTTAAAAAAAGTGTACACCACTAATAAATATAAATATTATGGGAGAATAGAGAAGCAAAAAAATGAGGTCGCTGCGCTACTTGCTTGCATTGGTTACCTTGTCCGATTTTATTCCAGAGTGCCATAGCCGTGACCGTACAATCCGTGTGAGAGTCGATCTTGGCCTTGTGTACGATCCCGTCCCCCGTGCTGGCTCCCAGAGCCCAAACATTTAGCAAACCAGTATCGTCGGCCGAGACGAGCACCTGCTGGGGCAAAGGCGATAAGTGAAATTGTCTTTTATTGTCCAAGGAAGAAGCGTCTTCTTGCATCTTTAGCGGTGGAGGAGTCAGTGCTGCTGGGGACGGCGGTGGAGGCGAGGTCTGTGACCGGGTGCGCATGCCTGCGCTGGGAGTCGGCCACCCTGCAGACGAACCCGTCTGCGTCGCTCGTCACCTCGAAGACCACCACGGTGCCAGTGTGGATGCCCACCGCCACGAAGTTAGGCCCGACTGCGGCGATGCCCCTGGCCATCCCTCCGGCCACCAGGCGCTCGTCCACGCCGATGCCGTTCTCATTGAAGTCGTACTCGTAGATCTGGGTGCTGCCGTCCCAGTCGAAAAGCTTTATTCCAGCCTGGCTGCCTGCAAAAAAAGATAGTCGGAAATTATCCCCAAGGTCTTGTAGCAGAGCTGCAACAGCGTCAGCAGTAGCAGATGCAACAGCAGCAGCAGCAACAACAACAGCAGCAGCATTAACAGCAGTAGTTTTTTTCTTGACGTAACGGCTATCGCATCAGATATATACTGAAAAAAATAAGAGTTTTTTTACCCAGCACAAGGACGGTGCAATTTTCCAGCGGACACCACTTTGCCGATGTGACAGCCACGACTGAGGAGATCGCCCCTGAAGTGCCGCCTTCTTCACCAGCGTGGGCAGCAGAAGTAGAAGACTCTTCTTCCTCCTTGCACTTGTACTGTATGTCCACTTTGGAGGCGGAGGGGACGTCATGCGGGCAGACGGCGGAGAAGCCGTCCCTTCTTAGAGTGCCAAGGTAGATCTCGCGCCACTCGGGATCGAAACTCACAACCTGAGAAAATAAAGTGCTTTGTTCATTTTTTTTAAAGCAAAATGTTTTGTCTCCGTGTAACCTGGAGGTTTTTCGGCAGCATGCTGACGCTGTAGGGCAAGACGACGTTGCCCTTCTTTTGGTACATTTTGTCGGGATGATCAGACAATAATTGCGCAGCAGAGAAGTATTCACGTGAGGAAAAAAATGTAGCTCTGATGCCAATGATGGCATTGGCTACCACACAGGGCTTTCCCTCTCTCGGGAATACCTGAAAAAAAGTTCCCTATACGCCCCCCCTCGAAGGGTGCTTTCTAATGTCAGGTACAACAGGGAGGGGCCGGAAAATGAGGAGGGGAGTCCTGAAAATGTTGTTCCGCGCATGAAAAAGGAGAACGAGAGAGAGATCGCGTGTCATGTGTGGAGCTGCATTGGCAGGCATGCTCGCCCTCCATCGTCGACAAAAGGCCTGCCGCCTCTTCGATACATCGAGAATTGCGTCGTGAAAGTCGTAGCACGAAAATGCCTCTATTTTCTCTTGTAGGAAACGATAACACGTACAGAAAAAAATATCGAAAGTCGAGGAAATACTGATGAGCGGCGCTACTACGAGTTTGACGTTTCGTTCTCCTCCGCCATCCTGCACATGTCTGCCTCCATTCGCACCAGCGCTTGCTCGATCTCGTAGTTCTTCGAGACGAGCCCGACCCAGCCTCCCTCCAGCCCTCGCAGCTTCTCCCCCACCGCCGTCTGCTGGTTCTTCCTCGCCCAGTTGACCTCCTGCACGTCCTTCTTGAGCTCAGCCAACTGGGATTGAGACTCCCTCACCATCTGCTGCAGCACCTCGTTGTACTGCTTCCACGACTCGCACCCGTAGTCCAGCATCAGCTCCAGGTTCGCTATCCTGAGAGGGAAAGGAAACCGTGTCAGCAAAGAATACCACCCTCGCTATCATCTTCCTCACTCACCGCGTCCTCTGGTGCTCTAGCTGCGCCTTTGAGTTCTCCACGCACTCTCCCCAGGCGGCCACGTCGGTCATCTTCCCCGCGGGGGGAGTGGGGAGCTCGTAACGCTTCATAGAGAGGGTCTCCATGGGGGTCCTAGAGAAGAAAAAACGTTGCTAAGACCGTCTAGACAACGAACCGGTCTTTTACTTCTCACCTGGATGAGACCCTGTCTAGCTCGGACCTGAGCAGCGGCGTCTCGAAGGAGGAGAGCGAGAGCGCGGGCAGGTGCTCCAGGTAGTTCTTGGTTGGCCTGTACCTGCGCGTCTCCTCCTCCACCAGCGCCAGGGCGGCCTCGCGCACGCCGGCCTCGTCGTAACCGAGGTCGATGTAGGGGAGGGCGTCCACCACAGCCGCGCCGCTCGAAGACGCCGAGGAAGAGGAGACCGGCGCGGACGGCGTCTCGGTCATGGCGGCCTCGTGCTCTCCCTCAGCCTTATCAACCTCCATCGTGAACTATTGGCACTCGAGGTCGACGGAAAACAGAGGACGAAAACAGGCGAGAATTCAAGTCAAGAGCAACCTCAATTAAATCGGGATCAAATTGCCCAATTCTAACCCCACTGCTCTCTGCAGACCAAGAATTAGACGCCCTCTATGTCTGCAGACAACGTCGTCTGCTGTAAAAATCACGAAACCTCCAAATTTAGAGTTGACAGAAAATCGTCCATTTTTGAGGACGAATTTCTTTTTTCTCTTTTTCTCTTCCTCCGTTGTTAGCACGCTTTCCCCCCATCTGTTCTCTTTCAAAAACCCCAACAAGTTTTGCAGGCGTCGCTCTCGCTCTCGCTGCGCAGCCGCAGCCGCAGCGTCGCCAAAGGAAAGGAAAGGCCGCTTGGGGCGCACGGGGCGCACGACGTTGGAAAAGAAGTTCCATTTCCAAAAGAAGAAGGCCAAAGGTTTTCGTCTGCCGTGCGGTGCGCGGTGCCTGTGTCGAGGTCGTCCACAATTTGACCTCTGTCCTCTACCACTCCACATTGTTTCTGGGTGCTGCAGAGGTCACATCCCTGGCCATGACAAGCAGGTCGGCACAGCCTCGGGGCTCCTCCTCGTCCGCGCCCGGCGCGGAGGGGTGCCCGTCCCTCTCCGAGTCCTCGGCGCGCAACGAGTGGTACTGGGGCGACCTCTCCAGGGAGGAGGTCAACGAGAAGCTCAAGGACGCCCCGGACGGGACGTTTCTGGTGAGGGACGCCAGCAGCGGGCGCGGGGACTACACTCTCACCCTCCGCAAGGGCGGCGGAAACAAGCTCGTCAAGATCTGCCACGACGCCGGGGGGAGGTACGGTTTCAGCGAGCCCTTCCAGTTCGAGTCGGTGGTCGAGCTGGTCGAGTTCTACCAGCGGGAGTCCCTCCGCGAGTACAACAGCACCCTGGACACCAAGCTTCTGTACCCGGTGTCCCGTCTTGAGGAGGTGGAGGCAGAGGCCCCCGGAGGAGTCGTCGACGTGGAGAACGTGGCGCTCAGGCTCAAGGAGATCAACAAGAACTATCTGGACAAGTCCCGCTCCTACGACCAGCTTTACGACGAGTACCAGAGGACGGCCCAGCACATCCTGCAGAAAAGGCAGGCTGTCGAGGCCTACGCGGCGCTGCTCAAGCTATTCAACGAGCAGATTGACTCCCACGTCAAGTCCCAGGACAAGGTCTTCCCTCACGAAAAGATATCCCTGAAGAACAACTTCGATATCCTGCACAGGAGGGTCCAGGAGATCAAGCTCCAGCAGGAGAGGCTGCAGTCGGAGCTCAAGTCCGACAACGTCCAGAGTCGCTTCCTGGACCGGGAGATGAGCGGACTCAAGCCCAAGATTATCGATCTGTACAAGCAGCGCCAGACGCTGCAGACTTGGCTCATCGCGCACGGAAAGGGCATGGAGGAGGTCAATAGACTCCTGGAGCAGTGGAGCGTTGAGTCAGCGGCCTCGGCAAGGCCTCACACGGATGCTGCGGCTATGGCGATTCCAGAGGGAGAGCTGCCCCACCACGACCACACGACTTGGCTAATGCTCGGTCTCAACCGGGTGAGCGCGGAGCAGCGACTGTCCGGCCAACCTGACGGCACCTTCCTGATCCGGCGCTCCAGCGACGGCCGCTACGCCCTCTCCATCGTGTGCTGCGGCGCCGTCGGCCACTGCCACATCTTCCACACTGAGCGCGGCTACGGGTTCGCCGAGCCCTACAACATCCACGCCTCCCTCAAGGAGCTGGTGCTGCACTACGCCAAGAACAGCCTGGAGGACCACAACGACCTGCTCAAGACGACCCTGATGTACCCGGTGGGGGCTCCGGCCAGGAGGAATCCCGCCGCCGCCTCGCCGCCGGTGGAGAACACTTACATCGGGGCGGAGCAGTTCAAGCAGTAGTCAGTCGTATGCAGAGGAGGGGGAAACGGGAAAGGAGGCATACTCAGAACAGAAACTCGGTGAAACTAAAGGAACTGCAAAGATTGGCCAAGGCAGGACCTCTGACGGCTGTGATATGTCAGATTGTTCTTCAATGCATAACAATGTGTATACGAAGAAGTGAATGGGGAAAGAAAAAAAAGTCAACCCATCCCGGCTTTCTCCGGCCAACAACAACCATTGTCACAAGAGTAGACGTTGTGGTCATGTTTATTGCGCTCTATTTCTTAACAGGTTCTTCAACGATGGACGACGACGTGGTCCGCTACACCGTCCACTGCTTCTCTGATGACGGCGACTTGGAGTCCCTCCTCCGTCGGTGCCTGTCTGCCGTCCTGGCGGAGGCTTCATCCTACATCTGGCACGATGGGCGCTTCTGCCTCCGCGCCGACGATGCCCGCGGCTGCCTGGCCGGGGAGGTGCGCTTCGGGGACAACGTGGAGGACGAGTGGTTCGTGGTGGCGCTGCTCAGGAAGATCACGGAGGAGGTGGAGGGCGCGGTGGCGAGGGTGGAGGACGGAGACGGGGAGGTGCTGCTTATCGAGGCCGCCGACGCCCTCCCCGGCTGGGCGCAGGAACCGGAGGCGGCCAGGGGGAGGGCCTTCCTCCACCGTGGCCGGGTACACCTGGTGCCGATGGCCAGCAGGCCGTCCGACCTGACTCCGTTCCCTGGCCCAATGACGGGCGAGCCCGCCGTCGAATGTTTCGCTAGGGCCGTGGCGAATCCCGTCTTCCGTACGGAGGCTTCTCAGGCGGTGCAGAAGACTGTGGCGGACAGGCTGGGCAAGCGGCCTGGAGACTGGAGTGACAACTTGCACTACGTCCACGCCCTTTTACCTGCAAAGGCTGCTCAGATGCTGCACAGGTCTCCCCAGCTCATCTCTACGGTTCTCCAGAGATTCCTGACCTTGGACAAGCGGGACGTCAAGGCCTGGCGCGGTATGGAGCACTTTCGTCAGGAGGACTGCGTTGAGACCGGCGTGGAGATGACGAGGTGCCTGTACGCCCTGGCGCTGAGCAAGGACATTTGGCCATCCAAGGAGTCAAAGTGGACGCTGCCGAGGAAAGAGACCGAAGAGTGGAAGGAGAAGAGCATGGGCTTCAAGATATCTGCCTGCATGGAAGTGCTCCTGGCCGACATTGGAAAGACCGGTACAGACGAAAGTCAAGGGTTCGAAGCATATCTGAAGAGGCTCCAAAAAGTCGGGTACTTTGGAGACTTGCTTCCTGGATCGAAAAAGTACAGCGCCCTGCTGGACAGCGCTCGCTACGCCTACTCCGAGAACAATGGCTCATCAGAGCAAGACCCAAAGCTGATCGAGTTCCATGAGTGCTACCAACGTGCTGACGATGCCAAGGATGATGAGAAAAGATACCGTCATGCCAAACTGGAGAGACCACCCGACGACGACGCCTGGCTGTATCACGATCAGGAGAGCCTCGACAAGATGCTGAAGCAGCACTTTCACATTGGCGAAAGCGAAGAGCAGGCGGTCATGGAGAAGCTGGAAAACTTCCTTAGCAAAGAATCAGACATGAAGGGAGTCGAGCTTGACGAACTCGACAGACCTCTTGACATTGATATGGACGGCCTCCAGGCATCCCTCGGCAAGTTAATGAGGGAAATGGAAGGTGGACAAATGGAGAGTGACGAAGAGGACTTGGACGATGACGAAGAGGAGGATGAAGAGCGCGCCATTGACAGTGAGATGGAAAAAGAATTGTTGTCGTCGAACGTGAAGGATGGCGAAGAATTGGTGCAGTCCATCAAAAACCTAAGCAAGGAGTTCGCTGAGGCCTCGTCGGGACCCTCGACGACCCTCCTACAGACTCTGAAAAAATAATGGAAGAAGTGGTCGTAGTGACTGTGTTTGCAAAAGAGTTTAAAATACAGCAACTCCGTTGCGTTTCTGTGATCATTCAGCACATACCATTTTTTTACTCATAATTGCAGGAACGACTGGAAACTAAAAGATCACCATGGCGGACCGTCCGCGTCGCGCGCGTCTGCCGCACAACCGCGACGGGAGGATCGCCCCCTACAAGAAAGAGGGAGGAAGTCGGCATCAACGGAGCAACCAGGATGCCGCCATGAAAAACGTTGGAGGAGGCGGCGGCATCGGAGCCAGACCGTCTAAGGGCGCCGCTCCTACTATGGATCAAATACAGGTTTGCAAAAATCGAATAATTTGAAGCAGAATGATTTCCAATGATGATTTTTATACCCACAGGCCGACCGACTGACAGGCCTGGCCAACAAGTACTGGGCTCCTCAGACTCAGAAACAACACGCCGACTTCGACGCCGATGTCATTAAGGACATCTATGACAAGGACCTGAGGGGGGCTGGCTTCTCCGTCAAGAGGGTCATGATGCTGGAGTTCAGCCAGTACCTGGAGAACTACCTGTGGCCCAACTACGGCGATAAGGCCAGCTCAGAGCACACGCTGTCCATCGTTCTCATGATCAACGAGAAGTTCCGCGAGAGGGTGCCGGCTTGGACCTCGTTCCTCAAGAGCCCGGAGAAGTTTCCCGTCTTCTTCGGGAAGATCTTGGAAATGAGCCTCGACATCGGAAGAAAAGAGGAGGAGAAAAAGGACGAAGCTGGAGGCAGCAACGGCGACGAGGGCACCAAGGAGAAGAAGGAGGAGAATAGCAAAGAAGCAGAGAAAAGTGCCGCCATCAGCCTTAAGGAGCAGACCTTCGTTCTGGTGTTCCTTGACCACTGCTTCACCAGCATGGAGGTGGACATCATCCGCGAGCAGGTGCAGAAGCTGGTGTCGCTGTCCATGTGGGAGGCGCTGCTGGAGAGGAGGAGGGAGAGCGAGCTCAAGAAGGTGCCCAAGTGGAGGAAGTACTGGCGGGCCATCGCCAAGAAAGACGCCAAGGAGACCAGCGAGGAGGCCAAGACGGCCAATACCTTCAACAGGAGGTACCTGAGGAGCCTGCTGGACTCCTTCTACTCCGTCCTAGACTCTGTGGACGAGAAGAGCTGCCCAGAGGAGAGCGTGGAGTACTGCGAGCATTTCCTCATGCTCCTGATCGACCTGGAGGCCTTGCTTCCGACGAGGAGGTTCTTCGACACCGTGATGGACGACGCCCACTTCGTGGTCAGGTGCCAGCTGTCCACCCTCCTCAAGCGGCCGGAGGGACACCTGTTCTCACAGCTCCTCGAACAGCTTCGGTTCTATGCCCGCTTCGAGATATCCAACGAGACTGGCGATCAAGTAAGATACACACACACACACACATCTTTTGAGGCATTGCATTTTTAGTACCTTTATTTTTTTGCCTTTCAGATGACGCAAAAGGAGACAACCGAGGTTCACTACAACAGGATGGTCGCCCTGCAAAAAGCCGCTTTCCACAAGTACCCCGCGCTGAGAGACTTTGCCCTCGCCACGGTGACCAGCATCGACGACCAAGCTGCTCTCAGGGAGAGGCTGGCGCCCCTGCCGAGAGAGACCCTCTTCGAGATCGCCGAGTTCCTGTGCCTGGTGCCTGCTTCGGCCGAGGAGGACGAGGAGAAGTACGGCAAGGACCTCCTGGTGGAGCTCCTTGTGTATCGGCACGAGAGGAGGGAGTCCCAGCTGCAGGCGCTCAACGAGAT
>JAAUYJ010035207.1_pt1 | contig 12814 bp, 16 predicted proteins | sample 7278031 | NCBI WGS metagenome assembly JAAUYJ01 (sample SAMN14350222, study PRJNA611818) | marine sediment metagenome | isolation source: surface marine sediment (1.8m) | place: French Polynesia: Moorea | collected 2018-08 | reverse complement strand
TGGCTAGTTACCTTTTTAAAGATGCAAAATACTTCTGTAGGATCCCTCACGCAAGTCCTCTTTCCCCTGAAACGAAGGATAGGGAATAGTCCTTGTCTATTTAGTCGTTAGCATACGATACAGCATGCGACGGCGTCGTGGAGTGTATACCGCGTCAAAAGAGAACTAGCTGCAAGGCTCTTTGACCGTGTACACCGCTTTGAAGGGTGTACGAACAATTCAGGGTGAGTCAGACGTTTGATTCCCTTTAGGATCTATCTAATTCCCATTCATCCACTGCGGCGCTTGGGAAGCAAGAGAAAGAGAAAGCGGAATTGCAGGATGAGAGGGCAAAAGTCGATCAAGGAATTCCTGCTGTTTCACCGCCGAGAAATTTCGGAGGCTATTTTTGGAAGGCGAAAAGTAAAGAAGGGCGTAGCCCCGTTATTTAGCCGGAATAGCTAAACTGTATCGGCGTCATAAGTACGTAGGTGGAAGAAAGCTTTCGAGAGAGATTGTAGAAAGGTGGGGACAAAATCGAGACGCCCACTTGGAACTTGGCACGCAGGACTAGGTACAAGAATGGTCGAATTAGGGGCCGTACCAGACAAACAGTTAATCGATTAACTGACTACTGCATCCCTGTAGTCAATTAACTTTAACTGCCCAAATTAGTCGACTAATTTTTATGTAGTAACAATTTGCCAATTTTTGAAAAAATAAAGAACTTTTATACTTCTTCCGAAAATCAAAGAAAAAAATTAAACTTTTAAGTATCACTTTAGGAAGCCAAAAAAATTGCCGTTTTTGCTTCAAAATTTTTAAAAAATATAGTAAAAAGGGATTTTATGTAGTGCAAGTCAGTTAATCGATTAACTGACTAGAGTATGGCAAATTAGTCGACCAAGAAAATTTTAGCCGACCAGAGAATTTGACGTCCCCTAGGTCGAATGCACGGGGAAAAATCAATGTTCCAAGGAGTTTGTCGACTTTTTGATAGAATGTTAAGTTGTCAGTAGAAAAAACCTGAGTACAAACAAGTTTTTTGTTTGCGTCTAGTGGACAAAAAATGTTGTAAGGGTGCTTGTAGAACCTTCATACTGTTTTCCACGTACCGTTTGCACAGCGCTACAAGCCAGGCAGCCAACGCCGCAGGTATTGCGTCCCCAAATTTCGCCCTTCAGCCATCGCGGCCCACCGCCTACAAAATATTGGGTGCGTCAGAGCGCCTCCTTCCATGCCGCAAAGTCTAGGTGCCTTAGTCTCCCTCTCGAGGAACAACAATCCAGGCATTGATTCTGCGAAGAACGGGACGAAAATGGATTGGCGCAATGGGGAAGAAGATGGGGACTGCTCCTTCATTAGAAGGGCATTTGTTGTCACACGATTGACGCACAAGACGCGGCGTTTTTACAGAGCGGACAGTGATGTCCGGCACTGCGTACTTGGTGCACCCCAGCGCGGAGAAGAAGAATCGACTTTTTTAACTTGGACTCAATCTTCGTCATTTGGCCACGTCCTAGATTCCCCTTCATTCCAGGTAAGAAAGCGCCATCGCAGTACCAGCAGAAGGAGAAGGAAACAGACAACAAACACTAAATCTGTGCCGCCGAGCAAGAGGGCGGGAGAGCGGAACATGACCTCTGTTATTCATGCTTTACGTCAAGGAAATTCAAGCTGCCACCGGCCTCCCCCTCCCTTCCCCCTTCTCCTCCTCCTTCTTCTTCTTCCCCTGTCTCCCCTTCCCTGGCCTTTCCCACCTCTAAGTCTTCATCTAGTTGCTGTAATGATACCGCGCTCGCGGGGATAATAGGGTCGGAGGGGGAAAGGCTGTAGTAGTGGGCGTCGCTACAGACGGGTGGGCGGAGGCGACTCTTGAGAGAGAAGCGTCCGACTTTGTTTGTGCTTCCACCCTCGCCCCTAATTGAAAGCACGGGTTGGCCCCTGATGCAGGTAACGGACTCTGGAGATCAAAGAGCCGCGCGGGGCAATACTGTACTGTATAGCGCATACCAGGATTTTGTGTGAGTGCCCGAGGCATTTAGATGTGTCATGGATAAGTCAGCAGCTGGAACACAAAAGACCAAAAGCTCCTGTACCAAAGTACCGTATGTTTACTGCGTACGTTAATGCCTCTGTCAATAACTATGTGTGGAAGCATCAAATAAGTTAGCAGACCGGTTCATTGTACTCCATGAATTGTACGTGTGTATGCAACATACATGTACAATGCATGTATGAATTCCTCCGCCCACGCTAGAGGATCTCGCCCATTTCCCCATTCACAGGTAGGTAGACTCCTGCCTTGTTGGTTTGGCGGCAAAGCACTTGGACTAAAACGCCAGGCGACCTTCCAAACCAAAGAGTGAGCCGCTTTCCACCTTCCAGTCCAATCTCCGGGTTTACTACCCACTCTCAAAAATGGGCATGAATGCATGCATGCATGCGTGAGAAGCACCGCCGAATCTCCGCGCACGAGGAAACGAAATATACCGGTAAAATACATGGGTCGTAATCTGTATATTTCTGCTAGAAATAGCAATGACTTGCCGCTGTTGGCTTCTAGGAAAAAATCAGTCCAAAACAGGGGGGTTTCCCGCTCCGAGAAGTAAGAGTCTTGCCTATAGAAGCACGGCAAGTGCCTTTTGGTAGTGGAAACCCACGCACGTCACTGCTTCGAGGGAGGGAGGACAGGGGAGAACCAAACGGAGGATGGAACGGGGCTTGGCGCGCCGGAGCGCCGTTCGCTGAGGAGGGGGGAACCAGAGAAGGCAGAGAAGGCCCGAATGTCCCTCACCGCCACCGCGAAAGGATGGAAGACAAAGGGAGTTTCCCCGGGACTTTGGGAATAGAAAGGGGCGCCCGCCACCAACTCATATTCGGAGTCGCCCCCTCTCCTCAGGAGAGGAAACAACTACCAAAGCCCCAAAAAATATAGACAAACACTAGGGAAAGAGAAGGGGCGAGCGGGGCCGATCGAGATCAAGCTCATAACCCTCTTCCCCCTCCCCGCAACGCAAGGGAAAAGAAACAAGGACGATCTCGGGTTGTGACAGGACACCACTTCGCCGCCGCCGCCTCCACCGACACCGCCCGCTGGCAGAGGGGGAGGGGGAAATGCAACAACGCCGCCATGAACACTGGGGTCGCCAAAAGGTAAAAGATATCTGGCTACAATTTACAATAGGTATATTTTTTTTTCTTTCACAGGTTGCTGCCTCCGCTTCCTCCAGCGCCGCGGCGGCCGCCTCGCCCTCCTCCTCCTTCCTGCTGATCTTTTGCCTGGCCGTGGTGCTGCAGAGGGCCGGGGAGGCGACGGCGGCCCCCGCGCAGGCACTGTTCGCCAGCCAGGGAGGCGGACTAGGGTTCGAGGATGGCAGCGGACGAGGACAGCCGCCGTCGACGGGCGGGGGAGGGGCGGAGTGGGGAGAGTTGGTGAGTGCTTTTTCGCGTCGATTGGTATCGGCGACAGTCGTCGCGCCGCCCCTCCCCGCTTTGTCCCTCGCGTCTGCTGAGAAACAAAAGTTATTGTCGTCATTGGCCCAACGTGGCCATTACGGCTTTCCGTCCGAACGACACTTCTTTTCCTCCAACCACCAACCAAAGACCCTAAATTATTACTTACCAATGGCACTTTTCTTGCCTGCACGCAAACCCCTGATCATCGAAGGAGACAAAAGGAAAATAGCCACATACAGTTTTTCTGCCCTTGTGGCAAAGGGTAGAAAGGCAAGACAATCATCACTCCAAAGTACCTTCTTTCACTACTTGATAAAGTTGTATAATTTGAAAGACCCACCGGCAGGGGAGCTTGCTAATTTATCTGCCTTCTCCCTTTTACAGGCCTTGTTTCCAGAAGATTACTTCCTGCACCCTGGAGGAACCTCCTCAGCAAGTACAGCCAACTCGTTTCCTCCCATGGAAGAAACAGGGGAGCTCTCTAATTACGGGAGGGGGTTACGGCAGGCGCCGGCGGTCACCGCCCCGAAGCACGAAGTCGCAGAGCCAGAAGAATACCCCATCAGCGCCACCGCCCTAGGACTGGTCAAGAGGGGCGTCTCGCCGGCGGCGGCCAGGAAGAAATGGAGGTCGCGAAGATGGCCCAAGAGAAATTTGTACAAAAACTCCCGGTTTGGGAAGAAGAGGAAGAGGGTGGGAATGCTGGCCAAGATGGGTCTGCTGGGCGGAGGGACGGGCCAGACGACAGAGGAAAAACTGGCGCAGATATCGAACGCAATTACAATGTGGGAAGCAAAACTCATGAAGTTCGCTGAAAAATTTTCCGACGCTCCTTCTGTATTGAACGAAAACCCAACATGGCTCCGTCTGCTTAAGGTTAGAGACACGCTACGACAAATGCTAGCAAAGGCAGAATTACAAGCCCTGGATCAAACAAGGATGTAATTGTTTAACGTGCAATAAAAGGAGTTATACCTGGGATTGGTTTGAAATCTTTCCTTCCTTGTTTGAGATAATGTCCATAATGTTTCTTCTGTGTAAACAATTCACAAGGACTGTATTTGGCCCCCTCTTTTTGCTGTCTCTCTGCTAAGAAAATTTGGATCAACCCTGACAAGTTCAGCGCTTTTCTTCCACAACTTTCCCCCCTCAATCATATCGTCGGCAGCTTTGTTGTTAAAGATGTGCTTCTGAAATTTAGAAACACATTTGTTACCATCATACAAAGGAGCAAGAGGGGAAATAAAAACGTTAACAATTATTCAGACGATTCGTCAAAAGATACCGTACATACCGTCCGGCAGTTGGAATATAAGGCCCCATTTTCCAAATTGTCCGTCAACAAGCAGTGTAGCACGGACTGAGCCCCTTGCCAGCTGTTTTTACCCACAGAATACATGATCATTGCCCTCGGAATTCCGCGCGGTCGGTGATCCGTTCGAACAAAGCCAGGAATCACCGAATAACACGATATTTTGCTCCCCTTCCATTGTCGAAGCAGTTCTTTCGTGAATATTACGTTTGCCAGTTTGGAAACTCCAAAAGCCTGTGTATGAAATGCAGAATGACCGATCTAGGTGGTGGGGGGAAAACTTTAAAACTTACTCGTAATCCATCTCTGATGCCTCCCAAGTGCTCCTTGGTTCCATTATGCACAAACCGTTCCATGTCTTGTCTATCGCACAAGATGTGCGACATGCTGGACACGTTGATAATCTTCGGATTTTTTGCTCGCATCAACGGATGCACCAAGAGATTGGTGAGAAGAAAGTGCCCGAAGTAATTCGTTTGGAGAATAGGATTGAGTTTGTCCTCGGTGACTTTCATACTGCTCGATGCAATACCTATGAAGTAACGCGCAAGTTCGGGGATATGGATATACAAATTCGAAAGGAAGTCTTCAAGTACCTGCGTTGTTGACTAGATAATCCAAAACCTCATTGTTCTCCGTGAATTCCATGGCAAAATAGCGTACGGATTGAAAAGAGCCCAGATCCAGGTGCACATATCTGACAAATGGATTTTTCGTTTCGTTCCTTATCTTCTCCGCGGCTTTGGGGCCTTTAATAACATCGCTGGACGCAACAATGACAAAGGCATTTCTGGATGCCAGATACTTTGCCACTTCGTATCCCATGCCTGGGAAGGAGAACGTAAACGTCCTTCATTAGATAGAGGTGAGATACAGCGGCTGTGAATGTACCTCTGGTGCCTCCGGTTATGACCGCCACCTTCATCGAAAGGTCTGCGCCGCTTGAGTAGCAGATACCCATGTTGATCTCTTTGAACATAAAGGCGGCTCCGGCCAAAGCAATAACAAAAACCAAGAAATGTTTCGCAGCCCCGAAGTACTTTCCAGACAAGCGCACTTTCCACTGAGAGCTAAAAACATCTGGGACACCGGACAAGTGTTCCAAATTTGCCATTGTGTGACTGATATTGTCGCTGCCAGCATGCCCTTGAACCTGAACCGGGAGAAATATAATAGAGCCCAAGAGAATAAACAAGAACACTTTTCTTGGCAGTTCGTCGAACATAGTAGGCATAAAGTTTCAAGAAAATGACTTCTGATCAAATTTATACAACTTTTCTATGACACTATTTAAAAACACACTAATATTGCCCATATATTTTCTATAAAATTAAACTACTTAAATTATTCAAATTTGAATTTGAATTTCCAAATGCTTTTAATTCACACATGAAAATGTTACGCGGGGTCGCGCCTCACAACATAGCTTTAACTCACGGTCACAGTCTTTCCGTGAATTGGTCACGAGTCCGCCAAGCGAAACGAGTTTTCGTAGTAGCCTCCTCCTTGTGTTGCATGACGGACTACTCTTAAGCAATATCGGTAAAGGAAAAAATCAGAATCTGCAATGGTGAGTGGAAAGCATTAATCGGTTTTATTCACAAGGCGGAAAAAACATGTCGTCCCAGGACCCTTTGGAGCGTTCCTTCACCCCCAGCCAGTGGTCCCGCCGCCTTCCGGCCTCCCGCGTGGTGGGAGAGTACGTGCGGGTGACGACGGAGGAGAGCCTCCGGGTTAGGCGGGAAGTGCCGGCAGAGCTGGGGCTGAAGTACGGAAATAAGAAGTCGAATGGAGTGGACGTCTTTGGCGGGGGTGCGGTGCCGGACGACGCACCCATCCTCGTCTTCTTCTCGGGGGGATACTGGCAGGTAACTATAACATGTTGTCCTAATAACTGTCTTTTGATGCTGGGGTTTTAATAACGGCTTCGGTAGCCTAGCTACAGCTACAACTACCCTGGGAACATTTATTGGACCTACCTATGAGTAAACAGAAAAGATTGGGATAAGTTTCGGGGTATTGGAAGAACAAAGCGAAGTCGAGAATTTCCGTCTGCATTTGTCACCTACTCCGTCTAAAATGAATGATTTTTTTTTGTTCGGAACGCTACGAGAAGACACGTCCTTTTCTTTAGAAAGTATCGCCATCGGCTTTTCTTTCCTGGCTCATGTACGAGCCGAAGCATGCAGTACATATATTTGTGGCTAGGCATTATCTCGCTGCGTAGCGGTTGTAGCCACAGGAGCAAAACTCTCCGCGTATATAGGAAACAAAGAAAGCGCCGCTGGGTCGTTTCGTTCCTTTGTGCCTGCTCCAGTTATTGACCTGGCCCACAGCTACGAAACAACTTTGGTTGAGACATTGTGAATCTTTAAAAAACTTCTCCCACCGAATCAATGAGTCCGCCAAGAAGCGACGCCTTTGTCGCCGCCCTCTTCATTGTCCTGCTGGCCTTCATAAACGGAGCCGGCGGCTTCAGCGTAACCGGCCTGGCCGCCGTCTCCTCCGCTGCCGGGCACCGCTTTGGGATCGACCTGGTGGATCTGTACGACAGGGCGGTGGGAGAAGAGGATGATTCGGAGGAACTGGCGAGGCTGGCGGGGGAGGTGGCGGAGCTGGAGGAGAGGCTGGAGGAGCTGAGGAGGGTGGACCAAAAGAACCAGTGAAAGGTCACAACTTGTGTGGCGTGCAAACCGCGAGAAGAAGGCCGCAAAATACACATCATGTAGGAGTGACGTGAAGGCGGAAAAAAGTGAGCTCGCGTGCTGTTCCGCGTTGAAGGATTGAAGAGGGGAACAAAAAGTAGAACGGAAAAGACACAGCTAGGTCGGGTAGTAGTACTGCTGGCATGTCTGCTTGCTTTTTCATGACATTTTCACGTGCTGCCGTGGTGAAGGACCTGGAGGGGAAGATATCCTCTTTCGCGGTGTCTCCCCTGGTGGAGAGGGGGGTGCGGGTGGCTGTCCCCGACTACAGCAGGGCGCCGGGAGGTGAGGAAGGATGTCTGCAAACAATGCATCCATTTTATTTTGTTTTCTTTCAGTGAGCATGACTGAGATCGTGGGCGAGGCGGTGGCCGCCGTGAGCTTCGTCCTCTCTTACGCCCAGAAGAAGGGGAGCGGGTAAGATGGTAGAATTAAAAGGGAATTCTTTAAAAATCTCCTCCGGCAACAAGCCGACTCGAAGACCGATTCTGTTTCTAGCCATTTGGGTAACCGTTGCCGCTGGAAAAAAACCGTAAGGGGATATGGAATCCGCACAAAAGATGAGGAAGCTAGGGAGAGGAGGGACAGAGGCTTCCTTTTTCAGTGTTGCTGTTGGTGCTTTCCCGCCTCCCATCTTGGGCGAAGAGTCCCTTGGGAAGTCAAAGAAGGGGAGAGGAGGGAGATATCTGATGCCGAAATGCTTCCCCCCTTCTCCTCCCCTCAGTCCAACCACCGGCCTTTTCCCTCCTCCTCCGGCCGCGCCAGCCGCAGCCTCAATTTGTCTTCCCACTCCCGGCGGAGGAAGGGGGAAAGGCGCCCTTGACGTAGGCAGGAAAAGACCCACCTTTTTCCCTCACAAATTGAAAACCGACCCTCTCCTGCTTTCTGGAACCTGGTTTCTGCCTCTCGTCACAACTAAACATGACTTTCAAAAAGTTTTCCCCCTTTTTCGCAGGCGCATCTACCTCGCCGGCCACTCCGCCGGGTCCCACCTGTGCGCCATGGTGCTCTCATCGCCGTGGTTCTCAGCGCTGGAGGTAAACTCTCCTGCTGTTTGTAATTCTGTACGTACCGTATATTTTGCCGCATTTTAGTACGTACTGCTCACGTGCTGTGTATGGTTCGTGCTTTAGTATTACTGTGCTCCTCATTCGTTAATTTATCGCGACTACCTGTCTGCCGCCAAAGGAATGCTGCGGTACGTGGTTTCGATGAATGACTCTTTTGGTCATCAGCGTTTCTTCGAACAGGTTTTACGGCGTACTAACTTAGTTTTGTTTGCCGCAGGACAAGTCCCCGTTCGTCGGCGTCTTCCACATCAGCGGCTGCTTCGACCTCCGCCCTTTGCTGCCCACGTCCATCGCCGCCCCGCTGCGGATGTCGTCGGAGGAGGCCGCGGCCAACTCTCCCCTGGCGGCGGCCAACGCGGCGGCGGCCGCAGAGAACATGGCCCAGATGGCGCACGTGGCGTTCTACTACGGGGAGCACGACGCGCCGGGGCTGCTCGAGCAGGGGAAAGAGTATGGGGAGGTGAGAACCCCGGGGGCGACAAATCCCTTTTCGCTTTATAGTGAAAGGGCGGCAACAAATTCCTCTCCAATGTTTACGCGTCCCCGAACCTTTTCATAGCGGGGCTTGTTCTCCATGCCCATCCTCCTCCTCCCTCCTCCCTGCCGGTGTGGGTGTGGGAAAGCCTCTTTCCTGTCGCCGCCGCCGCCGCCGCCAAACCCGGAGCTTACAAAAAAGTAAAATTTTGCTCTCTTCTTGGCTGCGGTGACGTCGGCGGCGGCGGCTCTGCTGTCCCCTCGGGCGGAAATTAAATTTCCCATTCCCTTCCCCCCTCTAGGCTCTTCGGCGGGCCTCTCAGGGGCCTAAGCAGGAAGCCCTCACCGTCATGGTGGCGCCGGGATTCGATCACTTCAACATTGTGGAGGAGCTCTCCAGTCCGCGGCATTTTCTCACAAAGGACATCGCTGAGAGGATGCTCGGCCGAGCGTAAAAAGAAAAGAGGGCCCGGCAAACATCCGGTTCGACATTTTGAATGAAAACATGATTTGATTGAAAAGCACTCAAGCAGGAATGTAGCTATTATGTAGCTAAGATACATATTGTGAAAATGACTGTTTCGTTCGAAAACGCTTGTAAATTAATGCTTACAAATAAACGCGAAAGAAAAGCCCACTTGGCTTGTACTTATCATTCAATGGAAAATCGCAGCCGATAGACGATGCGCCTGTGTTGTTGTAGACAGCGATGAAGCTTGAAGCCCTAGAAGAAGTTGTCTGCCACCACGAGCTGAATGATGTCGTCGATGTACCGGCTGCCTTCCGTGCCCAGGAGGGAGCAGAGCGTTGAATAGTCCACCTGCTCACCGCAATCTTCACTGGACTCAACGTCGGCGATGAGGTTGTACACTGCCAGTAGCTTGTCCAGACCCAGCTTCTCCTCCAGGAACGCCCGCTGCTCCTCCAGATAGCCGTGGATCTGGCAGGGGTCTTCTTCGTCTTCGTCGCCCTTCTCCTCTGCTGCAGCTTCTTCAGCGCCCTCCTCGTCTCTCTCGCTGATAGCTGTCAAAAAAAGCTGGTTATTGTTGGCGAAAATATCTGGTGCTGAAAGAGTTCTTCTAGAAAGAGGAACACGTTGAGCAGAAATCTGCTCCTCGGCCTCGGGCGCGGAGTTTTCTTGCACTTCGTCCTCCTCGGAAGAACTGCTGTCTGCGGCCGTTGTGCTGGGAGACTTGGAACGCTCCTCCTTTCTTTCTTTTTCCGACCATTCCAGCACCTTTGTGCTACTGCAAATTAATTAAACCAGGCTCTTAGTTATGTTCTATCCGAAATATTTTAAAAGTATGCTACTTACTCGTCAGTGGAGCACATAATCTTCTTCACCATAGTCAACAGGAGAGGGCGTCCGACGGCGCCGCTCGTGGCAGCAGCGGAGGTGGAGAGAGACCGCTCCATTTTGTGCCCCGGGGGCTGCGACGGCTGATACCCCCTGCTATCTTCCCGAGAAGGAGGAGGGGTTTCCTCCTCAGAGTCGGATGTTGTCGGGTCATCCATAGCAGAACTGTCCTCTTCCGAAGATGACGAGGGTGGCATTTCGCTGTTTTGTGAAGCTGGCTCTGGCGGGCTGACAATGAACGGCGGGAGCTGGCCGACCGTGTAGGTGGTCGAGTCGACGCGATTCCTGACGGGAGATGAAACCTTGGAGGCAGGATTGGCAGCGGCGCTGGAGTCGATCTTGTCCGCCAGGTCGATCCACAGCATCACCCCAGCGTTGTCTTCCTTCAACGTCTGCATAACTGCAAAAAATGCACGATATAGTACAATCATGGACCTACCTAGAATACTCAGAATAGCTCAAAATAATGTTAATTGTTCTTGCTTTGTAAATATTCCTATTTTTTACTATGATCACCTTTGTCCCTTTCCCTCCGAAGCCTCTCCATCTGCTGGTGCCTCTCCCTGGCCCAGTTGGACTTCTGGATTTTCCGCTGCCGGTGCATCGACCTCTTCTTCTCCTCGAAGTTGATCGCCGGCTCCTTCTTTGTCTTCTGCGGGGATGCATTTGCCCCGGCACGGTGAGCGCGCGGCTTTTTTCCTGCCCCGAAGAAGAGCTCGCTCCGTCCCCTCCTAGCCGGTGATCTGGCGGAGGTTGGACGCCGAGAAGGGGGAGGGGGAGGGGGAGGGGAGGGATACGGCAAAGGAGGAGATGGAGGAGATTTTCGAAAGAGAGTTTTTCTGACTTGTTTCGCTGGCTTCATCGGAGTAGGTTCGATGACCACTTGGCTACAAACGAAAAGAAAAATGCTTAGCTCAACGATTTCTAATGTTACTGGTATAAATCTCCGAACACTTACATGTCTACTATGGCTGGATCTCTGTTGTTGTCTTGGTCGATGGCGGATTTCATCCTCCTCTTTGCCTCCTTGACTCCGGAGATCCTGACTTTGCTTCCGCCGCCGCCGCCGTTCAACCTCTTTGTCATGGCCTTCCTGACGAATCCCTTCCTGAGTATGGCGGCGGGCGTGGGCCGCTCCGAAGGACGCTTTCTCAACAGCGCGGCCACCAGGTGCCGCAGGTCGTAGGAGTAGGAGGGAGAGATGGGTGGGTATGAGCCTCGGATGATCTTGAGGACTAGGCTCCTCATGCAGCCTGCCTCGAAGGCGTGTTTCAAAGTGGCCATCTCGTAGAGGACGCAGCCCAGGGCCCACAGGTCGGACTTGCTGTCGTAGGGGCGGTTCTCCCACACCTCCGGGCTGAGGTAGTAGGGGGTGCCCACGCAGGTGCGGGCGTAGTCGTGGGTGCCGGCCAGGATGCGGGCGATGCCGAAGTCGCCAAGCTTGACCACGCGCTGGCCGCTCGTCAGGAAGATGTTCTGGCTCTTAATGTCTCTGAAAAACACGCGCCACCTTACCCAGACTATTCGCTGGAAAGAACTCTGGAATACCTGTGCAGAATTTTCCTTTCGTGAATGTATCTGAGGGCCTCGCACAGCTGGCCGAAGTAGCTGAGGATGAGAGTTTCAGGGAGGGGGCGTCCCCTCTGACGGTTGATTTTGTTGTACAGGTCGCCTCCCTCGCAGTACTCCATCACGATGAAGAAAGTTCTGCAATATGATACACAGGCAATATAAAATAAACTTTGTGGTTGTAACAACAGTTACAACACGGTTAGTTGGTCGGATATTTCCAAGCTTGAAATATACGGTAAGCGTTTCTCTTCCTTACCCTGTAGCTTTGTTGGCGAATGACTCTACGTACTCCACGATGTTGACGTGTGATAGCTGCGAGAGGAGCTGCACCTCCCGCTGTACGTCTAGGGCCTCCCGCTCCTTCTCCCTCTGCCTCCCTCGCGTCCTCTTTTGCTCCTCCTCTTCCTCGGTCGATGGCACCCTCACCTGCTTCACCACCACCGTCTTCCTCGTGCGCCGCTCCAGCGCAAGGAAGACTGTCCCGAAGGAACCCTGAATTAATTGTGATAAAAACGACTTTTTGCCCGTGCACTCACATGCTTAAATGCACTGTACATGCCAATTAGATCCGAGTTTTATTCTTTCCTGGTATTTTCCGTTTTATATTATTCTTTTGCGAAATGTCTCGCATGGAAAGTACGTCTTTTTGGTCGTAGGAAATTTGGTGGACCTTACCTGCCCAATTTTCCGGCGAAGGTCGTACTTGCTGTTCATTTTCAAGAGAAGAAAAATACTATGTAGTAGGAAAGAAACGTGTGCGGTATGAAGAATTTTTCCTCATACTTGTGTTCGTTTGGTCGATCGAAAGCATTGCACGCCTCCTCTACCTTTTCCTCCTTTCCACTGAATTTCCCTTCTTATTCAACCCGTCGGAAAGGCTATACCG
>JAAUYJ010033064.1_pt1 | contig 12814 bp, 7 predicted proteins | sample 7278031 | NCBI WGS metagenome assembly JAAUYJ01 (sample SAMN14350222, study PRJNA611818) | marine sediment metagenome | isolation source: surface marine sediment (1.8m) | place: French Polynesia: Moorea | collected 2018-08 | reverse complement strand
CAGTTTGGTCTAAGTGGCAATGTAACTTTCAATGTTCCTGATACTAACAATTTTCAAGAAACTGCGGAATTATCCAGTAATGTCGTTTCAGCAGAAGCAGTCGCACAAAATGCTTGTTCACCTGGTGCTGGAGAATCTGGATTAGTTCTTCTGGGTAAGGGAGGAGTCCCACCAGCACCCAATTTACCTTTAAGTGCTGCGGTACTACTTGATAATGGTAAACCAATTACACCTAACTTTTCTCAGTTAAATAATCAGCAAACAACCCAGAATATTACACCTCAAATTCAACCAGTTAAAACATCACAGGGCGATATTTATCCAGCTAGAGGAGTCGTAGTAAGAGAAGATGGAACAGTAATTCTAACTGCTTATCCTACTAGCAATAATCCTACTCGTACTCCTACTGATGTACCAAGTTGTGATTAATTAGAATCACTGGTTCTGTTATCAAAATAAGTTTTTAACAGACACAGTAATTAATTAATTTGTAGAATCAGAAAAATTTTAGTTCCTTATACAAAGATGAAACTTATATCCTGGTCATTTCTTGGTTTATGTTTCGGATTAACAGTTATTTCCCCAGTCTTAGCTCAAATCACTACAGATGGCAGTACTAATACTAATTTAACTCCTACTGATAGTGGAGTCAGAATTGATAATGGCTCACGGGCTGGAGGAAATTTATTTCACAGTTTTAGGGAGTTTTCTGTACCTAGAGGCAGTGAAGCTTTCTTTAACAATGCTACTGACATAGTTAACATCTTTTCTCGGGTCACAGGCGGAAATATCTCCAATATTGATGGATTGATTCGTGCTAATGGTGCAGCGAATTTATTTTTAATCAATCCTGCTGGTATTATTTTTGGTGAAAGTGCTAGTCTGCAAATTGGTGGTTCATTTTATGGTAGCACCGCCAATAGTATCTTATTTCCAGATGGTATAGAGTTTAGCGCGACCAACACACAAACACCGATATTAACAATTAATGCTCCCATTGGCTTAAACTTTCGCGATAATCCAGGGGAGATAGTAAATCGCTCCTTTGCCCTAAATAGGGCGGGTGATGATTTCGTAGGTTTAGAAGTAGCACCAGGAAACACTCTGGGTTTAGTAGGTGGGAATGTTAGCTTTGAATTTGCTGAGGCTACAGCAAATTCTGGCAGAATCGAGTTAGGTGGTTTAGAAGATGCAGGAACAGTCACTTTGAATGATGATGGTAGTTTGAACTTTCCTGAAGATGTAGCAAGAGCGGATATAACTATTAGTAATGCTGCCGATATAGATGTTACGGGTACAGGTGAGGGAAGTATCACGATTAATGGTCGCAATGTAAGTATTTCTGCTGGAGATTTTGGGTTCAGTGCCATAAGAGCAGGAATAACAGCAGATTCAACTTCAGCAGAAGCGCAAGCTGGTGATATTACGATTAATGCTACTGACAATGTAACTGTTGATAGCAGTGTTATTTTTAATCGGGTTGATTCAGGAGCAGTGGGAGATGGGGGAAGTGTAACCATTACTACTGGTTCTCTTTCTGTTACCAATGGAGCAATCATTGATACCAGTACTTCAGGACAAGGTAATGCGGGAAATGTGAATATTAATGGGGCTGAAACTGTCTCTATAGATAATTTTTCTGGAATTTTTACCAATGTTGATGATCAAGCGACCATCAACAGTAATGCAGGGGACATTAACATTACTACAGGTTCTTTGACGGTGGACAACGATTCTCTGCTTGATGCTGGCACTACAATACAAGGTGTGGGAGGAAATATCACTATTAATGCTACAGAGGATGTATCTTTTAGCAATTTTTCTGGAGTTAATATACTAGCAGGGAATGGCGGTTCAATTACAGTTAATGCTCTTAACTTAGAAATTAATTCTGGTAGTGGTTTTTTTGCTGGTATCAGCGAAAGTTTAGGTTTTTCCTCCGCTCAAGCAGGAAATATAGTAATAAATGCCACAGAAACAGTTACTGTTGCTGGAGAGGGATTTCATATTAATAATTTCATTGACACAAATAGTATCGGAAACACAGGAAATATTTTAATTACAGCCAAAAACATTAATTTTACTGATGGTGGCAATATTTTTACTACCAATAGTGGACAAGGAAATATAGGAGATATTACCCTGACTGCTACAGAAGAAATCACTTTCAGTGGTAGTATTTCTACTGGTATTTTTAGCTTTGTTATTAATGATGCTCAAGGTGATTTAGGCGATGTCAATATCACGGCAAACAATTTTTCTTTAACTGGGGGAGCAAACATCAACCAGATTATTGATGGAATTGGTCAAGGTGGAGATATTAGAATCAATGCCAACAGTATCAATCTTGATGGAGAAGACCCCAATAACTCTAGTGTTATTATTGGTACTAGGGTTACTGGTAATGGTAATAGTGGAGAAATTTTTATTACAACTAATAACTTCATCCTCAATAATGGCGGACAAATTAGCACTTCTGGTCTAGGACAAGGAGATGCAGGGAACATTACCATTAAGGCTATGGATAGCTTTGTTGTCAGAAATAACAGTTTTATTGCTAGTAATATTGGTAGTCCAATAGAAACCCCAGCCAGAGGAAGAGTGGGTAATATTACCATTTCATCAAGAGATATTTCTTTATCTGATACTTCACAAATACAAGCAGGAGCATTCTCTGGTGCAACAGCAACACAACCAGGAATAATATCTTTAACCGCTACAGAAAACATTTCCTTTACTGGGACTCGTACAGGAATCTTTAGTGATAATGAGTCAGGTTCATTGGGTAATGCTAGTAATGTTCGTTTATCTGCTCCCCATATTGCTTTCAATGATGGTGCAGTTATTATCACTCGTAACGAAGCTAATGGTCAAGGAGGGGATATAACTATTGAGGGAGACATATTAACTCTCAATGGTTCTAATCTTGAAACCAATACGTCAGGAGAAGGTGATGCTGGTTCGATAGATATTGATCTGACCAATTCCCTAGAATTAAGAGAATCAAGTTCAATTACAGCAGAAGTATTAGCAGGTGCAACAGGTACAGGGGGAGAGGTTAATATTCAAACAGCCCAAGTTACTGTTAATGAAGGTTCTCAAATTTCTACTTCTACCAATGGAGATGGTAATGCAGGTGAGTTAATCATTAATGCTACTGATTCTATTGAATTAGACGGTAGTACAGCAGAAGCAAGAAGTGGTTTCTTTGCTAATGCCTTTGTGGGAAGTGGTGACGGCGGAAATATAAGAGTTATTACCGATGAGTTAAAGATTCGCAATGGTGCAACTATTTCTGCTAGCAACTTTCAGAGCAGGGGTTTAGTTTCTCCAGGCACGGGAGAAGCAGGAAACTTAACCATAGAAGCTAATTCCGTAACTCTCGACAATGATGCTAGTATTGATGCTGCTACTCGCTCTGGTGAAGGTGGCATTATAACTTTACAAGTTGCTGAAGATATAAGGTTACAAAACAATAGTCAGATTTCTGCCCAAGCTTTAGAAGATGCTAATGGCGGGAACATAAATATTAATTCTAGGTTTATTATCGCTTTTCCTAGCAGTGGTAATGGTAATGACATTATTGCCAATGCCCAAAGAGGAGACGGAGGAAATATTAACATCACAGCAGAGGCTCTTTTAGGCATTGAAGAACGTCCAGCTACACAAGGAAACAGGACTAATGATATTGATGCTAGTTCACAGTTTGGTCTGAATGGCAATGTAACTTTTAATGTTCCTGATACTGACAATTTTCAAGAAACTGCCGAATTATCCAGTAATGTCGTTTCAGCCGAAGCAGTCGCACAAGATGCTTGTGCTGTTGGTGCAGGAGAATCTGGGTTAGTGCTATTAGGTAAGGGAGGAGTCCCACCAGCACCCAATTTACCCCTAAGTGCCACAGTACTACTTGATAATGGTAAACCAATTACACCTAACTTTTCTCAGGCTCGTTATCAGCAAACAACCCAGAATATTACCTCTCAAATTCAACCAGTTAAAACATCACAGGGCGATATTTATCCAGCTAGGGGAGTAATAGTAAGAGAAGATGGAACAGTAACTCTAACTGCTTATCCTACCAATGAGCAAAATCAACGTATTCTCCATAATCCTAGCAGTTGCAGTTCTACAAAATAATCCCGTTGTGAAAAAAGAATGCAACAATAGGGTAGGGGTTTGGCAATGCCAAGCCCCTACCTTAAATTATAGGTTTCGCCAATATTTAAGGATGGTCACAGTTTAAGCAAACCATTCTTCTACAGCTTCTTCTTTAGTATTAGTATTGCGAGAAGGAGTTTGACGTTCAAAGTTCATGTGAACAGAACGAGTTTGTTCTCCGTCCGCAGCTACCGCTACGATGGGATAGTCTATAACACCATCTTGGAAGGACATCTGGAAGCGGAATGTACCATCAGGATTGAGTTTGATAGGACGACCACCGATAGTAACTGTAGCATCGGGTTCGGTTGCACCATAGACGATAAGTTCTGCATCTGCAACAAGCCAGAATTTACGGGGACGAACAGGAGCAGCAGACGCGGAGAATCCAACGCCAGACATATTCATTCCCACACCAGACATATTCAAGCCAGAAACAGTAGGAACAGCCCACATTCCTACACCAGAGGGGAAGATGTAAGAACTTATTGCTTGTTCGGGAACTTGTTGCATTGAACCAAATAGAGAACCTGCAACTCTCATTGCTTCTACTGATTTGGTCATGTCAAAGATTTGCTCGTAAATCTCATTGCTTCCAACAGCAGCAGCAGCTTGTTTCTTGCTAGGAGGTACGAGGGTATATACGGTTTGACCACGTAACTCTTGTTCCCAGTTAACTGTGACAAAGTTGTCTTCAATCCAGTCAGAAGGATAGACAGGAGGAATACGGACTGCTGTTGACCTAGCTAAACTTAACCAGCGTCCATCTCCACAACGATAGCCAATATCTACTACATAATCGCGATCACTGACAGGGATGGGTAGATACCATTCTCTTGCTAGTTCATCACAGAGATATTCTTGAATATTGTGGGGCGCTTGATGTTCCAGATTGATATCAGTGACATCGTAGATTCGCAAGGCTAGTTGTTGTCCACCTTGACGGCGTAATTCCTCTTTGTGTTCGTTGGGAATATCCCAATAACAGTATGCCCACTGAGGGTCACGAGGTAATAGCACAATACGGCTTTCACCGTAGCCATCAGGCAGTTCTCCTAAATCTTGATCTACAGAAGATAGTGTGTCATCAGCAATTGTTTCTTGACCAACTTGAAATTTTGTAGCTTCCACTTGCTGTTCCTCCTGAGTAGGCGATGGTTGTTGAAATAGTTGTTCAGTTTTTTGTATGGTTTTTTGAATTGCATTCAGCAGTTGCGCTTTACGCATCCGACTGTAGCGGGATATACTAAGCTCACTGGCAACTTTGCGTAGTTGCCTTAATGTCATCTCTTCTAGAGGGGGGCGTTTCTTTGCCATTTTTATGCAGCCTCCGATTTTTATGTACGGTAACTAACCGTTGGCAGCTTTCAGACTGTCTGGGTCAGGCTAAATCCATAAGGAATAGATCAAATGAACTTTAGCAGTCTTTCGACTTTTAAGTTATGTGAGTATTTTTAACTATCTATATCTAAAACTAACTTCCCCTTCGGGATCAAGGGCAAGGTTATATGGATCGAGGCTTCGTAACGAAGGAATCAGCTTTACAGGAGTTATAATGTCATCAATTCATAACATTAATAGTTCCTAATGGCTGATCAACCGCTTAAAATAATACTTATAAATTTGACAAATGTCAGGAAAAATTGACATAACTTATGAGGAGCGAGGATTGAGGTAATAGGGAATGGGGACTGGGGAGGCTGGTAAGAAATAATACTTATTACTTATTACTTATTACTTATTACTTATTACTTATTACTTCATCATCCCTCATCCTTTTGTTGACTCTTCCTTTCCAAGCACCCCCTTGACCTCTTGCATATCTGATGGCAGAATCGAGAGTCATTAAAGCGTACAAAATTGCGATCGCTGGTAAGGTAAAAACCCAAAAAGGAGATAGCTTGTAGAGTCTGATAGTTGGCAGATAAGCAATACTCATTAGCAACCAAGTTACCAGTCCGATAAAGGCGATCTCGTAATTCTGAATGATTAGACCAAAAATACCCGCGATGGGGGCGGTTAGATAAACTAAAACCATACCCAATAAAGTAGCTATAAGTAAGAAGGGGGAATAGTTTAGCTGAGTGTAAGCTGTCCGTGCTACCGTATCCCAAATCGTTTTTAAAGAGTCATAAGGGCGCAAACTAACAACAGATGAACTAAGTCCTAACCAAATAGGAGAGGGTTGTTTAGGGTTGGCAAATTTGACGGTTTTTGCCAAAGTACAGTCATCAATCAACGCATTGCGAATCGTACCTATTCCGCCGATTTTTTCTAAAGCTTGACGGCGAATTAAGATACAACCACCAGCAGCAGCAGCAATAGGGCTTTGAGGATTATTTACCCAACGAAAAGGATATAGTTTCTGGAAAAAGAAGACAAAAGCAGGGATTAACAATTTCTCCCAAAAACTCTCGCATCTGAGTAATACCATCAGCGAAACTAACTCTAGCTTTTCTGTCTCTGCTTTAGTGACTAACTCTGTTAGACTTTGAGGATGATGTTTAATGTCTGCATCTGTGAATAATAGATAGTCTGGTTGGGGTTGTTGCCCAAGTGCGTAGTTGATTCCTTGTTCTATCGCCCATAACTTTCCTTTCCAATCACTGGGTAAAGGTTGACCCGAAATGATTTTGATCTTATCTGTCAGTTGTAGTGTCTCGGCGGTTTTTTTTGCGATCGCTTGAGTCGAGTCTGTGCTATTATCGTCTATTAGCACCACAGAAAAGTCTCCCAAATAGTCTTGTTTTAAAACAGAAGTTAAACTTTGATTCAGCAATTGCGCTTCATTTCTTGCAGGGATGATGACTCTGACAATAGGAAATTTTTGTAATATACTTGTGTTAATAATTAATTGTGGATCTGCTAACCAAAACTGACCCCACAAAAGTAAGAGAAATAACCAAATAGCCAGAGATAACAGCGCGATCGTCAAAACAATCATCACAACCTATGATTTCAATTTATTTTTATCCTAAAACCTTCGAGGACAAAAAATTCTTTACATTTTTTTATCGTTTGTATTTTTAGATACAGCAAAAATATTGTTTTATTTATCTAAATATTGTTTTATATTGATAGAAGGTAAATCAAACCTAAAAATTATTCAGGTCATGTTTATGAGTGCTACTAGTTTTTATCCCACTACCACATATACTATCGAATCCATAAAAGAAGAAGCTCGTCAACTGATTGAGAAGGGAATTCTGAGTCGCCAACAACCAATCTACACTCTTTGTAAATATATTCCTGCTAGGGAATGGGTATGTGTCGAGTGTGAATTAGAAAGAGGTGAATATTTACTTAGAGACACTATTAGCGATTTAGTCGCTTATGAAAGCTGGGAAAATGACTAGAGCCAAATAAAATCAAGAAATTCATTCATAACAAAAATTAATATTAAAAATAAGAAACCTGGATACCCAGGTTTTTTTGTGCTTCCCCGTGTTGATATCTTGGCTAGGAGTTACCTCATACTTAAGCTCCAATCCCCATAATCAGTAATCAGGAGACAGTAGGGACAGTAGTATGCTACGTCCCTATAAGTAGTATTATTCAAACATTTTCTAATGAATTTGAACCAACTAATTATTAGTTGTTAGAAAGACTATCTAATTTCTGTTGTGCCATTTGTTGTAAATTAGTATTGACTTGTTTTTGAGCCAAAGAAATTGCTTTTTGAAAGTCTTGAATAGCTGCTGTAGTATTTCCTGATTGTTCCCAAGAAATGCCTCGACTATAATAACCTAAAGCAAAATTGGGATTGATAGATAAAGCACGGTCAAAGCTGGCGATCGCTCTTTGATGTTTTCCATAGATGCTCAAAATAACTCCTTTATCGTAATGAGGTTTGGCTAAATCCGACTCCCCAACCAGAGATTCATTATTGGGGTTGATGTTCTCAGAAACTATAGCTTGAAAATCCGCCCCTTCAATCAAAGAATCATTAGAATTGTTGGGGTTTGAGTTACTTTTATGACTAGCTTTAATAGCTGTTGAATCATTTTGTAGTTGCTGAGGTATTTCGCTGCTAGGGTTTTGAGCCAAAAATTTGATGCCCAATGAACCCCCTCCAAAGACTAAAATGCTAAACAAAATAATCAGCAGAGTGTTTTTCTTAAACATAATTTCAAGATTTTTACTATCGTGGGAGTTTTGTTTGTGTGTGTAAAATCTCTCTTTATTTTTCCAGTATTGCCAATAGTATAGCGGTAAGTTTAAGTAATCTTTAAAAAAGAGCAAAAAAAATATTAAATTTGAACCCTGCAAAAAACCCTCACTTGCAGTGAAGCGAGGGATTACAACAAAATTGTAAATTTGTTACAGAAGCTAACGAAACTTATAGTTTAGTGCCACACTCAGGGCAGAAATTGTTGTTGACGGTATTACGTGCGCCACAGTTACTACATTCAATAAACTTAATTCTGTCTTCTACTGTATTGCGCTTTGGTAAGCCCAACATTTGAGCATTGCTTTTACCTGGAGCAATCATAGGATAGCAGTTTTCGTCTTTAGTAACTCTCACATCTACTAAAACAGGACCATCATGAGCCAGCATTTGAGCAATACCGTCTGCTAATTCAACGCGATGGCGTATCACCATACCTTTAATGCCATAAGCTTTAGCCAGCAATTCAAAATCTGGCATTCCCACTTCCATATTAGAAGAGGAGTAGCGTTCTCCAAAGAAAGCCTGTTGCCATTGTCTTACCATTCCTTGCCAACCATTATTAATAATTAAGGTTTTGACCTTGATGCCATACTGAGCCAGAGTACCTAATTCCTGTAGATTCATTTGGAAACTAGCATCACCACTTACACAAATAACATCTTCATTAGGAAAAGCTACTTGTACTCCCATAGCAGATGGCATACCAAAACCCATTGTGCCAAGACCAGCACTAGAAATCCAGCGACGAGGGCCATTTTTTAAGAATTGAGCAGCCCACATCTGGTGTTGACCCACATCTGTGGTGTAGTAAGCACGGGGAGCTTGGCGGTCTAATTCTACTATTACCTCTTGAGGAGATAAGCTATTTTCGGGGTGGGGTACTACTAGGGGGTAGTCTTGTTTCCAGTGAGCAATTTTGTCTAACCAGGGTCTAGTTTTAGCCGAGTCAACAGGTAAATTTAACTTTTTAGCCCTAGCCAGTATTTTTTGGAGTACTGTTTTGACATCTCCCACAATAGGAACTTCAGGAGCGCGATTTTTTCCTACTTCCGCAGGATCGATATCAATGTGAATAACTTTGGCACCAGAAGCAAATTCATCAAGTTTTCCTGTAACGCGGTCATCAAATCTTGCCCCAACAGCAAGCAATAAGTCACACTCACTCACAGAAAAGTTAGCATAAGCAGTGCCGTGCATTCCTAACATTCCTACGGACAGGGGGTTGTATTCATCAAATGCCCCTAATCCCATTAAGGTAGTAGTTACAGGAATTTGGAACAGTTCTGCTAATTCCTGAATTTCCCCATGAGCCGATGATGCGATCGCGCCTCCCCCAACATATAACAAAGGTTGTTTAGCTGCTTCGATTAATTCCAAGGCTGCATTAATTTGACGGGGATTCCCTTTGACGGTTGGTTTGTAGCCTGTTAATTGTACATCCCCTGGTTCTACAGGAATATAGTCAATTTCTTCTAAACCAACATCTTTTGGGATATCTATTAACACAGGTCCAGGACGACCTGTACTGGCAATATGGAAGGCTTCTGCCACAATACGAGCCATGTCCTTAGCTTCTCTTACGACGTAAGAATTTTTGACTACGGGCAGGGTAATACCAAAAATATCGGTTTCCTGAAACGCATCTGTACCAATAGAATTCCGAGGTACTTGTCCAGTGACTACCACCATCGGAATCGAATCCATGTGTGCTGTAGCAATACCTGTTACTAGATTAGTTGCTCCAGGGCCAGAAGTGCCGAAACATACTCCCACTTTACCAGTAGCACGAGCATAGCCATCGGCTGCATGGGATGCACCCTGTTCATGGCGCACTAAAATGTGCTGGATGTCTCCTCTCGCCTCTGCTCGATACAATTCGTCATAGATAGGGAGAATTGCTCCCCCTGGATAACCGAAAATGTGCTGCACTCCGTGACGGCATAAACTATCAATTAGTGCAAATGCCCCTGTACGACGTTGGGGAGTAACAATATCTTTCTTGCTTTGGGGAACGCTTGTTGAAACCACGCTGATAACTGTAATTACTTGCCTAGTATTTATCTTAGAATTTGTTGCCTATGATGCAACAAAAAGAACCATGGATTGCTATGTGCAAATCTTTCTACCTTATAATAAATCAGAAATTTCTGTTGAGAAAGCAAGTCTTATAAGTATATAGCTCAAAATGTTTTGAGACTTTTTCTGGTCAAAGCGTGAACGCTACATTCTCTCAAGATTTCTTGACAAATCTAGGGAATGGGGGATTGGGGGATTGGGGCACCGAAGGAGACTTTACAACAAAGTCGATCTGTTTTGGTTTCAATACCTAGATATATTAAGTCTCCTCCCGGGAGGTCTGGGGTCAGGAGAAGCAGGGGGAGTGCGGGGGATAGCAGTAGGAGCAGGGGAAGTGCAGGGAACAGTAATACTTAATACTTAATACTTAATACTTATTACTTCATGCTCCTTCATCCTTGATCCCTCGTATCCCACCACCCTTATTACTGATTACTTTTGACTTAGGTGATAGCTTGTTAAGAAAATCTAAGGGGAAATTACTTAGTTTTTCATAGGCTTTAGCTTCGTTAAGAAATTTTGCTATTTACCCAAGAAGTAGCAATACTCTGATTCAGTATTAACTTGAGTCGCTCAAAATTGAGAGAGTTTGACTCAGGAACTATTACGAAAATCACTAAGCCCATAATAGGGAAAATTAACAGATGACTGCTATCAAACCCCAGAAAACTGATACTGCTAAATCTTCAAATCCTCCTGCTGACTCCAAAGAAAGAGTAAGTCAGTTTATGAAACAGCTACAAGATGAAATTTGTCTTGGCTTAGAAGAATTAGACGGTCAAGAGAAGTTTCAAGAAGATAGTTGGGAAAGAGAAGAAGGCGGGGGTGGGCGTTCCAGAGTTTTGAAAGAAGGTGCAATCTTAGAACAAGGAGGAGTTAATTTCTCTGAAGTTTGGGGAGAAAACTTACCCCCTTCGATTTTGAAGCAAAGACCAGAAGCACAAGGACAAGGCTTTTATGCTACAGGAACATCTATGGTTTTGCATCCCCGTAATCCTTATGTTCCTACCGTCCACTTAAACTACCGTTACTTTGAAGCGGGTCCTGTTTGGTGGTTTGGTGGTGGTGCAGATTTAACCCCCTACTATGGTTTTGGGGAAGACGCTGCTCATTTTCATCGCACTTATAAAGCTGTATGCGATCAGCATCATCAAGAATATTATCCTGTCTTCAAGCGTTGGTGTGATGAATATTTTTATCTCAAACACCGTCAGGAAAGCAGAGGTATAGGAGGACTATTTTTTGATTATCAAGATGGACAAGGTAGTCTCTACAAAGGACCCTATAAAGACAGTGTAGCAGCCAATTACAGCAGGGAATTGGGGGATATTGAACCCCGCACTTGGGAAGAATTATTTAGTTTTGTACAAGACTGTGGTCGCGCCTTTTTACCTGCTTATGTACCCATCGCCCAAAGAAGAAAAGACACTGAATATGGCGATCGCGAAAGAGACTTTCAACTATATCGTCGAGGACGTTATGTGGAATTTAACTTAGTTTATGACCGAGGTACTATTTTCGGGTTGCAAACCAATGGACGTACAGAGTCCATCTTAATGTCTTTACCACCTCTAGTACGTTGGGAATACTGCTATCAGCCAGAACCCAATACCCCTGAAGCTGAATTGTATGAAACTTTCCTCAAGCCTCAAGATTGGGCTAATTGGCATTAAAATCTACAGCTAACTACTGTATCCGCAATTAATGAATTGCGGATACTACACCTGTTGGATTTTTTTCATCCGATGACGACGACGATTTGCTATGGGAGTAATAGGTTTTTTGTGACGGCGATAGGCAATACCTAAAGTTTCAGCACTGGTGAGCCATTCTTCAGCATCATTAGCGATTTCTTGTAACAAAGCTTCAAATTGTGCTTGAGAACTCTTAAGAATATGCTCAATTGCTAACCAACGCAGAATATTACGTCCAGTGGTAGCAAGACGATATCTTTGGGAAGCTTGAACATCTTGGTTGTAGTAGCGCAACATCACTTCTTCAATTACATCCCAAGCATTTTCTGCACCAAATAAGCGTTTGATAGCATCAGCATTGAGAATACGGAAGCATTCATCTAATAGCTGCATTACTTCAACTCGTAGCACATTAATATGACCGTAGGAAGCCCATTTTAAGTTATTTCGTAAATCTAAACCTGCCCGTCGAACCACAACCACACTACCAAAACTAGGATCGTAAGCACGTTCGCGAATGACATCAGAAACTCTTTTATCACGCCAATATTGAGCAACGGTGTTAATAAAGTGAGTCAGAAGATTATGGAATTGTGTATTGGGTTTGGCACCTTTTACAGGAGGAATCGTGGTATAACCTGGACCGCGAAGGTAAGCTTGATAGCGATCTTTTTGGGTATAACGTAGTCTCCCACGGCGATCAAAGCGATAT
>JAAUYJ010006274.1_pt1 | contig 12820 bp, 13 predicted proteins | sample 7278031 | NCBI WGS metagenome assembly JAAUYJ01 (sample SAMN14350222, study PRJNA611818) | marine sediment metagenome | isolation source: surface marine sediment (1.8m) | place: French Polynesia: Moorea | collected 2018-08 | reverse complement strand
CTGGGAGTAAATCCAGAAGAACCAAAGACCAAAGTAGGTATTGAAAAAACTTATAAAACTGCTTTATCTGTGCAAAAAAAAGCCAGAATTTTAGCAGATCATGAAAAAGAGTATATTGATGCCAATGCTGACTTTGAAGCCTACAATAAATTATTATTCCTTTATGAAAAAGAGTTTAAATAGTACTAAAATTGCCAAAAAGCGGGATCGATCCCAATTACACAATATTGATGCTACAAATCTTTTTCCCGACTCTCCCAGTCTCTTAATATCACAACATGATATCTTTCGTATTTTTCAGGTATAGTTTTTAAGATTAATTGGTTGGTTGTTGATAGTTGATAATTAATTACAATCAACAATCAACACTAAGTCCCATGTCAACATTGGGATGAATAAGTTTAGATTAATTCTCTCACATCTGCAACTTCTCCTTTCACCGCAGCAGCTATGACCATCGCAGGACTCATTAGAAGAGTTCTTCCTGTGGATGAACCTTGACGACCTTTGAAATTACGGTTAGAAGAAGAAGCACTAATTTGATCTCCTTGTAACTTATCGGGGTTCATTGCTAAACACATGGAACAACCAGGTTCACGCCATTCAAAACCTGCTGCTGTAAAGACTCGATCTAAACCTTCCGCTTCTGCTGCTTCCTTGACTCTCTCGGAAGCTGGAACAATAAACGCTTTAACTCCTGGTGCTACTTGTCTTCCTTTGGCAAATTTAGCAGCTTCTTGTAGGTCACTGAGTCTCCCATTAGTACAACTACCCACAAAGCAAACATCAATTTTTGTTCCCTTGATGGGTTTTCCTGGGGTGAGTTGCATATATTTATAAGCTTCTTCAGCGATCGCGCGATCGCCTTCTGCCATCACATCGGGAGTGGGTATCACTTCACTAACCCCTATTCCCTGTCCTGGGGTAATCCCCCAAGTCACAGTAGGTTCGATCTCAGCAGCATCAAATGTCACTATATCATCATAAACTGCATCTGCATCACTACTAATACTCTTCCACCACTCTACCGCTTTGTCCCAGGCTTCTCCTTGGGGTGCAAAATCTTTTCCTTTGAGATAGTCAAAGGTAACTTCATCAGGATTAATATAACCACAACGTGCGCCCCCTTCAATAGACATATTACATACAGTCATCCTTTCTTCCATATTCATGGCAGCAAAAGTAGTACCTGAATACTCATAGGCATAACCTACACCCCCTTTGACTCCTAACTTGCGAATTATGTGAAGAATGACATCTTTGGCATAAACTCCTGGGGAAAGTTCGCCATTAACTTCGATTTTCCGTACTTTTAATTTGGATAAAGCCAGGGTTTGAGAAGCTAAAACATCCCTAACTTGAGAGGTACCAATGCCAAATGCGATCGCGCCAAAAGCCCCATGAGTAGAGGTGTGGGAGTCTCCACAAGCTACTGTCATTCCTGGTTGGGTTAATCCCTGTTCAGGAGCGATCGCATGAACTATACCTTGATTTCCTGAACCGAGATTATAAAATCTAATCCCATAGTCTTTAGTGTTTTGTTCTAAAGCTTGCATCATCTCTTCCGCCATGAGATCAACAAAAGGACGAGCTTGATTATCAGTAGGAACGATATGATCTACAGTAGCAACAGTGCGATCGGGATATAGTACTTTTAGTCGTCTTTCTCGCAACATAGCAAAAGCCTGGGGACTTGTCACTTCATGGATTAGATGTAGTCCGATAAATAGCTGTGTTTGACCAGAGGGTAATATTCCAACTGTATGTAAATCCCAAACTTTATCAAATAACGTTCCTTTACTCATAATTTGTGGCGCTAATCAATCTCATATTTGTGATCTATTTTATATTTTTCAGTAATCCCGATAATTTATGTAATCAATAAAAATATAAAGACAATGTTAAGATAGTGATATTTCCATTGGTTGAATTAAATACAGCAACTCCTAGCTTATGCCCTTATTAATCCTGATTGCAGAAGACGATCCAGGAGTTCGCCTAGCGGTAAACGACTACCTTGAAATGTCAGGCTACTCGGTGATTATGGCAGAAAATGGTGAGAAAGCATTGTTAATGGTGGAAAAATATCATCCTCATCTACTCATTTCTGACATCAAGATGCCGAGGAAAAATGGTTATGAATTAGTCAAAGAAATTCGTCAGCGTCCAGAATTTAGACTTTTACCTGTCATATTTTTAACAGAATATGGTAGTAAAGAAGAAAGAATTAAGGGTTATCAATCAGGTTGTGATATTTATTTACCTAAACCTTTTGAAATGGATGAATTAGGCGCAGTAATTCGTAATCTGCTAGAGCGATCCCAAATAATTCAGTCTGAAATAAGATATTCTTCTACACAAAGTCATTTAGCTTCTCCAACCATTGAACCCCAAAATCATACGCGAGTTAGTGATTTTTTGGCATCTCTAGAATTAACTTCCAGAGAGCAAGAAGTCTTAGTGTTAGTAGCCAAAGGTCATTCTAATATTGATATTGGTAATCAGTTACATCTATCTCATCGTACTATTGAAAAGTATGTGAGTCGCTTATTGCGAAAAACGAATACTAGTAATCGTGCGGAGTTAATTCGTTTTTCTTGGGAACATCATTTGGTAGATTGAAACAATACGGATGCAGAATAACTTTTACTACAATTCAAAATTACACCACTTTAGTAAAGACAATGTCCTACCAGCTTTAGATGATTATTTTTGGTTGGTAGAAACAGGAGTGGTCAAAACTTATACCTGGGATGAGGAGGGTACATTAACAACTATGGGATACTGGGGTACTGGAGATGTCGTAGGACAACCCCTATCCCGTATTTCTCCCTATGAAATAATCTGTTTAACTGAAGTTAGTGCTAGTCAAATCAGTATCCAAGATAGCGATCGCCTATCGGCAAAGATTTATCACCATATCCAACAAACAGAGGAATTACTTTATATTATTCGCTCGGATCGAATATATGACAAACTCAAGAGACTTCTTGTCTGGTTAGGAAATAAATTTGGTCAAGAAGTTGAACAAGGTCAGTTAATTGATTTTCCTATCACTCATCAAGAATTAGCAGAAGCGATTAGCACTACAAGAGTCAGTATTACCAAATTAATCCGTCAGCTAGAAGAAGAAAGATTTATTGTACGTGATGGTCGCAACTACATTATTTTTAACAAATCAACAATTTAATTAAGATTTTGGGAAAACTAAAACATAAGTAAAATTACTTCCTCAAAAGTAATTATTTATGGGTAATTTTCCCCCCAATGAATCTGCAAAAAAAGTTGTGACCAAGTTTGGTCACAAATCTCTCTCGGATCTTCGCGCCCCTAATCGGTTGCAACTACTCCATTTGTCCCCAAAACAAAGGAAAGTTCTTCCTCTTCTGTTGTTAGGAGATATTGTCGCTCTGGCGATCTCCTGGTATTTTACCCGTTATTTGAATCAATTTTATTCTCCGATTCCACCAGAGTTTATTTGGTGGACATGGATAGGAGTCCCAAGTCTATTTTGGGTTTTAGCAGCCTTAATTGTGGTGTTTTTTGCTTATGGGGGTTTATATGATACTAACCGTCAAAACTATGTTCGTGGGGGTCAACTAGTTAGCGGTGTTTATTTACTATGTCTAGTATTGTGTTATTTCTACGATCCAAAAATCGACTTACCGCGATCGCTTTTTTTTACAGCTTGGTTTAGTAGTGTTTTGACTATTACTAGCTTTAGAATTCTGCTGTCTTTATGGTGGCGACAATCTTCTATGGGACAGCAGTCAGTATCAATATTTTTGATCGCACCTGGTTCAAAACTGCCAAAATTAGCTAGGGTATTAGAAACTAGAGGCTCTTATCATGTGGTTGGTGCTGCTTTAGCCAGTTGCGCCCACACTCCTACTACTCTTCAGACAATTATAGATTCTAGAGCGACAGAAGTTTTAGCAGAAGATTTACCCCAAACTAAGTTAGCTTCTATCTTGTATTGGCAACTCCGTCGTCATGGTATTAGTTTACGGTTGATTCCTTCTAGTGTGGAAGTATTGCATCGTCGGGGAGTATCAGAAATCTGTGCTGGAATTCCCACCTTGAGAGTAGAAACCCCTTTACTGGTAGGTTGGGATTATCGTCTCAAGAGATGGCTTGATATTATTGGGGCTTTTATGGGCATTATTATACTCATGCCAGTGTTTATCGGTATTGCGATCGCAATTAAATGTTCTTCCCCTGGTGCAATCTTTTTCCGTCAAGAGAGAGTAGGCTTACATGGTAAAGCCTTTAAAATATGGAAGTTTCGCACAATGGTAGCTAATGCAGCTAAAATGCAAGCTCAACTCGAAGCACAAAATCAAACTACCGATGGGATTATGTTTAAAATTAAACAGGATCCTCGCATTACTCTTGTAGGACATTTTCTGCGCCAAACTAGTTTAGATGAATTGCCTCAATTATTTAATGTTTTACTAGGACAAATGAGTTTAGTTGGTCCTCGTCCTTTACCGATTAGAGATGTTGCTAGAATGGAATCTTGGCATCATATTCGTCATCAAGTATTACCAGGAATTACTGGTTTGTGGCAAATTTCAGGAAGGTCTGATATAGATGATTTTGATGATGCTGCTCGATTAGACCTTTACTATATCGATAATTGGTCACTTAATTTAGATATTGATATTTTAATCGAAACTTTGAGAATATTGTTACTTAGCAAAGGTGCTTATTAAGTTGCCCTTTATCCTTCATGACTATTGGTATTTGGATTTTAGGCGATCGCTTAAATAAATTACAATCTTCTTTAACAACTTATCAAGACAAAAAAAATCAAACTCCTGTAATCTTAATTGAATCTCTTAACTACGCCAAACAAAGACCTTATCATCAGCAAAAGTTAGTCTTAATTTGGTCAGCAATGCGTCATTTTGCAGCAGAGTTAAAAACTGATGGTTGGTCAGTAAGTTACGAAATAGCAGAAGATTTTATTACACCTTTGCAACAGTGGATTAGAAAGAATAAAATCACAGAATTAGTTATTACCAAGCCATGCGATCGCCCTTTTTACAATTATATTCAAAATCTAGATTTAGATTGCCAGATTAACTTTATTCCCGATAATCATTTTTTATGGAGTCAAGAAGAATTTAGTAATTGGGCGAAATCTCGTAAGGTATTATTAATGGAAGATTTTTATCGGGAAGGTAGAAAAAAATTTAACATCCTCATGGCAGAAGATCGACCAGTAGGAGGAAAATGGAATTATGACAAACAAAACCGCAAACCACCCAAGAAAAATTTATCACCTCCAAAAAGATTATGGTTTGAACCTGATGCGATTACTCAAGAAGTTATTGAATGGATAAAATCCCAAAATCTTTCAACATATGGTGAAATAGAATCTTTTAACTGGGGAGTTACCAGAGAACAAGCACAACAAATTCTAGACCACTTTATTACTGAATGTCTGCCAAACTTTGGTACATATCAAGATGCAATGATAACAGGAGAATATACTATGTGGCATAGTTTAATATCTCCTTATCTTAATATAGGACTGCTCCATCCAATGGAAGTAATTAAAGCAGTAGAAACAGCATATTATAAACATGATTTACCCATCAATAGTGTAGAAGGATTTATTAGACAAGTATTAGGTTGGCGAGAATATATGCACGGTATTTATCAATACGTGGATGCAGATTATCGTAACTATAATTGGTTTGAACATAACCGCCCTCTACCTCAATTTTTCTGGGATGGAAACACAACAGATATGAACTGTTTGAAACAAAGTTTAACCCAAGTAGAAAAAACTGGTTATGCTCATCATATTCAAAGATTAATGGTGTTGAGTAACTTTGCTTTAATTGCAGGAATTAACCCCCAAGAAATTGAAAACTGGTTTCACTCAGCTTTTATTGATGCTTATGATTGGGTGATGCAAACTAATGTGTTAGGAATGGGACAGTTTGCTGATGGAGGAATATTAGCTTCTAAACCCTATGCTGCTTCTGCTAACTACATTAATAAAATGAGTGACTATTGTAGTAATTGTAAATATAATAAAAGCGATCGCCTCACCGATAAAGCTTGTCCGTTTAATTATTTCTATTGGGATTTTATTTCCCGTCATCGAGATAAACTAAAATCTTTAAGCAGAATGAATTTAATATTAGGAAACTTGAAACGAATTCCTGAAGCAGAATTAAAACAAATGAATCTTTTAGCCGAGCAATGGTGGGAAAATGTGACCAGCAATCACTAATCAGTTATCAGTGAGCAGTGAGCAGTGAACAGTTAGCAGTATTCAGTATTCAGCATTCAGTATGTCGTATAATAATTCTATGCTACTAGAATTTAAGACAGAACTCAAGTTAAATAACCAGCAGCGAACAATGCTAGCCAAACACGCGCTTTGTTGCTCGTCATGCTTATAATTGGGGACTGAGTTTAACCAAGCAAATACTCGACCATAATCAAGCCAATCCAGAAGATAAGATTAAATTCCCTTCCGTAATCGATCTGCATAAGTGGTTGGTAGCAATGGTTAAGCCTAAATATCCTTGGTATTATCAGAGTTCTAAATGCGCTCCTCAGTACGCCTTAAGACATCTTCGAGATGCTTGGGACAGAGCATTTAAGAAAACAGCCAAGCCACCAAGATTCAAAAAGAAAGGGCGAAATGATAGCTTTACTCTTGATGGCACTATCAAAGTAGTTGACCATTACAAGATTCAAGTTCCTAAGATTGGCATTCTCAAAACTTATGAGAGATTGCCTTTTGGATACAAGCCAAAAAATGTAACTATTTCTCCTAAAGCAAATAAGTGGTTTATTAGTTTCAGGATTGAGGTTGAATCACAAAATACAGCAAAGTCTGTAGAGAGAGTAGGTGTGGATCTTGGAGTGAAAACCTTAGCTTACTTGAGTACAGGAATTGTCTTTGAGGGAGCAAAAGCTTACAAAAGATATGAGAAGCTCTTAGCCAAATTACAATGGCGCAATCGCAAGAAAGTGATTGGTTCTAATAATTGGAAGAAAGCGCAGATTAAGATAGCCAAACTACACACCAAGATAGCTAACATCCGCAAAGACACATTACACAAGCTCACTACTTATTTAGCCAAAAACCACGGCGAGATAGTAATTGAGGATTTATGTGTTCAGGGGATGTTAAAGAATGGCAAGTTAGCTAAAGCGATAGCTGATATGGGTTTTTATGAATTCAGAAGACAGCTAGAGTACAAGTGCCAACTTTATGGAAGCAAACTCATCATTGCTGATAGATGGTTTCCATCAAGTAAAACTTGCTTCTTATGTGGCTGGCATAATCCCGACCTGAAGCTATCAGATAGATGGTTTCTCTGTGTGGGCTGTGGTTCTGTTTTCGATAGAGATTGGAACGCAGCAATGAATTTAAGTAGGTGGAGTCACCACTAAGATCAAGCTTGTGGACAAGTAGCTGCCGACAGCCTTGGTTGAAACAAGAAGATTTCATTTTGCTACTTTGTTAGCAAAAGTTAGTAAATTTTGAACGGTTTAAAACAATAGTACTTCGGATAAGAATCTAACCTAATATGAAGCCAATAGACTCCCAATCCTGATGTGCTAACCCAAAGAGGTTGATCGTTAAGTCTTTGTTGAATAGACTTCCCTAAAGTTTGCCATAATGCTTGATTTTGAGATTGAGGAGCATTTCGCACAAAAGAAGCAATGTGAGGATAGATAGAAATATCTTCTACGGGACAAGGTACAACCAGTAAAGCATCATTTCTCAGATTAGGAAAAGAGATTATATCTTGACCTGGAGATGCAGATACAAAATGTGAGCTAAAAGCACTAGAGTTAGGGCTTACTCTAGCTAGTTGAGGACTATCTATCAGGACAAACTCAAATTCTCTATGGAGAGTAGATAAAGTAATGGGTGGGGTTTCCCAAAAATAAGCAGAAAAAGTGGCAGATGCTAATAAATAGCTAAAAAATAAGCCAAAATCACTATTATTCTGCCATAATTCTATTACTTCTGAGTAAGTGAGTCTTTGCTCGTTAAAGAGAAGAGAAATTTTTTGGATGTGTTTGGGTTTGAGGTTTTCGACAAGATATGTCCACATTAGTGAATAACGTGAGTGAGGAATAAGCTAAAACCCTTGTAATTTAACATTTTTTGCACAAGTTAGTTAGAGCTATGAAGATAAACAGTCAGGAAATAAATTGACCCATCTCATATATAAAGTCAGTTTGAACCAACTATTAACAAGGATTTCAGTCCAAAAAACATGGACTTATTGTCTGAGTCGTAAAATTGATTTTACGGTGGATTCTTGAACTCATATCAATTCTCAAAAGTAATGAGAGACGAAGAAAGATTCTGTATCAAAACTGTAAAGCTGTGACCAATCATTTGTCGCGCACAGCGAACATCCCGTAGGCTAAACCCTACGGGGATTCCCGCTCGCATCTCTACAATTCAGTGGTAGTAATGAAATCTTCTGCACCCAAGTCATTAGCACTAACTCCAATGAGAGTAGCTAATTCTTCTTGGGTATCTGTAATTTCTAACTCTACTCGACCCACACCTTGAGTAATAGTCAAGTCTTCAAATACTAAGCCATCAGCCAGAACAAAAGAATCTACGCCATCTTTGTAGTCAAAGATTGTATCCTGTCCATCGGAAGCTCTTAACACAAATTGGTCTGCACCTGAATTCCCCCAAATCTTGTCATCACCAAGACCTCCGTCTATTATATCGTCTCCAGCACCACCACGAATTACATCATCACCGCTATCTCCCAATAAGTAGTCGTCTCCTCTCTGACCAAAAATGCGATCGCTTCCTGCTCCACCTTCTACCGTATCATCGCCACGTCTGCTAAGAATCAGGTCGTCTCCCTCAAATCCTCGAATTTTCTCCCGATTCTTTGTCCCAAAAATTAAGTCACTATCATCTGTACCATTAATCACAGGGTTAATTATGATTCGAGCAATGGGGTCATCAGAATTAGTAAATTCAGCATTGGCAAAAACTCCATCATTATAATCTAAAACTCCTCCACTACCTGGTTGTAAAAAACCCTGATGGGATTGAACTGTGCCATTTTCATCAATGCCATCTCCAGTGACATCCAAACTAAAAGGAACACTCTCAGGAGTTTCCTCGTTGACTTCTGTTCCAGCATCCCAGACTTCATTTCTAGTAACAAGAATATCTGTTCCTACAAAATTTCCCTTCTCATCAAACAGTTCAATGGCATCATCATTAGCCACAAAACCGTCATTACTAGGGAAAAACATAGCTGCGTAGTTGAAAAAGCGATTGTTGGCTAAATTATTACTATTAATATCAACAGTAACAGAAAGACTTTGACCAGGGGCAACTCCTAAAGGACTCTCCGCACTATCGACGATACCTTGAGTACACCACCATTTGCTGCTGCAGAACTATCAGCAAAAATGCCACCAAGAGTTGCTTCTTGGGGAGGCAGATCCGCAGGGTCTAAACCAGCCTCAATCAAAGCTTCAACAACCCCTGGAACAGTCCCTTCTAATCCTGTAACTCCGTCTTCTGCTACGTACATGACTCCAGAAGAAGCAGCTTCGCCAACCTCAAAAGTATCAAAACTACCATCGTGAAGACCAAACCAAACTGGGGTAATAACGCCTCCATTTTCTGGAGATAGATTTTCTACAGTCACTTCTAAAGTAACTTGTTGCTTAGGCAAGACAATATTGTTGTAATTCATGATTTTCTCTTTATTTTGAGTAATTAGTGTAGGTTAGATCTCACTCAAATCCTGGCTTGAAAAATTTGACAAAGTCAAAGCAGACTCCGCATCATTAGCCACCTTACAATTACAAAAGTCCACTGCTAGGACACTCAACACCAACGCGATCGCGGTTTACTGCTAGAATATTTTTCAATCAAGTCGCCTTGTTCTAGCAAATCCGAAAATTGCTCCTTGCATTTGCTGACATACTCTAGTCTATTTAGGTATGTCTGAATATTTTGTTTATGCAGAGTTCCACAAGATAGTATCAAAACAGTTTTTTGGTAAGCATAGACAACAGTTAAACCGCAGTAAAATTGAAACATAGATAATGAATTTTTGTTAAGTAATTATTCCCATCTAATTAGCCATGATTAAAAAAAGTATTTCTTATCTTATTGCGATCGCCTTAATCTTAAGTCTTAATTTGGGTTTCTCCTCTCCTGCTATGGCTTTCGGAAACTCTCCTTTAAGTGGATTAATTACCCTGAAGGCTTTAGCCAAAGATGCAGTACCCTATGAAGATGCGATCGCCAATAAGCAACCAACTCTCTTAGAGTTTTATGCAGATTGGTGTACTACTTGTCAAGGGATGTCTCCTATTGTCCAGAATTTAGCAGAGAAATATGGCAGTCAAGTCAATTTAGTAATGCTTAATATTGACGATCCTCAGTGGGATGACTTGGTACAAAAATATCAAGTGACAGGAATACCTCAATACACTTTTATTGATGCAGAAGCTAAAACCATAGACACTTTAGTAGGAAAAGTTCCCCAAACAATTATGGCTCAGGGGTTTGAGGAATTGATTAATTAGTATTTTTAGAGTTGGGTTAATTCCTGGCTCTTTGCTGTGGCGCGATTGCCAATTCTAGCGATCGCTTTTTGGGTAATACACTACACCAGGAGGAATGAGAATTACACTGGCTAACACCTTCATTGAATCGAGTTTCTATGCTAACGACGTTGGCTATATCGACAAAAAGAAAAGTGTGTATTTCCCTCTAATTTATTTTGAAGTCGAGCTTGACCAACAATTTGAACATTATCAAAGCATAGATGTTCATTGGTGATGTTAACAATTTTGAGGATGTTGATTGTTAATTTGAATTGCTAAGACTAGACAGCAGCAGAAAACTGTTGTGGTGGTTTCATTTGTTTTCTAGTCTTCCTTCGTAATAATTCTAGAATTTTTAAAGCCATATAATAACAACGGGTTTGTACTATTAGCTTGGATTCTAAGTAAATTCCCCATCTAGAGTCAGATAATTGCTTAATTGAATAGTTCATCTTCAATATTGGTTCGGAATTTACTTACTATTTAAGCTACAAAGTGTTTCTCTTCCTTCCGCCAAAATACTTAATTCTGCTTCGCTTTTTGCATTTACTGAGATATTTGACACTCACCGCCTCGATTATCATATCAAGCATTTTATGGAAGTTTACCTTTTCAAGATCGAAAAATTGAAGAAGCGAAAGAAGCGTTTTCAGAATTTATCCGTCAAATGGTAATCAAAGGAATTGCTGAAGGAGACATTGACCCAAACATCGATCTAGATTTAGCAGTTTTTATTGTGGATACCCTCAGTAATGCTTTCAGTAATTATATGCCTAAAAAAATAGGTATTACGTCCGATAAATTAGCACAAGAGGGAGCTTCAACTATCGATCCTGAATTAGTTAAAAATATATTCAATGAATTAGTAAGGAGCAAAGAATAGCTAAATTAAATGCTGTTCAACAACCAAGAAAACAAGACTATATCGACCGTAAAGGATGGACATTGGAATATTTCCAAAAGCGAAATAAAGACTAAAGAAAAAGCTACTCAATTGCTATGATAATGGAGTAACTTTCTTCTAGGTTGTGTAATGCTTACACAATGTCAATTGCTTTCTGTGATTAGGTTGTGTCCTTTATAGACGAGATAAGCTCAAAGCCCCTAAATCTGGTTCGTCTTCAACTAGCAAAATCCTCATTTGTGACTATTAGCTATAGTCAGTAGATGGACAAGTTTTTTAGAAAGTGCGATCGCCAAACCCAAAATGACTTCTAGGCAGAATTTTTTTTGTACTAATATACCAACTAGCCCCAATAGATATAGTTTTAACTTATGACAGTAGTTAAACCTAATTCGAGTTGTAGTAATCTATGGATATTTAGGTGAATAAAACTGTTAGAAAATCAAAATATTTTCTAATTATATTAAGTCAAAAAAATAATCGAGTAATTAGATTCAATTTTTTAACAGAAATAAGAAATATTTAAGCCTATTTTGACATCAACTCTTTCTTCTCTGCCACTCTTGTTGTCAACGGGGGGAGGGGGTTATCTCTTAATTATCAATAATTATCAAGCTGAAAATTATTGATAAAAAAAAACTGTATAACTATCAATTAATCATCGGGAATATAGAGGATTTTTCTCGCTTTATAAATTTCATTTACTAGAACTAATTTTAACCAAGCGACAGGAGGGGGTCCCTAGAGCAGAAGCAATACGTCAAGCTGGACTAGTGCGACTCAAAGCAATCTTTATGACCACTTTAATCGTAATACTTGTGATAACTGTGGCAAGAGATTATCTCAAGATGATCGGGGGAATGCAGCTAAACTAACCCAAGTCTTAGAAATGGATAATCCGGTCTCGCTGCAAGCGAGGCACTTCCTGGTCTGCCGAAGGCAGGCGCTGTGCGATCGCTCAATAGAACAGATTCAAGCTCTGGCTCAGGAAACTCTTAATAATCTGAATGAAAACCAAGATCGAAGTATTTTTAATCAATTATTCGATTTTTATGACGAGACTGAAGATATCATGAGCCAATTCTTCTAAAAAATGATTGCAAAATTCCAGAAAAACCTGAAAACCCTAAGAAATTTGTCAAACGTCGTCGAAAGGCAGAAATAAAATTAACTCGCCTGACAGAAAAACTCAATGGTAAAGCTCCACAAGGCAGAGACTTATATCAAATCACTTTAGATATGCTGCACATTAATCTCCCTTGTCCTCCTTGTCCTCCTTGTCTCCCTTGTCTCCCCATCAGTTATCTGTAGCTTTCTTTAAAGGGAAAT
>JAAUYJ010165912.1_pt1 | contig 12827 bp, 14 predicted proteins | sample 7278031 | NCBI WGS metagenome assembly JAAUYJ01 (sample SAMN14350222, study PRJNA611818) | marine sediment metagenome | isolation source: surface marine sediment (1.8m) | place: French Polynesia: Moorea | collected 2018-08 | reverse complement strand
CTCTCTCTCTCTCTCTCTCCAGTGCCTTGTTTCGAATGAATTTAATTCAACTTGCTTTCTTCATTATTTCTCAGGAACGTGCACTAAATTTGTAGTTACGTATGTATTTTGTGGCACTCGCTCCATCTATTAATTTAAATGGTCCATCATTTCAACTTTTGTTCCCTCGTATTCCTCGTATCAAGAAAATCCTCTTTTTCCGCTTGTCCCCTTGCTCTGGACGCGACATTCGTGGGGAATAATAGAAGGAGAGAAAGCCACCGTCGAAATCCGTCACCGCCGTTGTTGCTGCACAAATATCCTCGTGATGCTTTTTCCTCGCCCAGCTGTTTGCATGCACATGCACATCGTCCGTTCGAAATGTGAGAGGGGAAAATAATCACGGAAGGATGACTCACGGTGGAAAATGTCGCACATGGAAAAAGAAGTACCAGCATCCATGTCTATTGTAAAATGTTTGCAAATCCACGTTTCGATCATAATTATGTCGAGGGGAAATTTAAATTGAAAGATCAGGACTTTTTCCCGTTTCGTCGTTTTGTGAACGTGGGGGGAAACGGAAGGCTTGAAAGAAGAAAATAATGTAGTAGTAGTAGTAGTAGTATAAGAAGAAGAAGAGGAGGAGGATAATTATAGAGATCAATCGATGTTAAAAGAACAAACTGAAAGCAAACTTTGCTCACTTTGCTCAAAAACAGGTAGTAGCAAATAAAATTTTTAGAGCTTTGCCGTTTTGTGAACGAGGGAGATAAAAGAAGGCAAAAAACTACGGAATTTTTTTTTGCTGAACTTCAAAAAAGCAAATCGTGCAAAGGTGCGAGTTCACGTTGTACTTATTGCGGCACAACAACATTTCGATACAATTAAAGACATTTCAAAATTTCCATCAATTTCCGTTTTGTGAACGTGGGGGATCGAGCGTAATTAACAGGAAAGCTCCAGTGGAAAGAAACGTTCCTGGCCTATTTATATCGCATATTTTCGACTCTTTTGTACTGTTTTCAAACTTTTCCCGGCAAAAAGTCAATAAATCCGGCCGGCTGTTGGATTTCGAGGCCTGTGCAAATAAATAATTCACATGATTCGACCTCCTCGACGTATACGGTGCCCTCCGTACCTCCTATTCCGACGTTCCTGTAATCTTTCTCTCTTTCTTCTTTCTCTGACTGAGCCAATGGGGCTCGCTCGCCAGGGGCGCCACAGTCGAAGTGCAATGTCATTTGGCGACGTTTTTAAGGGAAAGGGGGTCAGAGAGGCCAAGTGGAGCAGTTTTCACAAACATGCACCTTTTAAGGTACGCTTCCGAACTAACACAGTAACTTAGATCACTGACCCGTGAGAAGAGCAGAAGCAGCGCAATCTTTTAAAGGAATTAACATAAAACTTGCAGCACACAAAATGAAAAGTGGTAAAGTAGTCACAAGCACGGCGTCTTTTCTGGTGTTTTTTATCCGAGCTTTGCGCTCGTCGAACGCAAACTGAGTGGCAGTCCCGTCGGCAAAAATTTCGTGAACTGCGTAGATTGTTCTGGTGGCTACGGGAGAGTCCTGTGCGAATGTGGGAAACAGACATTTGACAGGAAGAGAAAACGTCGCGCATTTGTGCAGGATCCCGGTTGCGTCAGACGGGGCCTTAAAAAGCGCCTCTTCCTTCGAGGGAAAATCAATCCTTTCTGGTCTCCAGGAGCATCAAGAAGCCGCACCTCAACGACCAGCAACTGCAACGACATCAGCAACAACAACAACGTCAACATGGAACCCAACTTAACCGGTGTGAGCTTCAAGGCCGTCCTGAAGGACAACGGTGGCGAGGAGGATGAGGTCCGTCGCTTCAACGTGGACAAGGAGGTGTCCACCTCGCTGGCCTACCTCCAGGGCAAGCTGGTGACGCTCTTCCCGCGGCTGAGGAGGGCCCAGTACACCGTGTCTTGGAGGGACGAGGACGGGGACGAGGTGGTGGTCGGATCAGACGAGGAGCTCGTCATTGCGCTCACCGAGATGAAGGGGCCGCTCTACAGGGTCAGCGTCAACGTCAAGGACGGAGGGGAGAAGAAGGCCTTCTCCAACGAGTACCACGGCAGCGACAACGGCGCCTCCAACGGCGCCTCTAACGGCAACGCCCGTGGCGACCTCCACGACGGCGTCTGCTGCGACGGGTGCGAGGGAGAGGTCAGGGGCTTCCGCTACAAGTGCGCTGTGTGTCCCGACTACGACCTGTGCGGCGTCTGCGAGTCCAACGGGGTCCACCCTGGGCACAACATGGTTCGCATCGCCGCCCCCGACGCCGCCTGGCCGCACCACTTCTTCAGGAGGCTTAACAAGATGCACGAGAGGGCGCACAGGAGGGCGCACTCGGCCGCAGCAGCTTCAGCCAGGGCCGCGCACTCCGCCGCCCATTCCGCTGGAGCGGCGGCCGGTGCCGCGGCTGCGGCTGGAGGCGAAGGAGGCGACGCCGGGACCTACAATCCCGAGTTGGACCCCTTCATGAACGGCGGCTTCTGGGCCCACGGGATGCAGAGGCCCGGCGGCCCCTGCGGCCCCAGGGGCAGGATGAGGGGCCGCGGGTTCGGCCGCTGCGGCGGACGGGGCGGCGGTGGCGGCAACAAGATGTGGGAGGCCATGATGAAGGGATGGATGGGGGAGGAGGAGATGAAGGAGAAGAGGGAGGATCAGAACAAGGAGAACAAGGAGTCCGCCGAGAAGAAGGAAGAGCATGCCAACGCCAAGCAGAACAACACCGGAGCCTCTCCCTCCGCCCCCTCCACCCCCTTCGATGAGATCATGAACCACCTTGCCAACGGAGGAGGAGCCGACTACCTGAGGAACGTTGGCAACCTTGTGGCCGCCGCCCTCGACCCTCTCGGCGTGGATGTCCAGGTTGACATCGAGCACAACGGAAGGAGGAGCAGCGTCTCTTCGCCTAAGACCGAGCAGGCTAATGAGGCCAAGGAGGAGGAGACGATCAAGGAGGAGGATAAGAAGAAGGAGGAGGAGGCCGAGGCTGCTGCCCCCAAGGAGGAAGACGAGAAGAGATCCGAGACTCCTGATTCTGACAAGGATTCTCTGGAGGGCGAGTGGACGGTGCTGGACAAGTCCAACAAGGGAGGAGAGGACAAGGAGAAGGAGGTGGTCAACATCCCGGTCAAGGTCGTAGAAAAGGAGGATAAGAAGGAAGAGGAGGGTGCTGTCGGCGGAGTCTCCCGCGAGGTCCCCATCGAGGTGAGCGACCAGCCCGCCAAGGTCCTCTTCGCCTCTCCGGACGGCACTCTCTACCCGGAGCTCCCTAAGCAGGAGGCCAAGGAAGAGGTCAAGGGCGAGAAGGAGAAGGAGAAGAAGCCGGAGGATGAGCCTCAGCCCAAGCCCAGCGCCCCTCCCGTCGCCCCCGCCCCCGCCCTCGCCCAGGCGGAGCACCCCGACCCCAAGATCCAGGTTGCCCTCCAGGCCATGATGAACATGGGCTTCTCCAACGACGGCGGATGGCTCACGCAGCTCCTGGAGGCAAAGGGCGGCGACATTGGCAAGGTCCTGGACGTGCTGCAGCCCGTAAGGCCAGTCAGGGCCTAGGATGAGGGAAGGAAGAACAACACCAATGATGATAAATGATTATGGTCAGGATCCGTTAAGTTAAGAAGATTTACAGTTTCCGGAAATTGTAAGCGAAGAAAAAAATACAAGAAAGCAAAAAAAAAAGAATTACGGTATTACTTGTCCTCTACAGTATACTACATAAATCTATTTTATTCTGCTTCGGAACGAATAAAGAAATACTTGGTGATCGAAGAAATCCTCTTATTCCGCCAAATTTCTCGGCGGTTTTAGTAACATCGTTTGTAAAAGTACGCGACTTTGCTGAAACTTTCTTTGTTTTCTCCACGTCGTTGCGATAAGAAATTTATTGCGTAGATGCAGTACTTGGAAAGTTGCAGACTGCGATTTTTAACTGTGGCGTAGCCGAGCCGAGCAGGTCTAGGACTGCTTCGTAATATTCTTCTCGTTAAATTTTTCAAGAGCTTTGTATTATTATCAAGACGACCTCCTACAAAAATATTTTTAAAATCAAAGTTATGGAATCTAGTGAGAAAAGATTCTGTGCAAATTTTGAGCCCGATGTGACCAGTATTTTTGCCAAAAATAGAAAAAAGCAATTTCTCGGTTTTTGTTGTTTTTCGCGTTTTTGGCATTTTAGTCTCCAATATGATCAAATTCAAATTTGACCAGATCCGTCCAAAATAATTTGTGGGTGCCTGATCTTTTTTATGTTTTTTTTGCGTCAGGCCGCTCCTTTTGCCTCAAAATTTCATCTTCAATAGATTTTCAGGCCTGTTAGGATTTTCTCTTTGATTTTTTATATTTTCATATTTTTTTCAGATTTTCTTTCTTCTGCATTCATATCCATGCCGCAGGTCGTCGAACAGAGTCTGTTCTTGTTTTTTCTTTAATTACTGTAAACTGTATGATTCAGTGATGTTTTAAATTGGTTACACCCATCCACCTGAATGAGAAATTCTCAACATTTTTCGCGAAATATTGACCAGTAGCAACAAAATCTGGGAACGCGCACTGAAAATAATAAAAAAAATGAGTCAATGATTTTTGAGGTAAAAAAGCGTTGAGTGACAATCGTTAGGAATAGAACTTGCAATCTGTAAAAGAGCGTTTATAAAATCAGGCAACAAATGAAACGCATCTTTCTAGAGTTAGTTCAACGGTATTAAGGCGCTCCCTTGAACTTGGTCTTAGGAGGCGAGGGGCCCTTCCTTTCTCCACTTCGATCGCTTTCTTATTACCCCATTCTCTCCCCCGCCCGGCGGGAGGAAGAGGTCCCAAATAATTAATTGATGAGCATGCCTTGTCTTCTCCTCCTTTCGACTTTCTTTTGGTTTTCAAGACGACGGTGGCTGTTTTGCCTTGGCTACGGGCCAAAATATCGATTTGGTTCTTCCTCCTGTCTTCTTTAGTCTGGTTTAGGGCGGCTTGTAGGGCGCTGGAGGATAATTTAGAAAGGCCTCCTCCTCGATCGAGCGTGTTTGCTTGGCGTGGGATTGGCTGGAAATACTTTCCGTGATCGCAAAGAATGAAGAGACGGTGGCGGAATGCCGCCTCAGGTAATTGAAACTTTGCTCAACAGAAATTGTCTTCCACAGACAATGAAATCACTATGCTGAAGCTACAGTTATGCTATACGTATCTCTGTATCTCTTTACACCCAAAATTGACAAATCTTCAGAAATATTATTGTCGAAAATGCCAACCTTATATATTTTAGCCATGATCCCTATCTTGGCCTCGTTCCTCCTGCTGTCCTCATGCTCCGCTTCTGACGTGGTGTACGAGAATGTGTGCCACTGCCCAGGGGGGAGCCCGGGGGTGTGGGACCAACACCTGCAGGACAAGCTAATGGAGCTCAGGCAGGACCTGCAATGCGACGTACTCAGGGAATTCAGTAAGTTTACCGCCTTTTTTCACTTTTTTTTATTGGGAATTGACAATATTCTACGTAGGGCCCCCTCGCACCGACCTCCCTTCTACCGAGGCGCTTTCCGTGCTGTTCCCCGAGCTCAAGACTGTGGCCGAGCTCGAGGAGGTGACGGTGGCGCAGTACGACCAGAGGGTGCAGGAGTTCCAGGCGGCGGCGGCGGCGGAGGCAACGGCAAAGCAGGCTGCAGCGGATCTCAGGGCAGAGCAGCAGGCAGTCATTGACGAGGTACAGTACATTTCCCGTTTTTACTGGAATTGCTGCTTCTCATGATTGTTCCCCGTTACGCTTTACAGCTATCGTTTAGGTGCTGTTGGTGTAGACATTGTTGTCATTTCTGCTGCACTGTAGCCCTTATTGCTGTTTTAGTTGTTGTTGCTATTGCTGTAGCAGTAGAAGTTGTACGGTATGACAGTTCCTGCTGTTTTTGGTTCTGTATCCGTTGTTGTTGCTGTTGCCAAACTTTTTTGTAAGGATAATTAGAATTTTTTGACTTATTTCCAGTTCAAGGCAAACGAGACGGCCTGGCTTGCGGCGGTTGAGGTGATCAAGGCCGCCAACGCCGCCGCCCTAGCCGCCGGGAACCCAGACCAGGTGCAGCAGCTCCCGCCCAGGCCGGTCCTAGTCCTCCCGGAGGCCCCTACCACCACCCAGGCTCCGACGACGACGCAAGCACCAACCACGACACAGGCAGCAACAACCACACAGGCAGCAGCACAAACTTCAACCTCTACCCAAGCAGCTTCGTCCTCCTCTTCTACTTCAACCACGACAGACACTTCAACATCCACTGAGACCTCCTCCTCCTCCTCCACCACCGACCAAGGGAGCAAGAGGAGGAAAAGGGACGCATCCACCTCTACCACCGATACAACCTTGTCCTCCTCCTCCTCGACTGACAATTCTTCCTCCTCCTCCACAACGGAAGCCCCTGCTGCTGCCTCCTCTTCCTCCTCCACGTCAACTGAAGACGCCTCTTCCTCATCTTCGTCAACCACTGACGATACTTCCTCGTCCTCCTCCTCCTCCTCGACTGACGATACTTCGTCATCGTCCTCCTCCACTGATGACACTTCTTCTTCATCGTCCTCCACTGATGATACTTCTTCTTCATCGTCCTCCACTGATGATACTTCTTCGTCTTCTTCTTCCTCCTCTTCGACTGACGATACCTCCTCCTCCTCTTCTTCTTCTTCTGCCTCAACCGACGGAGCATCCTCCTCCTCCTCCTCCTCCTCCTCCACTGCTGGCCCCACCACGACCACCGATTCTGCCACCACCACCACCACTGAGGCTCCCACCACCACCACCCTCCCTCCCCGCCCTCCTCCGCGACCCCTGGATGGGGACCTCTGCACTCCGCCCTCGCCCATCGGGGTAAAGCCGGTAGGAGGGGCGCTCACCGCCGCAAAGTCCTGCCCTTGCACGGCAGGAGCAAGGTAGGTCATTTCCCGAAAATAAATATGCTGGAAAATAATTGTATTTTTTCAAACTCTCAGCATCGCCAAGGCTTACAAGCTCAAGATTCCCGAGCTTGTGACTGCCATGGAAGACCCTGAAGCGGAAGAGTTCAAAGCGCTCAAGACGGAGTTCGAGCCAAAGGTACGTTACAATAAGCAAATACCGTCTAATACACAGCTGGTAATTTTATCAATTTCAGATCACCTCCATGCTCCGCTCCTCGCCCACGTTGTCCTCTGCCGGCCTCCTCGGCGTGAGCATCGTTCGGGCTGGCCCCCCCTCCGCCCCTCCCGCTTCCAAGCGAAGGAAGAGGGCTGGCAACGAGGAGGTGACGGTGGAGACCACCTCTGAGTTCACCTCTCCGACTGTGACGGCGGCGGAGGTGGACCAGGCAGCAGACAACGCAACGGAACCGGACGTCACCACGGGGGGAGCGGCAGCGCGTGAGTTGACATCACATGCAATACTGAAAAAAAATCCTTTCAAGTATGTTTAATGTTCTTTGCAACAACAAACCCATGTTTTTAAACAATATGTTTTTAGATTTCCTTTTTATTGGCAAAGTCTCTAAAATTGTTGCGAGAACAGGAAAATACAACGTTTAAAAACTCTGATTTTCTCCCAATCCACTGAAAGCCGCCAACCCTTGCCCCAAGAGCGCCCTCTCCCTACTGTCCTCTCCCGTCCCCTCCTACTTTGAGAACCCCCTTGCGGACGACGACACCGTTGTCAGCGGGATCAGGATATACTTCACATGCAAAAAGAATGGGACCGACTTCAGGCAGTACGACGACACGGGTAAGGGCGGAGTAGTGGTATACTACGGTAGAGAGGCTGTGGGACGGAGAAGGTTTTTTGAACTCTTCTTCTTTGTTTTTGAGTCAAGTGTATCGTTTTGTCTTTTGAACTCTTTTCCAGTTTTCCTGTGTTGAAGTCAAGTGTATCGTGGAAAAAGTTTTTCTTTCCAGTTTGCCAAGAAACAAGAACGGGGTCTCATTAAACCGCGGCAAGCCAGAACAAAAAGTTTTATTTGCAAATATCAATAGATAGAGTTGGGTAACCGCAACCGCAAATATAATTTCAGTTCACGGCTAATTGACACAAAAACAGACCATTTCTAGACAGCACAAAGGCTGTTTATAAATTGACGCATTGACTCAAACAAAAAACAGCTACAGCAACAAAATTTGTGCTAACGGTTGACGCTTAATTTAAAGGCCCCTCTGATGGCGACGCCACTGACAACCGCTTCGGGGTCCTTTGCAACGACGGCCAGTTCGAGCCCCCCGCCCCCGACTGGCCTGGGGAGGACAAGTGCGCCGTGATCCCCACCTGCACCTCTGCCCCCGCCCCAGCCAACGACGCACGATTCCAGCCTGTGGACGCCAACGCGGTGCTCTTCGAGGGCCAGACCGTGCTCTATCGGTGCATGGACGAGGCGGAGGCCGTGCTCTCCGACGGGAGCGGACTCAACGCCGTCACAGTCACCTGCGGGGCGGACGGGGGGTGGAAGACAGGGCTGCCAGCCGCCCTAGTAGAGTTCAACGTCACCAACATACCGCAGTGAGTTGCTAGACAAATATTTATGAAACTATGCTCCAAAATATAGATTCTCTTTTCCTTTCCAGTTGTCTCTCTATCTGCCGTGACTTTGACATCGGCGGCGGCTTCACCCGAGTCCCCGGCGGGGAGTCCCTCACCATCCGCACGCAGGACCTGGTGGAGTACGCATGCGCGGACGGCTTCTACGTGGACGGCAGCGACTACACCGTCTCAAAGGTCGTCAAGGAGTGCCTACCAGACGGGACCTTCGCAGACCAGATTCAAAAGTGCAAGAAGGTGAGAAAGTTGAGGATTTCCCTTGAAAGTTCGTCGGGAAGATTTTGTACAGCTTTTTAAAATATTTTCATTGATCTTATGCACATATTACGTAGAGATACTTGGCAAAATTTTCTTGTGTTGAAGCCTGAAGATAATTTTAGCAGAACCAAACACCATCAAAAGCATTTTTACCACGTGAAATGTTCAACTTGTCCCCATCCTGTTTCCAGATCCCTTGCACCCAGGCGGACATCGAGGAGGTGACCCCGGTTGAGGGCGACTTTGTGACCTCTGCCTCTGGCGTCACAGAGGTCAACAGCGAGATCCAGTTCACCTGCGCAGACACCAGTAAGGTCCCCGCCATCAAGGGAAAGTCCTACCTCAGCACCAGATGCCAGCACGGAGGCTTCTTCCCGCCGCTCAACCTACCGCCCGAGGACCCAGCAGAGCCAAACAGCAGATGCGTACTCACATGCGACAACTTCCCAAAGATCAGGTGCGGGAAACAAAGAGGAAACATTTGTCTATTTTGTCATTGATTTGACTGATTTGCTTCATGTCTTGTTTGCAGTTTGCAGTTTGCACCAAAGTAGAAAATCAAGGCACGAATTTTTAAGCAATACTGTCTTTAATTGCTGTAAGTTTCTTTTTTTAAAAAAAGCTAAAGTATCATTTTTGAATTCATATCACTGCATTTCCTACATTTTCTACAGAATTTTAAAAGGAAAGAATTTTCAATTTTAAACATTGAATATTGATCTTATTATTTGCAGGAAGATGCGCCCTGACGGGTGGGACAACACGAACGGCCCGGACCCTGTCCTGGGCGGCCAATACCTGGAGTACACCTGCCGCAACGTCTCGCTCATCCCTGAGGGGGGGAACAAGGTGGAGGTGCGCTGCAACTACGACGGAAAGTTCCAGTACGAGGATCTCTACGACTCAAACGGATTCATGCCGGAGAACCTCTTCGTCACATGCGTCGTGGGGTGCGTCGAATTCCCATCGCCCGAGGGGTTCAAGCCAACGTGAGTATTGGAAAGAAGTCGTTAAGGCAGCTCCGACCGAGTTTGGGTGGCATGTGAGCAGAAAGTTTTTGGCTTGGATGCTGAGGAACGCCAATTCTTCGCGTTAGTTTGTAAATTTTTGACATTTCTTCTCGGTTTCTGGTGATCTGGCAATCTACGTAACTAAATATTTGTTGCAGATAATAGTTTACTGATGTTTACTGATTTTTGGTTTAGTCAACGTAAATCGTAAGGGTTAAACTTGACGAAATGTCACCTTGTTCTCCTATGTTCTTTCGATCTTGTACGTACTCTTCGTTTTTGAATGGCTCAACTGTGTGTTCCTTTCAGCTCCCGCATCCCCCTCCTCCCCGGTGGCGTTGTAGAGTACGAGTGTTCCGACTCTGAGCTGGTCCCCCACACGGACGAGAACCTCCAGATGGTTTGCCAGACCTCTGGGGAGCTCATCCCGGACCCGGCCAAGGCCGAGCCCACCTGCGTGCGCCCAGACACCTGCAGAGTCAACCAGTTCCCTCAGCACCCTGACTACTCCCCCAACGACACCTCCGTCGTCTTCTACGAGCTGGGCCAGACCATTGAGATGAAGTGCAAGGACGAGGACCTGGTGGCAGAGGACAAGGGCGGGAACTACACAAAGTACACCTTCGGGATCAAGTGCGGGGGCACGGCGGAGGCGCCAGCATTTGAGACGCCGGCAGCGCTGGTGAGTTTTGGGAAATATACGAGCTTCGATTGGTTTTTTCAATGAAACTCACCAAATTATCAATTGTTGAAGAGCAAGTTGGAGGTTTTTGACGTTTTGGTTTGTGAACATGCACCAAAGCCTTATAGATGCTCTAGAATTGTTATATCTTGCCATAATTATGAAATTGCTGGTGGCAAATTTTTGAAGTTGAAAAAAAAACCTGTATTGTTTCATAAATACTTTCATTAATTCTTTCCAGTCCGACTGGCCCCGCTGTGTGCCCCGTGTCTGCGCAGGCCACTTTGACGAGCTGGATGCCATCGTGGACAAGTGCCAGTGCGCCTTCACGCAGTGCACGGAGTTTCTCTACGACGAGTACGTCACTGATCAGGTAAAGGAAATTTTTAATTTTTGAATTTGATTAAATTGTCCATGTGGGGATTTGTTACATATTCGTTTCGAATTTTAGTGCCCTGAGAGACCCACCGGCCCGTTCTGCGGTCTGATCGACTTCGAGGACGACTTTGACGAGATCGCCGTTCTCTTCGCTGGCTCTTCTGCCACCGACGTTCCCTCAGACGCCGAAATCGCCGAACTGGGGCTCATGCAGCAGGACCTGCAGGACACGCTAAATGCCCTGGACGAGCTGCTGACTGCGCCACCGGCCTCCCGGCGCAAGCGCCGCGCCAAGAGGGCCAGCGGAGTGCCCGTCACCTGTGCCGGCGTCAAGGCGGAGACGGACAAGATCAAGGCATTGCTGGACGAGAACAAGGACAACTACATTTACCCGGTGAGTTTGCGCGTCGATTGTTCCTCCATTCAAGATAGTTTGACGAAGCGTATTTCTAGATCACCACCGTCCGTCGCCACTGCGGTTACGTGAACCGCTCCGTCTCCTCCGGCGAGGTGAAGCACAAGGACTGCGAGGACGAGGGGCTGCTGACCGACCTCCAGACCTCTAGGGACGGCCTCGGCACCGCAGTCACGGAGTTCGAGACACACAAGGCCACCATGGAGGCAATTCACCAGGAGTTCAGCGAGAACGCGACTAAGCTGCACCAGGCAGCCCAGGACCAGGTGCGGTGATGTCATGTCACATAATCCCAGAAAGACCTAACCTCAACATGATTTTTCTTCGCAGATCGCCAACCTGAGCAAACTGACCTTGGAAGAGGCTGAGCGCGTCAACTTCCTGAACTGGACGGGCGAGGAGCAGAACCTGGTCGACCTGAAGAACAAGGGTCTTCCCGGGCAGATCCCTGACCTGGACGAGGTGAGGGACCTCTTCGACGCCCTGCGCACTGCAGACAACGCCACCGACGCCGTGTCCGTCGCCGTCACAGACCCCAAGGCGGAGGACTCCACCTCGGACGCCGCCGCAGCAGCAAGGAAGAAGAGGCACGTCGCATTCTCCTGCACGCTCATGAAGAAGGCCCTGGAGGAGGTCATAGCTCAGCTCGTCTTCTGTCAGCGAGGGGCAGTTTGCCTGTCCTGGAAGCTCAAGGAGTACAGTCTTCAGGTGATTCGGGGTTTTAGCATTGGACAAATCATTGCAATTGACCTTGATCAAGCAAAAAAAACAGAAATGTTTTTTAAAGCATATTTGATTTGGACTCGGTGATTTATTGTTTGGGCACTTGGAGTAAGCACGTTAATTTTTTTTGCAGATAAGCGAAAGCTGGATCACTTACGAGCACTGCGAGTTCGAGGGCCAGGTCTACGGGCTGTCCACTCTTCTTCAAGTTGCTATCAAGGAGAAGGCTGAGGTCTATCTGATCGCCGCCAGCCTCAAGAACTTGCAGAAGAACATAATCAAGGCGGACGAGGTAGCCACTGCCAACCAGAGGGGCACCTTCCTCTCGCAAGTGGCCGGCATCTTTGACGACGTCACCTTCCCCACGCCCAAGGTGTACGGCCCCGGAGACTACACCGAGGCCAGCAACACGGAGATCTTCCAGGCCCAGCTTCTGGCCATCTACCTCCAGACAGGACTGCCCAACGACATCCCTGACCAGGCTGAGCTGGACGGGGCCTCTGCCGCGCTCGACGACGTAGATAACGCGCAGACCGAGATGGGAGGGATCACTGGGTCCAAGAGGAGGAAGAAGAGGGAGGCGGCGACAGAGTGCCGTGACCTGGTGGCGCAGTGTCAGCAGATTAGGGGATACGTGGAGGTGTGGAGCGCAAACAAGGCCTACATGACAGAGACTGCCAACTCTATCAAGGCGGTGGCGGCGGATATCATCGCCACGCAGGTCTCCAACGCCAAATGTGTGGAGGAGAACAAGGTGAGTAAGTGGGAGCGATTGTGAGAACACATGCTTTTCAAACATATATTTTATTTTTAGCTGAGTGAT
>JAAUYJ010112303.1_pt1 | contig 12828 bp, 16 predicted proteins | sample 7278031 | NCBI WGS metagenome assembly JAAUYJ01 (sample SAMN14350222, study PRJNA611818) | marine sediment metagenome | isolation source: surface marine sediment (1.8m) | place: French Polynesia: Moorea | collected 2018-08 | reverse complement strand
CGAGGTCGGAGCAAATTGGAGGGGAGAGATGTACTGTAGAAGAAATAGCTTCTCCGGACAAATTTACTTCTTTTTTTTTCAGGACACTGTTGCATTTCCCCGTATTTTTGACAGAAAACACTCCTTTTTTCGTCGCACCATCCCCACATGGCCCCTTCCGGGGGGAACCCTTGAAGCATCTTTGCAACCTGGAGGCAGGGTTGTAGGGAGGGGTATGGGCTCCAAACTTTTTGGTGGGGTGGCACCGGGATTTGAACCTCGGACCTCCTGCTTGAGAGTCAGGAGTGTAACCATTACGCTACAAGGGCCGCCCCAACACATATAAAACAGATCACAGAAATTACCAGCAAAAAAAATTGAGCAACAATGTTTTCACACATGCTAACTACTAATCAAGGTAAGTTGAAGATAATGGATTGCTATCCTTTACCGAGCTTCCGCTCGTTTCCTCTCTTTTCTTTGTCGAGTTCCTTTCTTCCACCGAAGCAATATCCTCGGATCGCTTCTCCTCGCTTTGCATCACGTCCTCGTCATCGCCGACCTCGGAGGACACCTGCCCGGTGCGGTAAGCCAGATCCGCTTTTGAGGCCGCCACCATGGCCACGTACCACTCCAAGCAGTAGAGGATGGGGAAAGCGACCAGGTGACCCACCAGCAGGATGGTGGTGACGACCATGTCCGCCCCTTCCTTCTTCAGGTGCAGGGATCCCTCGTCCACTGGAACGAAGGCGCGGAACCAACGGAAGGTGCTGTCTGAGACGCATTCGTCCCGCTCCTCCCAGCTGGAGCGGCTGTTGAGGACGGCGGCGCCGGAAGCGGGGTGGTCGCCAGTGCCGGAGGCCATCCTGAAGATTTCGGGAGAGCACCCTTTTGAGTCCGCCAGGTTTTCGGCGTGTAGGTAAGCAGAGCACCTCATAATTTCGATCACGGTAAATACGACTAGGAAAGGAAATGGAAAAAAAATCAAAATTAATTGATGGCATAATTGATTCATACCGAAAAAGAAGGGGGTGAAGAAGAGCCATGCAACGAGACCATTCCTGGCCCTGAGACCTGCCGAAATCACCAGGGCTACTTGAAAAGAAGCCATGGTGGCGAACAAGGCGAGCGCTAATATCAACACGGGAGCCGGATGCCGTTGGGCGCCTCCGGTCGATTCCACCTTCATCGTTTCCAGGAACAACAAGAGCACTGCCCCGATGAACCAAACTATTCCCACACTTCCCAATATTATGCACAGTATGCGTTCGTGTGCCTGTAGGCATCCCATTTTGTTAAAATTGAATCAAAACGAAAACTATTAAAAATCCCCTATTTCCCTAATATTTTTGGGGAAAATATACCAACCTTAACGGAATTTCCTTTCCGGGATTTTCGCCATTTTTTGGGAAAGCAGCTTTGTTTATTCTTTGTCTGTACTCGATAATGTTTCATTCATTTTGTTATTAATCTAAATGAGGAGAAAACAGCACGATACCTTACAAATCCCATAGAATTGGGGCGCGTACGGTCGATCGATCGGGGCTTCGAAAGAAGCGGTATGTCCGCATAGCAAAATATGTGCCCGCCTTCTTCGCGTCAGTCCCGATGGAAGGGGAACGAAGAGGGGGCAAGCACATTCAAGCTATGCTAATTTGAGGTCTTCAGCAGCAGGGCACAAGTAAGAAGAAGAAAACCTATCACAAACAAAGTTATCTGACAATATATCTATCTTTTTTCTTTCGTAGTAGACGATAACGCGAAGTTTGCTTTAGTCCTGCGGCGTTCTACTTTTTTTTGGTGCTACTGCTGCTGCTGATGTTGATTGGAAGGTGGCGGAGGCTGGTTCGGAGTCGGCGGTTGCGGGGGAGGCTGCTGTTGCTGCAGCAAGGGCTGCGGGGGAGAAGACGAAGCGTTGTTGTGCTGGCCGGGGGGATGCAAGATGGCATGGGTCTGCTGTTGAAGCAATTGCTGCTGCGTGTCTTGAGCGACCGTCGCCTGTGACGGGAGCAAGGGCCTCGGCTGTGGAATGTTGTAGGACAGCGGCGCCGCTATCTGCTGAGAGCCGTCGGCTGAGGTCATCACCTGGTAGCACCTTCCGTCTGGACCGTACATGATACGCATGGGCATCACGTTGGGCGGCGGGGGCTGCTGTTGCTGCTGCTGCTGTTGTTGTATCTGATGCTGCATCTGCTGCGATGGCTGACCTCCCGAGAAAACTGGTATTGACGCGGTGGAGGTACTTTCCGCCGAGGAGGACTGCGGTTGTGGCAGCGCAGCCGGAGACTGACCGTGAAAGCTAGGAGCGTTGGAGATGGGAGCCGAGATCGCGGCCGAGCCAGCGGCGGCCTGGGAAGATGGAGGTGCTGGATGCGGGTAGGATGGCCCGCCTCCTCCCCCATGCTGCTGAAGTGATGGCAAGTACATGGGCAGGCTCATTGGGAACTGCTGGGAGAGGGCCTGGTGCTGCAGCGCCGCCGCCTGGACCAGTGCAGAAGATCCTGCGGCGTTGAGTATGGAGCCATGCGTCGCGGAGGCAGACATCGAGGCCGGCGCAGCGCTCTGGGGCACATCCGACTCATGCGCGCTCGCCTGGGCAGGAGGATGGGGCAGCATTGCAGTCGAGGTCGAGGGGGGTGCGGCGGCGGCGGCCGTGCCGGAGGCGGCAGACGAGATCGGGGCAGCCGCGGCGGGGACAACGCCCATGGGGAGCAGGGCAGCCGACTGGTGGGAAGGTCCCGCCGGAGGAGGGAGCATCTTGAACAACTGGTCGTTCGTCGATGCTGCTGCTCCACCGTGGCCGTTGGTGATAGCCTGGGGTGGAGGTTGGAAAGCCTGCTGTTGTTGGGTAGGCAGCGGCTGCGCTGGTAGAGATGCCTGCAGGGGCAAAGGCTGCTGAGAAAGGTTTATCCATCCTCCCCCGCCCTGGACTCCGTTGGCAGCGCCGTGCTGTTTTATCTGCTGCTGTTGCATCTGCTGCTCACTCGGGTGCTGCATCTGCTGAGGGCGCTGCTGCTGGTAACTGTTGCTGTTGAGTGGTGGCGTGCGCATGCAAGCCGATGTGCCCTTCTCGATGATCTGCCTCATAACGCTGAGCAGGTCGACGCTGATGCGATGGCGGTCACGGCTGTACTCCCCCTGGATCGTCTCCAGCTGCCGGATCAGGCCTCCTACCCTGTGGCGGTGCCTGTACAAGAAGCAGAAAAAGTCAGATATAGACAGACAACTAAAGGTAGGATCGAAAAAGCAATGACTGGTACTCACACTTCATCGATACGCGATAGTTCCTCCGAAAGCTCGTGCTGTCTGTCCAGTAGGGCTTGGAGCTCGGCCTCAAGGGTCTGCTGCAAATGAAAAAGAATCACACGTTTACAATGTGGTGGGGCGCAACCATTACCCTGTAAACGTTACTCCCGTAGACAAATGTTACAAGAGTTCACCACGATTTTGGAATTCGTAAACTACCGGCAGAATGGACTGGACATAGTCTATCAACTGATCAACTGTACACAAGGGTGCCAATAGCTTGTAGGTATTGTTTCAAGCATTGGTACGATTGGTAGGGTTTTTCAATTTTTATTTGCCCCGTTGGTCCCAGCGCCACCTATTCTTCCCTGAAATAAGATTTTTCGATGGTTAGTTAGTTTGCTGCTCAGCCCATATTATTTCGGGTAGCTCCCTTCCACATTATCCACCACACATGCAAGGGTGGCTGAAAGCTCGACGGTGGACAGCTAGTCGGGACTCAATCAGGTCGATTGAAGCGAAGCGGCAAGCCCCCGGGGTCCACGGCACGGTTCTTACCCAGGGGAAGACTCCGCTTCCTCCAAGTTCCCCGGACTGGAAGACCTGTCTTCTCCTCTCGCTAACTTCCTGTGGAGTCTCCCCCTCGCACATCAGCTCTGCGAATCCGGCGACGGAGGAGGCGTTGGATCGCTGCTCCTTGAGCGAGGGCATCATGTCTGCGGAGAGGAGCATGGAGGCCGGGGCGTGGCGACGGACAATTTTGGCGAAGGGCTCGTTGCGCCTCGAGGCCAGCAGGGTCTTTTTCCTACCGGCACCCACACCGTGCACGGTGTGGTAGACCTCTGCCGCGTTCAGCTCCTCGGGGGAGGCATGCGCTGCCGCCACCGGCTTGCTGTGGGCCTCCTCCGCGTCCTCGTCGTCCAGCGAGGTCAGTGAAGACCGGGAGAAGGCCTGGTAGATGTTGGACATGGAGCGGAAATGAGGTGGAGGGGCGGCGGCGGCCTGAACGGCGGCGGGAAGCAGCCCGTGCCTCCTGTGGACATGAGGCGGGGTCAACTGCTGGGGGAACATGTTGCGGGTGTGCAGCTGTGGTGCGCCTCCCTCGTGCCTCTGCACGGTCGCCACCTGCCTGTGTGCCATGGGAGGGGAGTGCTGCGGGGTGGGGGCAGCGCTGCTCCCGTGGTGGAAGAGATTGTTCAGCCCCTCGTTCAGCTCCTTCCAGGCCAGGTCAGGGTTGCTCCCGAGCTTGTTAGAACGCTGGCTGGAAGTGGAGGAAGAGGCGAAGGCGGCCCGACGTATCTGCACCTGCTGAGTCTTCGTTCCCTGGTGGTCGAAGGACATTGTCCGCCGCAGATTGCCGCCGCCGCCTCCATATCCGGCAGAGGCTGCCTCGCTCTCGAGGCTCCCTTGCGGCTTGTGTGGTTGCTGGTATCGATACCCGTACCCCTTGCTGTCGGTGCAACTGCGGGTTCTTTCGGCTAAGCGATGGGGTCGAGGGGAGGAAGCAGGGGCCGGACTGCGGCGCTGTTCAAGCAAGTATCCAGGGTCCTATTTATGTACATTGTTACCGGGCCCAACTTCATTGAAACTCGTGAAAGCAAAAGTCAAGGTCTCGTGTGGCGAAAATAGAAAAGAAACATACATACAGTCAAGGAATACTCTATACTATGAAGTCCTTGATACAGTATTGTAACACATGGTAGCATACACTGACTTTGGTCCTTACCTGCTCAGCAGATTCATTGTTGGGTCCTGGCCCGGTCACAGCCTGCTGCTGCTGCTGACTCTGCTGCAGTGAGGGAGACACGGGTGGAAGCGAGTGGGTTGCTGACTGTTGGTGCAGAAGAACCTGCTGCTGCTGTTGGCTCAGCTGTTGCATTGGTTGTTGCGCGTCTGACAAATTTTGCAATTGCGGATTTTGTTGATCTGCCGCTGGCATGGTGCCAGAGACGGTGTTGTAGGCCGGTGGCAGGGACGCCTGTTGGACTTGGGGCTGCGGCTGCGGTTGCGGTGCCGTCTGTTGGACCACTTGCTGAGCCTGCTGTGGACCCTGAGCCGCCTGAGGTTGCTGCATGGGAGGCTGCTGGCTAGGAACTTGCTGGGTGGCGGCCGAGTGCTGCAGATGTATCTGCTCAAGCTGCTGCTTGAGCAGCTGCAGGTTCTGTTGCTGAACTTGCTGCGACTGCTGCGGCTGCATCGATCCCCCGTCCGTCAAGACAACGGAGGAGTCCGACACCACCTGAGACTGGTTTCCCTCCGAGGCCGCCACGGACACGGCTAGCGTGGGCTCCGGCGGGTTGTTGCCGGACTCGCTCGCTGTCGTGTAGTTGGATCCGGCCGGGCTAGGGGTGGAGTCGCTGGTGGCAGCGGCGACGGCGGATGGGGGCGCAGGCTGCTGCTGTTGATCCTTGGTCGACGTTCCGTTGGTAGCCACTGCGGCGGCGGCGGCAGCCCCTTCATTTGTGGCCTTGACGACGAAGCGTCCTTTCGCAGTTGGGACATCTACAACGCATAAAAAGATTTTCAGCAGTCATATTGCCATGAAATATTGCAAAAAATACCTCCATTGTCCTCTGGAATGTTCAAGTCCGCCGGTCTTTCCCCGCCGTTGCCATTTTCCTCCGCCTTGGGAGGCTGCGTTGCTGTTGTCGGCTGAGCCTCGGTCGTAGCCAACTTCTTGATGGAGAATCGGCTCGCCCCAGACTTGCTGGGAGATTCAGGAACTTGACCACCTACTTGAGCTGCTGAAGCCTGTTGCGCCTGGGCAGGAGGAGCCTGGGCAGCCTGCTGCTGCACCTGGCCAAGCGACGTGCCTACCACCTCCTTTGGAGGGGTGGAGACGTTGCCGGAAGGTTGTTGCTGCTGCTGCGATTCTTTCACCACAGGCTTGGTTTTCCCACTCATTATGGAATGAAGGTCTTGGTCCAAGTCAGCCAGGGACCTGTAACAGAATGCCAAAAGAATAATAATAAAAAATATGGATCTTGGGAGTGATAAGTGTCTCACCGATCATCCGCTCGCTTTCGCCCTGCCTCTTCTCCGCCGCCACCCTGGGAAGCACCGGGAGCTGCAGCGGCTGCAGGGTGTCCCACAGATGTCTGAGTCGGGTCCTGCGGCACAGGGGCAGCCGCTGCAGCGGGGGCCTGATTGGCTTGATTGGCAATGGCAGCTTCCAGGTGAGACTTGAGCCCAGCCAGAACTTCGTTCGGAGGGAGCTGACCTGCCATCGCCGCCGACTGTGCAGCCGCCATCTGCTGCTGCACCTGCTGAGCAGTAGCGGAGGCGATGGACGATGATGCCTGAGTGGCCGTGTTGCCGCCGCTCGTCGAGGAAGACTCTGTGCTCTGGGGAGACACGTCCGACCCGACAGAGGTTCCGGCAGCGGCGTTGGCGCTCAACATGCTGGAAGCCGGTGCTTGTGCTGGGGTGGGAGCGGGCTGTTGCTGCGGCTGAGCCTGCTGGGGCTGCTGTTCAGCCTGCTGCACCTGAACCGGGGGAACGTTTGACCCGGCATCTTCTTGACCTGGCGTCCCGTCGACGGATGCCATCCTGTACAGCACTCCAGAGGACAACGGTTGAACGCTGAAGCGCAGGTTTCCTCTCTGGAATTAGCATACCAGACAATTGAACTTGAACAGTACGATGGAGTGTTAAAATGGACTTACCGCGATTGGTTCGACCAGGTTTGCCGCCTCGGATGCGATGTCGGCAGACTGAGCGTTCGGTTGCGAAGTTGTCTTGAAAAATGTATGAAACACTATGAGTACGCGAATTAATTTGAAATTTATAAGGACTTGTAGGTATCTAAAAGGAATAAAAATTTCTGCGCCGGTGAAAAAACAAGGGGAAGTTTTGATAGACGAAAGAAGGAGCCAGAGCAGTGAGCGCTGGGCGGGGACTCGAGAGTAGGAAAATCGACAGAAGGGATGCTTTATTTCCCGGATCATCGTTGGCCCAGATTACTCGCTCACCTTTTCCTCGGCGCAGACGGTGTTGGGATCTACGGGGAGGTACACCCTTGGCTGGCTCTTTGGGTCCTCCGAGAGCTGCCTGACGATCTCCAACACCTTCTCCTTTAGGGGCTCGCGGTGGAGCTCCGTGAGGAAGCCGTTCTCGATCTGTGAACAATGACAAGTTAAGAGGAAATATTGCTGAAAAAGACATCATTGTCTTACGAAAGTGCTGGCCATCTCGTCCGTGGAGAGGTCGCTGGTGAGGAACTCGAAGTTGATGGTGGTCTTCTGGAGGCAGTGGTCCAGGGAGCACTCCACCTTGAGGCTGTCTCCTCCCTCCTCAGTTTCCTCTGGGTTGGCCGTCACCCTCAGCACCTTGATGCTGGGGCCCAGGTTCTGCGTCTTCTTCCTTTTGGCTTTCCTTTTCGCAGACCGTTCGGCCTCCCCGGTGTCGGAATCGGCCGTAGTGCTCCTGGAGAAAGGAAATTTTTAACGTTTCTCGTACGGTGTATGTGCCACTGTAAAACTTACCCTTCAGCCATCTGAGCCTGGTCGATCCCGGCCGGGCGGAGGTCGCCAGTCTGGAAAAGATAAGCAAAGTGTATTGTCATCGCTAGGATGAAGGGTTGCATTAACAGTGCGTTTGCTTCGACACTTGGTCTGACATGTTATTCGTTCGGGACACAATAGCTAGGATACGATTTTCAAAAGTGAGATGTGAATGTGTTGCATGTGCAAATACTACCTCGTGCTTCACAAGTGTGCATTCTTAAAAAATCTCGAACCATAAAAGATAGGAATATGAAACGTGATGAAAGTGTGCAAAACAGAAATACAGTAGAAAACTCAAGAACCAACTAAATTCGAGAAGAGGAGAGATGCACGAGAGACAGAAAGGGGGGATACCTGCGCCCAAAAGTAAAGTCCGGCTTCTGAAATCTGAGGAAGCGGGGACTGAGACTGCCTGAATCCCTGCTGACTGCGAGGGCTCATTCTGCTCTCGAATGAAGAGGACCTATGAAGCTGTTGGTTTCTGTTGGTCTGTGGCCTGGTCGCCAGGAGGTCATGCAGGCGGCGTCTTTCCGCTGCGGCGAGCGCCGAGGAGGGCAAGGAGCCCCGGCGGTGGGTCTCGCCAAAAGACTCAACTTGGAAACTCAAGACCTGCTGGGGCAGGGAGTTCTTTCTTCCGGCCCAGAAGGAGGATGCGTGGTGGTGGGATGGGAGTAGCTAAAAAGCGTGCACAGCAAGCCACTCGCAGAGGTTCAAGAAAAATCCAAGAGTGCGTGTAACTAAATGACTCAAACTCAAGCTTGAGAGGATGGGAAATCAAATCATGTCAACATGCAGTGCTCACATCAACTCCAAAGGTGAACCAAGAAAAGCGAATATTTTGCACTTACTGGTTGGTGCTGCTGCACCTGCTGTGAACCAGCATCGGACGACACAGACCCTTGCGGCTGGGAAAGGTTAGAGGCGGCGGGAGGGGCTTGGACGGGAGGGGGAATGGGAGAAGCGCTGTTCTGCGGCGGGAGGGGATTAAGGGCCTGCTGCTCCTGAGGCGGAACAGCGGCGGAAGGATAAGGAGAGGACGGAGGAGGGGCGGGAGCGGAGAAGTCGCCAGATTCTTCCATTGCTGCTGCAACAGCGGCCTGTTGGACCTGCTCCGAGCAGCCGGTTTCCACTTCGACCGCCGGAGGCAAGACAATCTCCGCGGTAGACTGAACGACAGGCTGCTGCTCGAGAACTGGATTGGGAGCCTGTTGCTGTTGCTGGACTTGAGAGGGATATGGCACGGAGGATTGCTGTGCAGAAGCTGGAGCGGCAGGAGCCACAAGCATGGGCTGGGGGTTGCTCGCTGCGGCGGAGGCCGCCGGGTTGGGATTGGAGGCGGCGCCGGCGGCGGCAATCATCATGGCAGGGACAAGGCCAGCAGGCAATTGTTGGTACATCTGCTGCAAATTCACCTCTGGCATTTGCTGCTGCTGCTTAGGCTGTTGGTAGGATTGCGGGAGTTGTTGATTTCCAGGTGGTGCGCTAGCAGGCTGCTGAAAAATAATGGTCAAAAACCACCCTGAAACCAGTGATGGAAAACCGCAAGCGAGCCGATTGTCCATCCCAACGCAACCCTCCCGAGGTATTCACCCTCTTTCCCTGCACTCACCTGTTGATTGGAGATGGCTGCCTGGACTTGCTCCGCATTCTGGTAAGATATGTAGCCGGAGTCCCTGTTGGGCACTTCCGTCCCTCCTCCAGCCTGGACGCCCATGTTTGGGATCTGCTGCTGGTTGTCCAAGACTGGCACCTGCCCTGAGTACGACTGTGCCTGCCCCACTTCGGCAGTCTGCTGGCCAGAAGGTTGGACTTGGGCTTGATGTTGAGAATCATCTGCCCCCTGCTGTTGCTGCTGCTGCAGTTGTTGCTGTTGCTGTTGCTGAAGTTGTGCTTGAGCCTGGGCTGCCAGCTGCTTCTGCTGCCTTTGCGCCTGTTTCTCCTCCCTGTCTTTTCTCAGACCATTAATGAGGGTCTCCATGGTCTTAGCCAGCTTCTTGGCATCTTCTTCAAAAGTGAGGATTCCGCTCGAAATCTGTCGAAGAATGAAAGAAAACTTTCACCTTACGTTCATTAAAAATAACTGTTGTTCAAATCACCATGTTGTAGGTGATCTCGAGGCTCTCGTCCTGGTCCAGGTTGTACTCAAACTCGATGGCCTCCCCCTCCTTGTGGGCCGGCTTGTCCCTCCTCTGCTTCCGCTGGTCCGTCACCCTCAGCCTGAACTTTATAATCTTGGCCGTCGACGTCTCCACGGCCATGTTGCGGTCCACGATCTCCAGCTTGAAGCCGGTGTCCTCGGCGAAGAACTCGTGGTTCAGAAGCGCCTTGATCGAGGGCCTCTCCTCCTTGTTCAGCTTGATGCAGCTGTCAATGATGCCCTTGATCTCGGCGTCCTCCAGCTTCTCGAAGCTTTGCGGGCGGACACCCTGCCAAAGTCAAGACAAGCTTGAAAAACTAAATTCCAACTTTTCAGACAGGTAAATAGAAACTTACGTTGACGACCCTCTTGTAGATTTGTGCCGGTCCGGTGCACTCAGTGTAGGGATACTCTGACGTGGCCATCTCCAACATGCACATCCCGAAGGCGTAAACGTCAACGCTCTCGTCGTACATCTCGTCGTACATCTCAGGAGCCATGAACTCCGGGGTGCCTGAAAAATAAATAAAATTATTGTACCCTTCTAGGTTCTGCTTCTGTATCTTTTGAAACTCACCGATAACCGACTTGGCGAAGGACTTGTTTTTGAGCGTGGCGAGGCCGAGGTCTCCTATCTTGACCGAGCCGGTGGGACCTGTGATGAAGATGTTGTCGCACTTGAGATCCCGGTGGATTACCGGTGGAGAGCGGGTGTGCAGGAAGTGGAGACCCTTGAGGATTTGCCGGCACCAGGACTTGAGGACTCGGGTGTTGACCTTCTTAAAGCGCCTGAGGTACGTCTTGAGAGTCCCGGATGTCATCAGCTCCGTGACAAGGACGATGTACTTCTTGGGCTTCTGCACCTCCCAGGAATCGTAGAAGCGGACAATGTTGGGGTGCTGGAGGCCCTTGAGCATCTCTGCCTCCTCCTTGAACCTCTGCCTTTCCAGCTTGGTAAGTTTGGAAGGCTGGAGCTCGCACCAAGCCACGGCCACGCCCGACTCCGTGTCCAGTCCCTGGAAGACGGTTTTGAAACTGCCCCTGCCAAGTTCAACTGCGAACTTGAGGAACCTGCCGTCGATGGACTGGTCTACGGCTGGCTTCTCTTCTTCCTCCTCTTCCTCCCGTTCTTTCTTTTCCTTCTCCTTCTCCCTGCGAGCCCTGGCCCGCTCGGCCTCAGCCTCCTCTTCGTCCTCATCCTCGCTGGAAGATGGCTTCTTCACCGCTGTCTCTAGGTCGGCCTTCCTGGCTTCCTCCTCTTCCCCCTCCCCACGAGCCTTGCCGGTGACACCGTCGACTCCGTCCATCTTTTCCTCCTCTTCCTTTGAGGCGACAGTGGGAGGGCTTTCACTGATGGCGGCCTCCTTGACGTCCTCGTGCCAGCGGACTTTGGGGGAGGAAGTCTCGAAGAAGCTGTCCCTGCTCCCGCTTGTCTTGAGGGCGGACTTGACTCGCCTGCCGACCCCTCCGAATGGCTCCGACTGTTGCTGCAGCTCCCCACTGTCCTCGTTAATGGTCTCCTCCTGCAACCTCCCCTCGTCACCGCCCTCCTCGGATAACGAGGCCGACGGAGAAACCCTGTTCTGCTGCCCGGATCCTCCGGACGCCTGCCGTCGCCTCCTGTCTCCCCTGCCGCTCCCACCACGTTGAAAACCCTTCGAGCCGCCGGACTGGAGGATAGAGGCGAACTTTTCGCTCAGATCGGCCACCGGGGGTGCAGATTTCCTTCTTGTCCGAGGGGGTGGGTGCCTCTTCTTCCCGCCTCCACCGCTTCCCTTGGCTCTCCCGCTACCTCCTCCTCCTCCGCCAAAGTTCCCGGTCAGCCTTCCCCCGCTCGATCCGCCGCCGCTTCCGCCATCTCCGCCCCCTCGCCAATCCGGGGTGCCTCCCTTGGAAGCCACCGACGTGGTCGATGGCGCCTCTTCCGGTGCGGCGGCGCGATTGGCGGCGGCGGCGGGGTCGTCCTGGTCCCCGGAGCCCCGCAGCAGCTCTCCTCTCCCCTCCCCCCTCCGGACACCCCCAGAAGAAGATGGGGAGCTCATCTTGCAAGGATTATCTCTCCTCCCGCGGGTGGATCGAGTGACGCGCGTCGTCCGCCGAAAATGGGGACAAGAAGGAAGGTACGGGAGATAGGTAGTCGTCGCCGGCGTACAAGTCCCGCGAGACACGGAGAAGAGGAGACGTCGCTCGGGCGGGTGAGGGGACTCCACCTGGGCTACCTCCACTGACGCGAAGGACGGCGGAAGGCAAGGAGAGCGTCTCCGTGCGGGGCGGACGACGACGACTGGGTGGCAGTCCTTTTACTGCCGACGGCGGCCATCTCCCTAAGATTCACTTGACACAGATAATTGACCCGGTGCGAGAAGGGGTCAAAGGTACCGTGGCTAGCGCTCCTCTCCTCGGCGATGATAAGACTTCACTGTTCCGACGGCGGCACATCCGGAGAGACGGTTCACACGCGGGACGGAGGTCCAGTCGATGACACGGCAGGGACGAGGGAGACAAGTCCGTCAGGCTCCGGGCTGGATTGGGCGTGGTGGGGCGTGGACGGCGAGCGAGTCTCCGTCTCCCTTCCCGTTCAGCCGCCTTCAGCCCACCCCCATGTTGCCCGTGTCCGGAGCGATGTCCCCTGACCTCTCTTCCGGGATGACAGCGAGTGCGTGATCCCCGGGATGTCGGCCTGGACGCCCTGATGGCCTCCTCCGAGTCCGCGTCCTCCTCCTGCTCCGGCCTCGCTCCACCAACTCCTCCTCCTCTCCTGCCTTCTTTCTTTCTTTCTCCCGTTTCTTGCTCTCCTGTCAGCTGATGTCCCTCTCCTTCCTGCTTCCGCTCTTTCCTTCTTGGGCCTATAGGGAGAGGGAGAGGGAGGGGCGGAGGGGGAGCACAAAAGGAATTGGGCAAAGGGAGGGACTCCAGGCTCACTCATGGAAGGGCTCTAGGCGGCCGCATTAAGTCTTCTGT
>JAAUYJ010050434.1_pt1 | contig 12842 bp, 17 predicted proteins | sample 7278031 | NCBI WGS metagenome assembly JAAUYJ01 (sample SAMN14350222, study PRJNA611818) | marine sediment metagenome | isolation source: surface marine sediment (1.8m) | place: French Polynesia: Moorea | collected 2018-08 | reverse complement strand
TTTTTTACCCAGAAGGATGAGGGGGGAGGAAAAAAGAAGGGGGAAAACTGCCCCTTCTTCCTCCCCCTCCGACATTAAACGGGGAGAAAATTGTGGCCACTTTCTTGTTTGTGACAAGGGGGGAAAGGGGTTCTTACTCTCTTTTTTTTTTCGGAAAAGGAGGAGGCGGAGTGTCATTGGCCTTTTTTTGAGGCGGGAAAATATGGGAAATAGCCTCCGCCGCAGGCAGACTTGAATAGATTCAGTTATTCCCTGTATTTGATTCATCCCGCGGCGTGACTTTGCCCATCTCCAGCTCAAGGAGTTTGTTGCAATTGAATTTTCTCCCGCTCAAGTTTCCCAAGAAAAAAATTGGCCGCTGAAGATTATTTTTACTTTCGGATTTCTCACCTTTTTTCTCGCACCTTGTGTTTCAAGAGAGATATGGGGAATCGAAGTGAGCACCGAATCTCTTTGTTCCGAGTCTTTTTGTGTCCAGAAATAAGAAAACGGAAGGAGAGTACCCCAAAATCTTTTCTCTAAAAAAATCTAGGTACTTTTTTGTGGGGAAGCAGGCGTGGGATCCTCCTTTTTCGTTCGCGATATCAGACTCCCCCAATCTCTGCAGGGGGGACAAGTGATCATTAAGTCATTACTGGACCTGCGGAGGGATTTTGATCAAGAGAGAAGAGGAGAAGAGAAACCCCAAGGTGCAATCTCAGTCACCGAGGAAGAAAGGTGGGAATATGTAAGTCGTCCGATTCAAAAAGAAATGAAATTGGAAACATGTGTCCGACATTTTCTCTTTCAAATCTCTGCACTTTTTACTTGAAAAAGACCCATTGTTCTCTCTTTCTCGCCCAATTTCGACTTACTTCACCCAGTCTCCCTGAAAAATCGCCAATTTCCTTTCCACTTTTTTTATTGTTGTTCTTCGCTCGGGGGCGTCTTAATTCTCAAAGTGAGTAGTGGGTGTGATAAAAGCCCTTTTCCTCCTCCTCTCGACAAATCGCCCAACCATGAAATAAAGTCATAATCACACATCGCTACCGTAAAGCTTTTTCGGAGCATTCGGGCAAAGCATGGCATTCAACAAGGATAACATTTGAAGCTTTAGTAAACCTTGGCTTCGCCACCGGAGCTGGGGAATCTTCATCCAATCCACGATTTCTCCAAATCTCTTTGTGCTCTCTTTTTCTCCAATATCTTATTTTGTTCCAAGCTACTCACGGTTTCCCTTGCCCATTTTTCGAACTCGAGCAAAATTATACTTTATCACCAGTGTCTCTTGAGCGAGTCACCCATTTCGGAATCGATTTTCTCCTTTTCATCCATCACCCAAAATCTCTTTTCCCCCTGTAGGAGTGGGTAATCCAACCCTCCCTCCGCGTTGTAACAAACTACCCAGAATCTGGCAATCAAGACGGGGAGCACTTCACGTCCGAGCGAGCAGAATCCCAATTTCATGCCCTCCTTAAATTATTGCTTGCTTCGGTGCCAGTGGGAGTGTGTGATTTTTTTGCCTTTTGGGGCAGGAGGGGAGAAAAGAGGGCAAGGGGGGAGGGGGGGAGAAAGAAGATTAATACCAGGTGCAGAGACCACGGATGGTTTCATAAACACTGTTGGAACAGGAAAAAAATCTTCCTTTTTTGCCCAATATTTTTTGGATGTCAATACCAAAAGTAAATCCGCGGGTTTTGAATCGACACAGCTTTCCCGTGCCTCTGATTCGTTTTTGGGACTTTTATGAAATCCTTCCCCGGCTTGGTTTATAGCGGAGGAGGAGGAGAAAGATGACTTTGTTTTCCACAGGAGGAGGAGGAGGAGTAGGGCATTACTTGTTGGTCCAGAGGTTGGGATTACCCCGTCGTCTTGGTCGTCTCAGGTCTCAGATAGGGATTATGGGAGGAAGAGGAAAGGGGAGAAGAAGCAACAACGGCTGAAATGGACAATTTTTGAAATTGTCGAAATACTGCAGTACATACTTCGGACGCGCCTTGGAAATGTGTTCAGCGGAGGAGGAGGAGGCGCCGGCTGCGGAGGCGGAGGTGGGAGTTAGTTGGCTGGGCAAACATGCGACGCAGGAGGCTAAAAGTTATTACAGGAACAACATTGTCCAAACATGGAACGAACATAAATATTTCTATTAGAAATTATACCATTTCAGAAAGTATTTTGATTCATTTTGAAAATATCCTACTTCAAAATGTCCAAAAATAGTTGAATCCCCTTTCCCTCCGTCCGACATTTGTTGAATTGACGCCATGTGTGGAATGACACCCTCTCCCCCTCCCGTCACTAATTGCATCAAATTCGACCTCACTGCAACGATTTCCCGTAAGAGAGCAGGAACAAAATTGCCCCATTTTTGAGCTGCTGCCATATCCTGTTGGGCGGAAAAAGGAAACGTTCGTTTGCCGGATCTACCCCCAAAAAAAGTCGAAAAAAAGCCGTGGGATCCGGGGAAGAGACGGACGAGGAGAGGAGGCAAAAAACCATTTTCGCTATCTCTTATCCTCCCTCCTCCTCCTTCCTTCCACCTTAATCATAAACTGTCCATTCTTCAGATAGCCATCATTTTTCCCCCTCGACTCTCGGAAAGACCTGTTTGTCTCATTTTCCGCCGAACTGACTTCTTTTTCCTTTCTTTTCCTTTTTTGCTGCCACTTCTTTTACGCTGCTGTCACCAGAGATGAGGGAAACCGTTTCATCACTCTTCTTCCGACCACGACGCTCCCTCCCTCCCTTCTCCCAACCCAAAATTCTGAAATAAAAAAGGTTGCCTGGTAGGCTTTTTTTCGGAAGAAGCAGAGCTGAACAAAACAAACTGGACTTCTGGGAAATGTTGCGTTTTTCGCAAATAAATTTCGCCAGCTATTGCATTCGTATTGTTTTCTTCTTATTGCGCCTTAGTTTTTGGCCACTCAAAACCACTAAGATCCTTCTCATAGTAAACCACTTGCTGCTACTCTCCTGCGTTCGTGTCTAACAAAGCCTTTTGTCAAAGCCGTCACAGGCAACGAGGAGGAGAAGAGGAGAAGAGGAGGGATGCATCACAGGTAAGAGACTGTGTCCAGCGTGACTTGAGAATAAGAGGAGGAGGAAAGCGCCCTTATTTCCCTCTTCTTTTCTAGGGCTCGTGTGCGAAATGTCAGAGTTTAAAACATGGTAAAGAGAGAGGATGAGGAGGGAGAGTATTAATTGCGGCACCAAGATGATTAAAAAACAATTTGCATATTATACCAGAGGAAGAGAAAGCTAAAATGACGAACTACATATTGGTCGACATTATTTGTGATCCGTCGTGAGCTAATTGGTGAATTTCTACAACGCAACATCCAGATTACATTTGTCGGGATTCGTGAAGCCGGACAACCAACGGACGGACGCGCAAAAAATTTCGTGGCTTTTTTTTATTCGGCGGTGGCGGATCTTGACCGCAAAATCTGGAGTGGCAAAAAAATTCCGAGCGACTCCTAATCAGTGTCCACCGCGGCGTGAGGATTATTCTTTGGCGGAGGCGGTGGCGTAAGGGAAACTGGATATTTTGTGCTGGAAGAAGGAGGAGGGAAACCAAGCAACCGCCGTACCAAAAAAGGCAGCAGACAGATATGGGATTATTGCGAGAGAGGAGGATGAAAGGGGAAGCCTGTCCTGACTGAATATTTTGGATTTCGTCCGGGGGATTGACTGTTGTGCCGCGGAGATTTCGTGAAATGTTAGAAGCACCTTTTCCTCCCTTTTCACATGACACATTAAGAGCCACCTTCCTTCACCTGGATGGTGCACTAGCACACTTCTTCTTCCTCTTCAGGAAACGGCCTTTTTCTCTTACTGCATGACAAAGGCCTTTTTAAGGGGGCGGGAGCAGGAGAAAAGAGAGACGCGACAAGAAGGAAAAACCTATGTGAGAAATCACCGAGATTTTTGTAGAGGCAAGCCTTGTTTTTACTGAGGTTTTCGACGTTACTACGGTATAGCCAGGCAAAAATTGTTTAAGCACACTTTTCTAAGTATTAAAAGGCCGAAATGGGCGATTTCACCTTCTCCTCTGCAACCCCACTTGTTGCGTGTTCGGTCGTTGGCATCAAAAGTGGGAGGGGGCAAAAATATCCGATTCTCTCTCTGGAAAGAGAAGAAGAAGGGGGTGGCCGCCTGACAAGTCTGCAATTACCAAATTAGAGGGACAAGGGAGGGAGAGGAAGGTTTCGTGTGTGAATTTTCTCTTTTTGAATTGCATTTTGGTCGCTGGGGCAGCAGGGAGAGAGAGAGAGAGATCTGAGAACTTTTTCACCTCATTCCCCCTTCTCTTCCTTTCCTTTTATTGCACATACACCCTCTCCTCTCTTTTTGGGGGGGAGGAGAGGGCAGCTGCGAAGGAGGAGATGGAGAAGGGAGGGAGAATTTCATACAATTTGATGCAAGTTGTTGTTTTTGATCAGTCCTGATGCTTGACTTTAAACATGCACTATGCCCACTACAGTACATGTACTGGTACACTATGAGAAAAGAAGTGGAAATCCTCAAAGCATTATTTTGACTTGGAGGCGAGAGCTTTGATTTTTCATCAGTGGAAGGGAGCATTTTGGCCGTATATTTCTTTAAAGCTTGCAAAAAAGTTCTATTTTGGGAGATATTGGGCAAATTTGAAATCTAGCTTTTGAATTCAAGATATCACTCTGCACCAGAAGAAGCTGTCTAGTCATTGAAAGAAACACACCAAACTTTGCCAGCAGTACACTCCTGCTTTGCGAGGTATCTTTGAATGACATTTTTAGCTTGCTCATGTGCATGCTGCTTTGACAATGCCTTTCTGTACCCAGGTTCAAGTAGCAATTAGCTTTGGGGACAGAAAGGCACTGTCAAAGCAGCATCTGTTTTCTGACGGAGGTGTGCATGTTAGAGCAATGATTTCTCCACTAAACGCTGAGAAAATTCTGGCTGCTTGCAGACTCTTTGGGGTCAAATGTATTCCTGTGACACATGACACATCTTTCATCTTAGACTATATTTTCTTAAGATGGAACCTGAGCGTAATAGTTTTGTACTTATTTTTTGTGGTGAGCAAGACAGCATAGCAGTACGTACCTGCTCTCTATGAAACCCATTCTCCCCTTCCCCTTTCTCGCCCCCTTTTCCTTTCTAGATTTGGTATTACTCTCTTTCCTCTCTTGGCCCCCGCGGGCTCAAACCTCTTCTTTATTATTCTCCCCCTTCCTCCGAATGGTCATTGCATCTTCCTTCTTTCCTGCACAGACGACGGACGGACGAACCCTCCCTCAATTTTTATTCAACTTTTTTAAAGCCCGGGGGCCTTCCTTTGAGCGAGGAGGACGGAACACTTTTCGTTTCCCCCTCCCCTCTTGTATTTTCCCCTGGGCAATAATTGTCCGATTAAGATTCTTGGCGTTTTAGGGGGTGGTGAGTGAGTATGTCATGCATTGACCCGTATTTTGGAGAGGAAAAAAAATCGTTGATGTGTTGTCACCCAGGCGTGAAAGTTGCCTCTCGCTTTGCTTGCTTCATTATTGCCACAGTTGAGTAATGATGCCAACAGCGGCAGCAGCAAAAGCAGCGAAATAGCGCCTCTGTCTGCCCCTGATTGCAGCTACAGCAGCAGCATCAATTCAACGGTCTCTCCAACTTCAGATTTCGCCGATAGCTTTTTAAAAAAGCTTTTCTTCGCGCCTATGGAGGGAGAAGTGTCAGGACGGATTCTCGTCTCGTCTCGACCGAAAAAAGGTAGTACTGGGTCACTCACTGCTTGCAAGGTGCTCAAAAAATTGGATAAGCCCCTTTTCTTTTCGCTTTTCTTCTGGTGAAAAGCGCGCTCACTCACATGTATCATTCTCAATGTGAAAGGGAGGGGGAGGAGGAGGGGCTACTGCAGACAGAAGAAACGGATCCCTTTTCACATGTCCTTTTTCCTTTCCTTTCTTCGCCAAAGTGACGCTACCTACCAAGGAAAACGGTCGAAGCAAAAAGGAAATCCACCAATGGCAAGAAAATGGCGCAAAAAAAGCTTCCACTTCTAGAAGCTTGACAAAAATCTACCTGGGACGACCGACTGCCGTTTCCAATATTTAAAGGGCAGCATAATATGCACGAACGAGAGAGATAATTTCTTTCCTCCATCTTTCTCTCTTTCCAATCAGTTGATTAAACAAGGCATCGGTCTCCCCCTCCTTATCCCCGATATGGAAGTCTGTTGGGCGGAAAAAGAGGAGGAGGAGGGGTCATCACAGCCGCCATCGCAGGAAGAAGAATCGAGAAACCAGAAATTGCACGTTAGAAAGAAGAAGGAGAAGGGGGCGGAGTGGAGCCCCTTTTTTAAATTAATCAACACCTTTCAGGGCTCTCTCCATTCGACGATAAGAGGAGGAGGAGGAGGAGGGGCTATTGTTTCATATCTGGGCTTCTGTTGTTGATCAAGGAAGGAAGGGAGAAAAGAGAAAGATGGTAATGCCGTGTTTTTTGCCATGCTATACAGAGCAAAGCCTTTTTTCTTCGCCCTAAATAGAACAAACGGCCTCTTCTCCTATTTTCCTGGCAGCCCCCCTATCATCCTTTGACTGATAAACCTCCTCCTCTTTCTTCTAAACACACAACGCATGATTACTGGGGAGCTCTCCTTCCTTTCTGCTTTTACACGAACACTATTTGGAGCTTCTGCGGAAACGAAAGGGATGCTTGATAAAAAGCCATCCTTCCAAGAGCTCCACTTTCTAGACATACCCTAGGTGACGCCCTTTTCCTGCGCTATTATCTGAACCGTCTGGCACACGAAGAGAAAAAGGGAAAGGGGGGAAAAGAAAAAGGCTTCAACCGCGTCTGCGGCGGCGGAACACACTAACAAGCCCAACAATGGGTTGGAGAGACGGCCGCGGAGGAAACGACGATGATCCAAAGTCTCTCTTTTTTTTGTCCAGTGCCAAACCAGCATCCTTCCCTCCCCTCCAGCCAAAGAGAAAAGGAAGGAGGCTTGACAAATGGACTTTTCCCCCTTTCCCGAACGGGGGAGGAGGAAAAAACGAAGAAAACCCCGACAAAAAAAGGTCTAATGAGGAATAATGGGTCTCGCCCCCTTCTTTCCTTTCCCCATCGAAAAATAATAATAAAAAACAGTTTGTGCGATATGCAATTTGGGTCTCCTCTTGAGTGACGGATGGATCTGGAAAAGTCTTCTTCCTCAGTCCATTACTGATGAGGCGCCGGATAATTACGATTTCCCAAATGCTTCCTTCCTTTTTTAAATCTCCTGTTCAAAAAACCGCTTCTGCCTCTTTGGACATGGGGAGGGAGGCCCGCCGGAGGGGAAGAGGAAGGGGGAGATTATTTTCTCCTTCTCCTTCCCCGCTTGGGCACTCGACAGCAATCTTCTCTCCTCCTCGCATTTGGCAAACTGATGCCAATTCCAAAAAAAATCCCCCCCTCACCCAAAAACGGACCTGCTCAATGAGGGCGCCTCCAAGAAGAAAGTGTGTACAACAGGGAGTACAGAGCTTTTTCTCCCCTTTCCTGTTAACAACAGAACTTTTTTAAAAAGAGGAAAAAGCAGCAAGCACCTCCTTCCCCCTTCTCTTCCGCAGAGGCGGTCTGAAATAAAAACGGGCAGAGCCGAAAAGAGGGGAAGGAGGGGATGTGAAAAAGCATCCTCGTCATCGTTCTCATCAGCACCCTTGTTGGGAAGGGGCCCTTCCCTTCCCTTCCCTTCCCTTCCCTCTCTTTACTACTTGCTAGACTCCCTCCCCCCTGCAATTTATGGCACCCGGGGGCTCGCGAATCAAATTAATCACCTGCGAAGCCGGAGGAGGGGGAGGGGGCTAAAGCTCGAAATGGAAAAAGGTGGTGGTAGTGCCCGACGCTGAATTTATGTCAGAGACGGCTGAGAGGGGTTTTTTTTTCGAGCGCTGTGGGAAATATGGGAAATGCGAGGAGGAGGAGGAGGAGGCGGACTTGTTAAAACTGGGAGTGGCCTGAATGAGCGAAATGCCCGGTATTTATGTTGTGCGCTATGAGAAAAAGGAGGGAATCGAGAATCGATCGATTTCCGTTCAGCCTAGTCTGCTCTGTTCTATTTCTGTGATAAAGGCTTTTCACCACATAAAAACTGGGTAAAGGGAACCTGAATAATGGTCTTTGTTTGGTGCAGGGATCATTACGTTCTCCACCTCTTCTTTATGTGTCCGCACTTAAAAAACTTTTTTTACCGTTCCGATAATTCTCTTTCTTTCCTTCTAAGGGCGTGGTCTGCACCTTTGGTTTTGACACAAAAGAAAGAGGAGGAAGACGGGAGGAGGCATCAAACCCTTCCTGCCTAATTGTGCAAAAAAACCAGACCGTGTGAACCTGGCTACACGGTGGAGAAAGAAAGGAATATTGTTCTCCGTCGAAAAATCCGAGGAAGATGCGTTGAAATCTCCTCTTGTCGGAAAAATAAGGAAAATTTTAAACATTCAGGGAAATCGTCTGTCGGTTGTCGGTTGGCAGTTTGTCTGGGCTGTGGCTCGGGCGAAGGAAGAGGAGGGGGAGAATGATGAACAGGTTGGCCGTGGGCGATAATGGAGACGACGGAGAGGGGGAAAAAGGAGGAGAAAAAGGAGAAAAACAAAAACAATAATAAAAGAGGAGGAGATCTGAAGAAGGGGCAACAATGTGAACAGCTAGACACCGAAGTGAAGCAGTTTCCCCTCATCTCTGAACATTTGTTTCATACTTTTGTACAAGACAGCTCAAATGTTCAGTTTGAATGACAAAAAGCGTACAAAATATCGACTATTTGCACCCATCTTTGACAGTCTAGACGGATTGGCGCGGATAGATGCCCCCTCCCCTCCCCTCCTTCCGATCATCAAAGCGAGATGTGACAGCCCACTTTTTGCTGTTGTTGTTTTCGACCAAACCCATCTTTCCTTTCTTCGATGACGGGCCATCAGCTCCAGTGGACGAAAGAGGAGGAGGAGGAGGAGGAGGAAGGAAGAGGGAAAACGATTCGAGACATTTTAAAACTGCGGCGGACAGAAAAGCTCATTAACAACAACACGGGTGAGGAATTCAACAAATCTAACGCAAAAATGCAAAATATTTTGGTCGAAAAATACGCGTAGAATGTTGTGATAACCGAAAATTGAGCACAATGCGTTTGGTGATTTCCTTACTCGAGGCGAAACAATTAGCAGGTTCTTTCTTAGAGGTAGGAAGGGGAGAACCTGTCTGGATGCAAATTCGAAAAAATACAAGGGAAAGTATAGGAGGGGGTCTTTTTGCCCCTCTTCTCTCTCTTCCTTGGCCGCCCTTAATTGCGGCATAAATCATCGCGACCCAAACCCGAACCCGAAATAAAAGAAGCATTTTGGGTTTTTCTGCACATCCTCCTACCTCCAGGGCAAGAGGGAAAGAAAAGTTTCGCTTCTGCGTGCCAAAAAAGGCAAATTATTGGTTACGGGAAAATCGGGAAATAATACGCAGGAAAGAAAGGATTTTTTTGCTGGCAATGATGTCACCAAAAAAGTAGGATGTGAAAGGAAAAGGAAAAGCTCATTACCGATCAGTCTCGGTTTTTCCGACGGAGAGAAAATGGGAAAGGATGTTATGCTGTTATTGTGTCATCTGGTGACCGAGGGAAAATAGTAGAGCAATACTGAAACGGAGGCTTGGAAAAAAGATGCGGGGTAAGAACTTTCCACTCCAACAACTTTTCTTTCCCTCTCGAGTTCTTAATTGGTCCCTCTTTTGGGCTTAAGGTTGGAGAGAGATGCCCATTCTCTTTGCATCTTCTTTTCGGAGGGAAATTCGCCAATTGTCAAAAGCTCAGAAGTGCAAAAAACAGAGGGGAAAGCTTGTTTGTCGAATTTATACGCTAGATGCTCCACTTCTTCCTTCTTTTTATTTTTCCCGCTTCGTCATCGGAAGCGTGTGGCCTCAAGGGGAAGAAGAAGAGGAAGAAGAGGAGGAGAGCGTCCGACATGAAAAGAGTTCCTTTTTTCCTCCCGCGGCAATTACGAGTATGTGCACGAAAGGATCGATCTGGACCCACTCTGGTTTCCCAGCAAAGAGTGCAAAATGGGCGAAGGGAGAAAAAACACTCTCTTCCTCTTCCTCTTTCGTCTTAACGCCGTCACGGATTTGGAGGGAGCCCTAAAAGGAGAGAGGAAGGGCTCTCGCTCGCATGCTGGGAAAAGAAGGAAAATAAGAAGAGAGCTCTGAATTAAATAGCCGCCATTTCGGGAATACTAGGGAAAGGGGTCGGTGGTGGCAGACACACTTTGCAAATCTACAGGGTGTCGCAAAAAAGAAACTTTTTAAAAAAACTGTAAATTTGCCGAGAAGATTATCATTACTTTTCTCTTGGCAAGCATTGAGTGAAAGCTTTTGAAATTTTTATTGAGGCCCAGGAAAAGAAGGAAGGGGAGAAATCTGTTTGGGATTTGCGAAATGTTGTTTGTCCAAGCGAGGGAGTGAAAATTTTCCGTCGTCCCCCCCCGAAACAATTCGTGACCGTGCAAGCCCTCCTCGGATGATCGCCAGAGCAGAAAAAAGATGGAAACAGTGTGAGTGTGCGCATATGTGTATGCAAAAAGGAAGGGGGTCAGGGCAGATCAATCGAGTGGAGGGGAGGGGGAAATCCCATTCTCGCCCGCCTGAACATAGGAAGGGAAGGATTATTTTCTAAATTGGGAGGAGGAGGAGGAGGCCGTGTCTAAATGCAAATGGAAAAGAGGGAGGTTCGTTCGTTCGGGGGAAAAAGGAGGAGAATTGGCTCCCAATATGTCAAAGGCCCAGCAAAAAAAGGAAACTCTTTTTCTCCCCGTTGCTGATGGGAGCAAAAAAGGAAAGAACAAAAAGTGAGCAACGAAAAGTTAATTGCTGAGCAAGGAAAAAAGTTGGACAATGAGGGAGACAACGTAGGCAATTAGAATTCATCGGCTGCTCTCGCTTCCCCGTAAAAGATAGAAAACAATAAAAAGCGGAAGGGGGAGAAGGAGGGAAAACTCATCAGAATAATGGGCTCAGAGGAGGGAGCGAAAGCGGTCACGACTCCTTTCTTTCCCCTCAACTCTGTTGTTGCACTTTTTCGATGCTGGCAAATTGGGGTTAGTGGAAGGCTTCCTTTTCCGCGAAAACAATTTTAGTTCTCATTTAGCTGTCAATCCTGGGCTGAATTTCGACTTTTGTTTCTTTTCGAGAGAGGAAGGAGGGGACAAAATACAGAGTCCCTTCTCATCTCGGTCGGTGTGCGAAGTCACAAAGGGCAAAAGTAAAGTAGTGCATGGACCCGCCTGCTCGGGTTTCCCGAACTTAACGGCCGATTAATTCAAACGGAGAAGGGAAAAGAAGAGGTTCCGGGTTGGGTGACAGCGGCGGCCTCCTTCATATGCAGAAAATGTACTTACACATTGTACGAAGTTTCCTAATGTAACCTTGAACAAAGACAGTCTCACGTACCTGAAAATGAGATGTAAAAAGGGAATCAGTTATTGGTTTTTGAAAAATTGACACCACACACACTATCAAAGTAGTGCGAGAGAGAGAGAGCAGTTTAATTGATGGCCGCTGGGCAATTATCAATTAACCCCGATGTGTATGTGGAATCGAGAGGGGAGTGCGGAAGGAGAAGTTTATGACGGCGGAGGAATGCGATGGAGGTCCATTCCGAAATCCGATCTCTTGCTACACTCGAGGGGGGGGAGAGGAGGAAGAATCGACCATTGAAACTTGCGAAAAAGTACTATGGGAATTTCACAGGGAAAGTAGTGTCAGACTAATAAATTCAGAAAGGTTTGTGTGAATTTAACTTAATTTACCTATGTGAATTTAACTTAAATTTACCTAATCTCGGAGAAAAAATCGGAACAAATATTTTGACAAAAAATGAGGGGAATTTTTTCTTCATTTTTTTTCTGTCTTGTTTTGTTTCCTCCCAGATTTCTTCGCCTTCCTTTCTACTGTGGCAATTACAAAGTCAACGAAAGCAATTATGACTTTGACTGTCCATGTTCAATTTCTGGGCTTTCTTGGAGGGGAAATCAACACAGGAGAAGTTAAATCAGAATATCCGTCGTAGTTGTTTCTCCGACAGACATTTGCAAGATTCTTTTCCATCCTCATTTTCTTTACTCTATGCAAATAAAAAGTTTCAATACTGTTCCGGAATTTTTTCTGACTTTCCCACAAAATATCGGACGGAAAAAAATGTTTCCTCCTTTTTCTTCTTTTCCCTCGGCGCCCGATTACAGATCTTTTCCTTCCTGTCCATTCCCGTTAATGACAAGTGGTCTCACGTAGAAAGAGGAAGAACAATTAATGGCTGAATAATTACCACCTTCACGCTATGTACCTACGTACGAGGAAAAATCTCCAGCCATTCCAGAAATTTTCCTTAATAATCGCCGCCTGTCTTTTCCCACAAAATGTGTTCCTAGGGATATCGAGTTTTTAAATGTCTCAACAGGGATTTTTCCTGTCTTTGTCCGTCGGTCGGAAGCGATCAGTACAAAAGTGTAGGGATGTCGCCAAGCGAAGAAATTACCGAAGCGTGCACTAAAGAAGAAAAAGAAAAAGGATCCTTCCTTTCCCATCTTTTTCCCAGAGAAAAAGTGGTCGAAAAAGATAGAGAGATCGCTATCTGACTTGAAAAGCAAGTAGCCCCCATTCCCCCATTGCATTCCCTCTCAGCGAGCGGCGATGGGTATGGCACAAGATGGAAACGTCTGTTCTTTTTGGCAGGAAAAAAAGGACGGTTGGACATTGCCTTTTTTAAAAAAAAATTGAAAAAGTCTCTTTACTTTTCCTCCATTTTAAAAGACGCGAAAATGGACGCTCTTTCTCAACAACACTTGTTTTGACACATGTATAAACCTCCT